>ENA-ORCN01000602-ORCN01000602.1-human-gut-metagenome-genome-assembly--contig:-NODE-602-length-29525-cov-9.113318_pt1 | contig 29525 bp, 28 predicted proteins | sample MGYA00242984_ERZ507984 | MGnify/ENA primary metagenome ERZ507984 (study PRJEB26167, sample SAMN06115395) | human gut metagenome | host: Homo sapiens | place: China:Hubei | collected 2016-05-19 | study... | reverse complement strand
GACGATATGATTGAAAAGCTCCTGCCGCTGCTGGGCGACGGAGATATTCTCATCGACGGCGGCAACTCCCATTTCCCGGACACCATTCGCCGGACGGCATATGTGGAAAGCAAGGGCAAGCTCTACATCGGCACCGGCGTATCCGGAGGCGAGGAAGGGGCGCTCAAGGGCCCCAGCATGATGCCGGGCGGCTCCCCTGCCGCATGGCCGTATGTGAAGCCCATCTTCCAGTCCATCTGCGCGAAGGTCGAGGACGGCTCTCCGTGCTGCGACTGGGTCGGCGAGAACGGCGCAGGGCATTTCGTCAAGATGGTGCATAACGGCATTGAGTACGGCGATATGCAGCTCATCTGCGAAGCGTATCAGCTTATGCGTGATCTGCTCGGCATGAACGATGATGAAATGCACGAGGTTTTCGCCGCGTGGAATAAAACTGAGCTGGATTCCTACTTAATTGAGATCACCCGCGACATTCTGGCCTATAAGGACACCGACGGCCAGCCCATCGTGGAAAAGATTCTCGACACCGCCGGTCAGAAGGGCACGGGCAAGTGGACGGGCATTGCAGCGCTGGACGAGGGCGTTCCGCTGACGCTCATCGGCGAAGCCGTGTTTGCGCGCTGCCTGTCCGCCATGAAAGACGAGCGTGTCGAGGCAGCGAAGGAATATAATCGCAACATTCCTGCCTTTACCGGCGATAAAGCGGAAATGGTCGAAGCTATCCGGCAGGCGCTGTATGCGTCCAAGATCATCTCCTACGCGCAGGGCTACACCCTTATGCGCACGGCTGCCAAGACCTACGGCTGGAACCTCAACTACGGCGGCATTGCGCTCATGTGGCGCGGCGGCTGCATCATCCGGTCTGTCTTCCTTGGCAAGATCAAGGAAGCGTATGACAAAAATCCGGAGCTGTCAAACCTCCTGCTCGACCCGTATTTCAAGAGCACGATGGAAAAACTCATTCCTGCGTGGCGCAAGGTCGCAGCTGCGGCTGTCTCTTACGGCGTTCCGGCTCCGGCCATGACTGCGGCGCTGAGTTACTTTGACGGCTACACCACCGACCGCCTGCCTGCGAATCTGTTGCAGGCGCAGCGCGATTATTTCGGCGCGCACACCTATGAGCGGCTGGACAGCCCGCGCGGCCAATTCTTCCACACCAACTGGACAGGCCACGGCGGCAACACCGCCGCGTCCACCTACAACGCATAAGGAGGCAGCATAATGAATCTTCCTTTGAATACGAACCTGACTGGCAAGGTCGCGGTCGTGACCGGCGCAGCGGGAACGCTTTGCAGCGTCTTTTCCAAGGCGCTGGCTGCCAGCGGCGCGAAGGTCGCGCTGCTTGGCCGGACATACGCCAACGTGCAGAAGCTGGCCGACGAGATCACCGCCGAGGGCGGCACTGCGAAAGCCTACGAATGCAACGTGCTGGACAAGGCCGCAGTTATGGCCTGCCATGAACAGGTGCTGGCCGACTTCGGCCCCTGTGACATCCTCCTCAACGGCGCGGGCGGCAACCACCCCAGCGCGACGACCGACAAGGAATATTACGAGCCGGGTGATCTGGACGCCGACACCAAGAGCTTTTTCGATCTGGACGAGACGGGCGTTGCCTCCGTCTTTAACCTCAACTTCATGGGGATTTTAATTCCCACGCAGGCGTTCGCCCGCGATATGGTCGCGCGCGAGGGCTGCAATATCATCAACATTTCATCGATGAACGCCTACACGCCGCTCACCAAAATTCCGGCGTATTCGGGCGCGAAATCCGCCGTGTCGAACTTTACGCAGTGGCTGGCGGTGCATTTTTCCAAGGTTGGCATCCGCGTGAACGCCATCGCGCCGGGCTTCTTCTCCGGCAAGCAGAATGCGGCGCTTCTGTGGAATCCGGACGGCACGCCGACGGCGCGGACGAAGAAAATTCTTGCTGCGACCCCAATGGGCCGCTTCGGACAAGCGGAAGAACTGCTTGGAGCGCTGCTGTTCCTGCTCAACAATGAGGCTGCATCGTTTGTGACCGGCGTGGTCATCCCCGTGGACGGCGGCTTCTCGGCCTACAGCGGTGTCTGACATGGAGGATATCTATAAAATCGCCGCGAATGGCGGCATTTCGGATGCGGAGCTGAAAGACGCGCTTGAAAAATCACTGGCAGGCCGAACGCTGCAAAAGGTGCTCATCCTCCCGCCGGATTTCACGCGGTTTCATTCTCAGGCAGGGAGAATTACAAGCATCTATTATCATCTGCTGACGGCCATGGGTGCGCAGGTCGATATCATGCCCGCCCTCGGAACACATGAGCCGGTTTCCAAAGCACAGTGGGAGATCATGTTCGCGGGCATTCCCTATGAAAACATGATCGTCCATGATTGGCGGCACGATGTGGTCAAAATCGGCGAAGTACCGGCAAGCTATCTGGAAGAAATCACAGATGGCCTCTGGCATGAACCGGTCAGCGTGGAGATCAACCGCCGCGTGATGGACGAAAGCTACGACCTCATCATTTCCCCCGGTCAGGTCGTGCCGCACGAGGTCATCGGCATGGCGAACCACTCGAAGAATCTGTTTGTCGGCGTCGGCGGCAGCGATATGATCAACAAATCGCACATGGTCGGCGCAGTTTACGGCATGGAGCGCATGATGGGAAAAGACCATACGCCCGTGCGAAAAATCTTTGACTACGGCATGGAACACTTCTTAAACAAGCGCCCGATCCTCTTTGTCCTGACCGTCTGCACGGCCCCAGAGGGCAAAAGCGTCATGCACGGCCTGTTCATTGGTGAGGACAGAAGCTGCCTGACGGAAGCGGTCAAGCTGGCGCAGGAGAAGAATATTGACTTCGTAGAGCATGGCATTCAGAAATGCGTGGTCTACCTTGACCCCAGTGAATTCAAGAGTACATGGCTCGGCAATAAGGCCGTCTATCGTACCCGCATGGCGATCGCCGACGGCGGAGAGCTGATCATCTTAGCCCCCGGCGTCACAAAATTCGGCGAGGACGCGCAGTGCGACAAGCTCATCCGCAAGTACGGCTACAAGGGCAGACTCCACACACTGGACGAGTTCAACAAGCCAGAAAATCAGGACTTGCGCGACAACATGGGCGCGGCTGCACATCTGATTCACGGTTCATCTGACGGCAGGTTCTCCATCACCTACGCTGTGAAGGAAATTTCCAAACAGGAGATCAAAAGCGTCGGCTTCCTGAGCGCAAGCTATGACGAGCTGGCGAAGAAATATGACCCTGAAAAGCTGCACTACGGCTATAACACCGTAGGCGGCGAAGAAATTTATTACATCTCGAACCCCGCGCTGGGACTTTGGATCAATCGCGAGAAATTTGAGGATTGAATATGAGAGCATTTATGGACAAGGAGTTTCTGCTGGAAAATGAAATAGCGCGGACGCTGTTTCACAAGTACGCGGAAAACCAGCCGATTTACGACTATCACAACCATCTGCCGCCGCGCGAGATTGCCGAGCGGAAGCAGTACGAAAATCTGACGCAGCTCTGGCTGGCGGCAGATCACTACAAATGGCGCGCCATGCGTGCCTGCGGCGTGGACGAGCAGTATATTACCGGTGATGCGCCGGAGTACGAGAAATTCCAGAAATGGGCGGAGGTCGTGCCGCAGCTTGTCGGCTGCCCGCTGTACCATTGGGCGCATCTGGAATTGCAGCGGTATTTTGAGATATACGCACCGCTGACGCCGGAGACTGCGCCTGCTATCTGGGAGGAAACAAAAGAAAAGCTGAAAGCCTACGATGCGGTTTCGCTCCTTGAAAAGATGAACGTCCGCGTGCTCTGCACGACGGACGATCCGGCGGACACGCTGGAATGGCACAAAAAAATCGCGGCTGACCCCACGATCCCGTTCCACGTTTTGCCGTCGTTCCGGCCGGACAAATATCTCGGCGGCAACCCGGAAGCGGAGCGCGCACTGTGCGAAAAATACGGCACGGGCAGCCTGCCGGAAGCGCTGGGAAAGGCACTGGACTATTTCTGCGAAAACGGCTGCAAGGTCTCCGACCACGGGTTCAGCAGATTTTCCTACATTCCGGGCACAAAACAGGCGGAGCTGCTGCACGTCCTCGGCAAAGCGTATCATGCGCATGGCGTTGCCATGCAGCTGCACCTTGGCCCCATCCGCAATCAGAATCCGCAGCTGCTTTCGACGATTGGTGCAGACGCGGGCGGCGACAGCGTCGGCCTCACGACCGATCCGTTCCAGCTTGGCGCGTTCCTCGGTGATCTGGCACGCGAAAACAGCCTGCCGAACACGATCCTGTACAACCTGAACCCGACCGATAACGCCGTTCTCTCTACCATGGCAGTCAACTTCGCGCCCAAGGTACAGTTCGGCGCGGCCTGGTGGTTCAACGACACCATCCGCGGCATGCGCCGCCAGATTGACGAGCTGATGGAAAACGGCCTTCTGGCCAAGTCCGTCGGTATGCTGACCGACTCACGCTCGTTCAGCTCGTTCCCACGCCACGAGTATTACCGCCGTATCCTCTGCCAGAGGCTCGGCGAGTTGGCTGAAAGCGGCCAGTACCCGGCGGATGAACGGACGCTGGGGCAGATCGTGGAAAATATCTGTGGGAAGAATGCGGCCGCATTTTTGTACTTATAACCGTATAATGGCCGACCCACACGCGGAACGATACAGAGTGAGACGGGAAGAATGCTCATGTCATTCTTCCCGTCTCGTTCTGTTCTTGCTTTTACATCACCTGTGCCATGAAATTCTCCATCTTTTCTGCGGCACTGTAACCGTCAAACCTCCCCGCGTATAAAAAGGCCGCCATCTCAAAGCGAGTTGCTGCTCACCGAGATGGCGGTCTTTTATTTATGAGGCATATAGCATTCTTCCGGGGCATTTGCGGGAAGCAGCTTTTCAGCCCATGCTTCATCAGTTTCGCTCAGTTGCGGCGCGTTTTGCAGAACCCACAGCAAATATCGATAATGTCGTGAATGTGTTATGCTGCAATAGTGTGTTTTGGGCTTTGCCCGTGTCAACACAATGGCACATACACTTGGAATGTCTATCCAGCAACACCAACAAAAAAGCCTGCTCAATTTCTACTTTTTGCCGAGAGCGAAAACGAGCCGCTTTCCCGAATAATTCTCGGAAAAGCGGCTCAAAACGCCTTGGGTAAAGGTACAGGTCCATCGAATTTGCCAAAGCCCATTTTGGCATCTTTTTGTCACGCTTCTAAAAATGGGTGCAAAAAAACCCGGAAGTCGTTCTATTTCCCTTTACAGGGACACAAACTGTCACCCCTCTGCGAGGGAGCGGATTTCTCCGCTCCCTCTTCCTGTTCTCTCCGTCTTATGCCGGGAATTGAATGACTTCGCTCAGCGGTGGGAGCAGCTTCGGCTGCTTCTCGTCCGGCTGCATGGCGCTGTCCAACGTGCCGATGTCCCGGTAAATGATGCGGATAGACTGGCTGGAATTGCGGGAGTATTTTGTTTCCCGTTCACCGACCTCGATGCGCTGAATGAACAGCCGCAGCAGTTCCGGTGTCAGCGTATCAATTGCTGTGTACTGCTTTGCCTTTTCAATGAAAGCATCCACGTTCGCTTCGCGCGCCTGAAGCTGTTCCAGCCGTTGTTCTTTCTGCGGAATCTGTTCCTCCAGCATACGCTGCTCGTCTGTGTAATCGCCGGAGAGCATCCGGTATTGCTCGTCTGTCACGCGCCCGAGAACATTGTCCTCATAGAGCCGTTTGAACAGCTTGGACAGCTCTGCGCTTCGCTTCTTCATCGCGTCCAGTTCGCGGATCACACGGTTCATCTCCTGCCGCAGTTCTGCGCTGTTTTTCTGGTTGATGTGCGCCGCGAATTGCCGCTCCTTCATTCGGGCGAAATGTGTGACCCGACGGAGATCATCCAGAACGATCTGCGTGAGTTCACACTCCCGGATATGGTGAGCAGTACAGGCGGTTTTGCCCTTCTTGCCGTAGGTATAGCACTTGAAGTTGTACTCCACCTTCTTCATGGTGCTGGCTCTGTGCAGCACCAGCGGTTTTCCGCAGTCTGCGCAGAACACCAGCCCTGAGAAAATGTTCGGTTCATCCATGTGCTTTGCTGTGCGCTTCTTGTGCTGCCGAACCTCCTGCACGATCTCCCACTGCTCCTGCGAGATGAGCGGCTGGTGCGTATTTTTTACCAGACACTGTTCGCTTTCCGGCCGGTCGATCCGTGTTTTATTCTTGTAGGAAATGGTCGTCCGCCGCAGGCCAACCGTATGGCCCAGATACATGACGTTTTTGAGAATATCACTGACCGTCGTACCAGACCACGTACACGGATGCAGCGCATCGCACCCCTTGTGCGTTTTTCCGGCCTTCTGAAAGTAGTAATTTGCAGGTGTCAGAATATTCCGTTCCGTCAGAATCCGCGCGATTTGGCTCGGACCTTTCCCAGCAGCACAGAGGGTAAAAATCTGCCGCACAACCTCTGCCGCTTCCGGGTCGGGCTCAAGATGGTTTTCCGTAGTTTCGGATTTTCGGTACCCATAGGGTGGACGGCCTCCGAGCCATTCGCCGCGTTCAGCCTGCAGCTTTTTCACGGCGCGAACCTTCCGGCTCGTGTCCTTTGCGTGCAGTTCGTTCGCCCAGTTGCGGATGGGGTTAAAATCATTGCTGCTTTCCACCGCAGAATCTACGCCGTCGTTGACTGCAATGAACCGCACGTTCTTCTGCGGGAAATAAATTTCCATGTAGGAACCGACCTGCAGGTACTCGCGGCCAAGGCGTGATGTGTCTTTAACGATCAGGGTAGACACCTCACCAGCTTCGATCATTTCTATGATCTTCTTCCAGCTGGGGCGATCAAAATTTGTTCCGGAATACCCGTCATCCGCAAGAAAAAGTGTGTTTTCAAAGCCTTTATCCCGTGCGAATTTTTCTAACAGATCCCGCTGATGCTGGATGCTGTTTGACTCTCCGGCACGCTCGTCCTCCTGACTGAGCCGCCCATAGAGAATGGTGTATTGTTGTTTTTGGCTTGCCATTGTAACCTCCTTTTCCGTGGGGCAAGCCGGTACGGTACGGCAAGTATACCGCAGCGGTTGCCACAAGTCTATCAGATTTTTATGCGCTGTGCGCTTCTTTCTCCAGTTCCGCGTCGATGCAGGCGATCAGCTTGTCCGTCGGCGTTGCGCAGGGTTCTGTCGGAAATACAGACGTGATGCAGAACCGTCTGCCGCCGATCAGCATCTCGCGCTGTTTTGTGATGCAGTCCTCTTCCATACAAGTTGTTGTGTCCCGGAAAACAGTTGCGACATCGCCATCCTCTGTTTGCCGAAGTTTTGCACACTCCGGCATATATCCGCCGAGAATACCGGTGTCTCGGTAAATCTCCCAATCCTTTTTCATAGGCCCCCTTTCTGCCTCTTGCATGGAGGCTGCTTTTATAGATGCTGTTCCATTGTCCAATCTTCGTGATCGTCCTCGGCGTGACCGAGAGAAGTTTTCTTTTGCTTGAGCTTCTTCCGGCGCTTACTGTCGATCTGCAGCGGCATAGTCGTTCCGTCGTGCTGCGGCGCATCATCCGTCATCTGCTCCACAGCACGGCCAAAGCGCACAGTGCCGCGCACAAGATCACCGCTGTAATCGGGATCCACGCGCAGAGACAGATTTTCTTTCTTTTGTTCTGGTTTTGGCATTGAGATTTGGTATTTTACATGGTAAACTTTATGAATTACAGCTGGGCAAATTGAATTTAGGAGGCCAATGATGCAGACGATTCAGCTAAAAGCGATGACAAGAGAGCTATGCCACGAACTGTACCGGCGCTGGACGAATGATGCGTCCATCTATATGGACATGCGCTTATTCCGGCCCTATGTTTATAACGAAGCAGCGGTAAACCGATATTTTGATGCAAAGGGGTCAGACGCTTCGCGTAGGCTGTTTGCAATCATGCTTGGAGATCAGGTAATCGGGGAATTGCAGCTGAAACAGATCGACTATGATAAAAAGGAATGTACGCTGAGTATCCATATGCAAAATGACATGGTAAAAGGGAAAGGATATGGAACGCAGGCAGAACATCTGGCGGTAAAAATCGCCTTTGACGAGTTGGGAATGACCGCTGTGAACGCAGACGCCATTATGAAAAACACCCGGAGCCAGCATGTGCTGGAAAAGGCCGGCTTTCACCTTGTCGGAGAAGATGGAGCATTTAAATACTATCGTATCGAGCGGTGAATTTGAGTTTTCACATTCCATACGCATCTGCATACCTTTTTCATATTCCCATTTGTAAAAGTGGGTATGGGCTTCTGCCCGATTTGGGGCATTTGGCGGGGAGCCGGGACACCGGCGACTAGCCAAATGCGATGCTGGCTCCTTCGTCGGCACAAGCTCCATATCCCTCGCCCCGCCGCAAGCGGCAGGTCTCGTCCATTCCGCTGCGCCTCCTCTCAAAATCGCAATCGCGTTGCTGGATTGCGATTTTGTTTTTTCACACGTTGGCGCAACGTTGGCTTTTCCCGTTGTGCCGCGCACACACTCGCTGTCGGGGCAGAAAGCCGCACACAGCGGCGACACGCGCCTCACAGCGCGGTGCAGGCGCTCGGCACACCCGCAGGGTCGATCGTACCGATTGTTTTCATGGGCGGAAAATCGGCACTATCGGCACGTTTGAGCGAAATCCACCGTTTGCCGTTGCTGCGGTAGGTATCTGCCAGAATCCCGTTTTCTCTTAGAGCCGCAACGCTTTCCCGCACCAGCCGGGTGATCTTTTTCGGCGTGATGCCGAAGCTGCCGTCAGGGTCGATCTTCGCAGACAGTGCCGATGGTGAGCCGAGATATGTAGAATCGGCACGGAGCAAAGCAGAGAAAAGATGTACGAGTTGAAGCGTTGAAATCCTAGAAGCACCGCTGCAAGTTTTGCTGTCCTCAAGCAGCTTCCAGACGTGATCTTCCTCTCCGAATTCCAGTTTTAACGTGCGATCTGCGATGTCCCGCCCGGTGCAGTGCAACGAGGCAATGTTGGCAAGTCTTGAATTCTTTTGCAGGACGAAAGTTGAATCTGCCGCGCCGCTTAAACCCGTCGAGCCGGAAATCATGTTCATAGGATCATCGTCGTGGAGCTTGCGCAGATGGTGGATCAACAGGATTGCGATGTGCCGCCTGTCCGCAAGCTGTTTCAAAAGCCCGATGTCCTGATAGTCATTCGCGTACAGATTGCTGTCGTTTCCGGCGCTCCGAACGCGCTGTAAAGTATCGATCACAACCAATTTTGTATCGGGATGCTCGGTCAAAAATTGCTCGATCTGCTGTTCCAATCCGTGCTTTAATGTGTCAGCCATGATCGCAAAGTGCAGCGTCGGCGGGGCATCTTCCGTCAGGTCAAAGAGTCGCGTCTGGATACGCTGGAACGAATCTTCAAGACTGAGATACAGCGCTTCTCCCTGCGTTGTTGCAAAATTCCAGAGTGCCTGTCCCTGCGCGACGCATAAGCAAAGCCACAAGGCCAGCCAAGACTTGCCGATTTTCGGTGCACCCGCGAGGATGTGCAAGCCCTCTGGGATAAGCTCATCTACCAGAAAATGCGTCGGTTCATATGTCCTGTTTTGCAGATCTTCCGCTGTGATGGTTTCCAGTTTGGTCATTTTTTCACTTCCTTTCCGTTTGCTATTGACATTCTGTGCTGCATGATTTAGACTTATAATTAGTCAATAGATTTGTTTTCTATTTTTAGACTAACATAATCCCAAACTATTGTCAAGACTAATTTATAATATAAATTTCTATAAATCTATTTTGAGGTGCAGTCATGTCTGATTTTCAGTGCAAATTTTATCTTCTGGACAGCAGCGAAACCCTGATGTATAGCAACGACGATTTTCGTTCGTCTACAAAAATAGCAAACCGTCCGTTTCCGGACAGCCTGCTGTCGTTTGTATATTATGACGTGAATCAATGGGAACCGCGCTTCCATGAAGCGGAGCGCTCGTTGATAAAGTTTTACCAGACACGGGACACAAAGTGCCTGAAGCCAGTACAAGAACTTCTGGATGATTTCAAGGACGAGCATCCGTATTTTTTCTACCTGTGGCTGGATTGGAGCAACCGACTGAAGCAGGCGACGCCGGATTGCAAAAATCCGACGAAGCTGTTGCCGCACAAGGAGCTGGCGCACGTTCCAAGCAATCTGGCGACCATGCAGCAGCAAATCCTGCGCCTGTTTCAAACGGTATTGGACGCAGGTATTACCGATATTGACTTTTCTGTGCGGGTGCAGGCGTATGAGCAGGCTCCGTCTTTGCAGAAATTTGACTTCCAGCCGATGAAGATTTCGTTTGAGTTCGTGGAAGAAAAGCAGTTCGCAGAGGTTTTGTATCTGGAAAGTATGTACGACCTGATCGACTTTTCGCTGCGCAAGTGTGTTCAAGAAAAGATCATGATGCGCACCTGCAAAAACTGCGGCAAATATTTTGCCCTCACTGTTCACGGCAGTACAGAATATTGCAGCCGCGTGTTCGACAGCCGCGGCCGCACCTGCAAGGAGGTCGGCGCGATGCGGCAGTACCTGCAAAGCCACGCGCAGGACGAGCTTCTGAAAATCTATCGCCGCGAGTATAAACGCCGCTTCGCATGGATCCGCGCAGGCAAGATCTCTCAGGAAGCGTTTTCCGCTTGGAGCAAGGAAGCGCAGAAGGAAAAGGAGAGGTGCGAGAACGGCGAGATCTCGCAGAAAGAATTTGTGCGGTGGTTAAAGCAGTAACGCCGATATTGGAAGGTGCCCACACTGATCTTATCTCAGCACGGGCACCTTTCTGCTTAATGCTTTCCGGATACCAGTAAACAGCAAATTTAGTGCCAGTGTTATATTTTGAGCAAATCGTTTTTTGTATCGTTTGAAGTACATATACAAAACACGTCATGCTTCACTTTGCATCTTCGTCTGGTTCTTATGCAATTTTCTCAGCGCCTGCTCTGCTTGTTCCGAACCAAGCCCGGCCGCGTGGACCCAACAGCGAATAGCGGTGTCTTGATCGGGCGGAATGCAGATTCCCTCATTCCAACAGCGCCCCAACAGATAATGCGCATCGGCGGCATCGGACTTTTCAAGCTTCGCAATCAGAAACCATGCTTCCTCCGATGCGATTATGGATGGGTGTGCATGATAAAACTGGAGCATTTCAAATTGTGCAAAAACATTCCCGGACTGTGCATACTCGCAGGCAGCGGCATAGTACGCATAGGTTTCCTTATCGAGCAGAAGTCCGGCCATTGTAAGAGGTCGGAAAGCTTCGAATGCCTGCAATGCAGGCTCCAGTGCCTTCCGTTCCGCAAGCGAAGTCTGTAAAAGCTGCGCATTCATCTCACAGTATGCATTCTTTGACATAGCGTGCTCCAACTGCGTAAGGATTGTTGAAAGGTGCCTCTGTTTGCGTCTGCATGCTTCCTTCAGAGCACGCAGCTTTTCCAGATTCTTCTCTCCACAAAGCACTTCCATTTTTAACATACGGCCAACCATATCGATTGCAGCGGACTGCGCAGCCGCTTCTGCCTCAAACGATTTGCGAAAAGTCTCTGACTTGTCGATCGCCGCCTGTCGTCTGCGTTCCGTTTCACAAATTGCATAGTGACATTCGTCCTGTGTCAGGTAGCCTATTTGAACATTGCTTCTCGGGAAGCATCCACGCTCCATTCGCTGTCCCGCGCCAAGCCAGATCGCGGTTGCATCTGTCAGCCGCTCGTTTTCCTTCTTGTCTTCCAGCTTCGTGTGATGGATCTCGCTGAAATAGTGCGCACATTCGTGCATGATGATCGCAACGACTGTATCAAATTCGCTGTCTTCCGGTTTAAGGATGATCCGTACCTTGCCATAGCCTGTCACCGCGTTTTGAAACTGACCACGCACTTCTTCACTGTCTTCCCGCTTTTGATCCAAAAACTCCGTTTCAATTCGAACCTTGCTGGGGTCGAGTCGATAATGCCGTAAGACCTGATCCGTTACGCTGGTCACTGCACCGGGGTCATGTGCTTCATAGGTCAAACGCTCAAAGAAGTACTCAAAGTTCTGTACACGGAATTCCGGAAGCGGTGCCCCAAAATGCTGCTCCAGATAATCCAGATGTTCTGATATATCCCGGTGATTTTCAGTCTTCGGCTCATCATGGTTTGGTACATGGACGTAGGATTTCCGTTCCTTACTGTTCCTGCGCACTGCACGGACAATCGCTATCACGAGCATGACGCCGGCGTAAAGGATCGCAGCAAGTAATATTTTTACAAAGAGATTTTCCATCGCGCTAATTCTCCCTGTCGACTATCGCAGACGGTACCGATAAACTGTTCGCGTCTCGACCTTTCTGGTACTGCTTTCCTGACATGAGCTGAAGCTCCATACTTCTCATAGTCGGTCATTGCATCCAATTTCTCATTATAGAGCTTCTCAAAAAGCAGATGCAATTCCCATTTATCAGATGCTCGCTGCACAATCGCCGTTTTTTCTTCGTCTGTAACGGATATTCCACGCCAGTCAAATTCCCCGTAAATAGTTTCGATTTCATCGTCCGTAAATCGGATTTTTTTCTGCACTGGCGTTTCAATTACTGTTTCTCCTGCAACTGTACCGTCCAAGGAAAACAGCCCATTGATTGCACCGATCAATGACAACGCAGCCGCGGAAACTATCTGTCTAACGCTTCTGCCCGCGCCGGTGATTCGTTCCCACGTGTTTTTTTCGCTTTCGCCGCTGAGCTTCCCTCGGAAGGACTGGTCAGTCTCGGCCAGTTCCCGAACCACCGCTTCTATCCGCTGTGCCAGTGTGCGCATCGCTTCCTCTTTTTGATGCACACGCTGCTGATAGGTATGCAACTCATCAATCGTGCCGTCGAAAACATTCATATTTTTACTGCCGTCGAGCAGCGCGAACGGGTTCGCTTCCGCCCAGAAACTCGTGCTGAACACTGCGTCATATACCTTCTGCATCAAATTCTGTGCGTCCTCCAGCTGCTCCGCGGCGTTCCGCAGCTTTTTGAGCGAGAAGCTGTCGCCTGCGAGTATGATATCAGCCATTTCTATTATCCTCCAGCTCTGCCAAGCGCTGCGGCCATTCGGTTATGACCGCCAGCGCCTGCTGATCCATGCGACCTTTGAGCGACACCAGATCGGCGCTCAAACGCACCAGATCGATATACCACGCAAACAGCACGTCATAAGCTGTGCTGCCGGCTTCGCCCTTCCACTCTGCCTGCAAATTGTCAAGCTGCGTTTTTACGGTTCGCGCCGCGTCATCGATCTTCTCAATCGCGCTCCAGACGCGCGCACACTGCTTGCTCGCGTTCTGATAGACCATTTTGAAGTAAAGCTCAGATGGCATTTACCGCACCTCCTGCCGCCAATTTCATTTTCTCAATGGGGACAATATCCTGCACCATGCTCCGAAACATGGACGGCATCGAGATACGCAGCCGTTCCTGCCCATTCCACACAATATCCATAGAATTATCCTTGTTGAGGAGCCGAATCAGGAGCAATTTCTCTTTCCAAATATTTTGCATCTTTTTCCCTCATTTTCTGCCGATGTTTCTTTTCGCAAGACTTGCTCATTATTCCAATTTGTAGTATAATCCATTTAAGATTATAAGTTACGCATTGTATATTCAAAAGAGATGTTGCATAACTCGCAGCTTTTTCGACACAACTTGCACGAATCAGTAAGTTTTCGCGTTACCCGGCCTACTTGTATTGGCGCTGCGCTTGCATGATCCAGCTATGAAAACAGCAGGAGCCCGGGATCAGGATCCTGCTGGTGCGCTTTCCATTTTGAACGGTCCGATACCGTCTCAGATTTACGCTGCACTCGCAGAGCGGTTAGTCGTTCATTTCATTCAAATCACCGACGAGCGCATTGAGTTCGTTCAGCATTTCTTTCGCCTCATTGCGTTTATATTTTCCAACGCAGTTCTTTTGAACCACTGCGTAGCTGTTCTCGGCAGATCTCAGCACGCATTCAAAACTTCGACCGAGCTCGTCTTCATAAACACCGTGGCTGATCGAATAGCTGTATCGGAAGCTTATTTCGCCATCACGTTCATCGTACTGCAGCGCACCATACCGGTAGCGAAAATTCTCTTTGGCAATTGCTCTGCAGAGTGGGTATTCATATATTTTTTCTGCTGAAAACGGATACACTGCATCGATTCGGCACGCCTTTGCCTCTGCCTCTAAAATAACCCGGACTAAGTAATTTATATTTTTCGTTCGGAACGGCAGTTCATAAATTACGATTGCCTGTTCTGGAGCACGTCTGACATAATGCAGCTGGTGCTTTTCAAAAAAAGCGATTACATCCGCCTCAGCTCTTTCAAGGAACTGCTCGGTGTCGTGATCCATTTTATGAAGCAGCGCCATTGCGGATTCGTCGTCTCCAAACGCACATTCGCGAATTGCCTGCGTCATTTGTGCATCCGTCGCATGCTCGCCCAGTTCTTCCTGCTTTTTCTCTAGCTTCTGAATCATTTCTTCTGCTGCCGCAGAGCACGACCCATTTCCTCTGAGTTTTTGAATCAGCCTTTGTATTCTGTTTTCCTGCATAACAATTGCTCCTTTTCCTGAAAATCCGCGCTTCTTTAATTACGCTATTATACATCGTGACCAGAATACAGCGTGCTTTTTTGCATAACTTGCATTTTTCTCGACATAATTTGCATCGATTGGACAACTATTATGGTTCAGTATTCTCCTCTGTTTGTTATCATCAACGCTTTAATCTTTGCTATGTGGGCTGTGACCTTCTGCCGCACACTGACGCGGCGTTTTTCCATGCCGGTCACGATTCTGGGGTTTACTCTCCAGTTTCTCGTCTGGCTCATTCCGCCATACTTTATGGGAAACGGATCAATCCTCCGGGCAGTTTATCCCCTGTTTGGGATTGTGCTACCGCTGTTTCTGCTTTTCCGGGATAGGTGGCACAGAATCCTCTTTGTGGCGCTAGGCTGTCTGGTCTTCATGTATATCGCGGATCTTGTCCCATGCGCGATTATTTTCACGCCGGAACAAATGCGCAAGGGGATCGCATTGCAGCCACTGCCGCAGCGGCTGGTTGCCTATGCAATCTGCGTCAGTCTCGACGCGTTTTTGCTGTGGATGCTGGTTCTGTTCATGAACCGCTATAAGAACCGGTTACACGGAAGCGAATGTGTGTTGTATTTGCTGTTTCCATTCAGCCAGTATCTGCTGCTGTTCGGGTGGCTTCGGGTATGCCTGTCCGAGATGACGTTTCCTCGCGCCGGATATGTAATCGCTGCAATGCTCGTCTGCATGGCAGCAGATGTAGCCTTATATATTGCTGTGCGAGGCATGGCACAGCGCAGTGAGCTCAAAGTAAGAAACGACATTCTTTCTGCGCAGATCGACCGACAGAAGGAGCATTATGCGGCTATCACCGCGCAGTATGAAACCATTCGCCGCATGCGGCACGATATCGCCAAGAATCTTTATACCATGCAGGCGCTGCTTCACGCCGAACGATATCAGGACGCCGCAGCATATCTGAGCGAGGTCTCCGCGCAGACGCAGGTACAGGAGCGTCTGGGAGTCTGCGAAAACCCGATCGTGGATGCCTACATATTTTCGCGGTCACAGGAGCTGGAAAAACAGGGATATCGTGTCCAGCTGCGTGTGCGGCTGCCAGAGGCCATCGGGATCTCAAATTCCGACCTCATTATCGCCTTTGCAAATCTGCTGGACAACGCTGCGGATGCCTGCCACGCCTGTGAGGACAAAACGATCTCTCTGACAGCCGCCGTCAACAAGGGCTTTTTGACCATCGAAACGGAAAACGCCTGCCGCACACAGCTGCAGACAAAAAACGCCGCATCCCGGAGCTGGAACGCGGCATCGGATTTTCAATTTTTCAGGAGCTCGCCCGGAAGTATGACGGCAGCTTCTCGTACCACACCGAAAACGGTCGGTTTACAGCCAGTCTGATCCTGAAAGGAGCTTCTTTTGCACATGTTTGCGATCTGTGACGACGAGCCGCTGCACCGCGAGCGGCTTGTGCGGTCTGTACAGAATCATTTAAACGGACAACATGCGGAGCTGCGGCTTTTTGCTTCGCCGGCAGCGCTTTTACAGGAGATCAGCGCCCACGGATATACCCCGGACGTTGTCATCGTCGATATTCAGATGGGCGAAATGAGCGGCATCGATCTGGCAAAGCGCATCAACGAAGCGCTGCCGCAGTGCGCGGTCATCTTCGCCACGTCGTATCTCGGTTTTGCGACCGAGGTCTATGAAACGGAGCACGCATATTTCATCTTGAAAAGCGAATTTGACCAGCGCATCGGGGCTGCGCTGCAAAAGGCACTGACGCGAAAACCGCTTCCGATTCTACACTACCCTGTATCCCAGGGATTTCGTAACACACCCTGTTCGCAGGTGTTGTGCATGGAACGCATTCTCCGCCGGACGAAGCTCACTCTTCTGGGCGGCGCGGAGGAATGGACACCGCTGACACCCGCGGAGCTTCTGGAGGCGGACAGCGCGCAGCAATTTATTCGCTGCCACCAGAGCTACTGGGTCAACTTCCATCAGATCGAGACGATGGAAAACGACTGCTTTTGGCTGCCGGGCGGACTTCGTATTCCCATCAGCCGCACTTATCGCAGCGCCACGCGTGAGCAGTTCTTTTCCTGTTTGCATACATAAACCCACACTGCCAGTTTTGCAGGCAGCGTGGGTTTTTATCTAGTGTTCAGGTACAATTCTATGCGGTCAACGAAATACGCCGCGTTCTCGATCTGCGCAGCTGTATCCGCTTTGGAGATCACGAAAAAATCGTCGTAGTCGCTGTCCGTCCGAACGTCAAACAGGACGGAGATAATCTCCGACATTCGTGTTTCAAAGATTCCTGCTTTGATATAGCGGCGGCGGAACTATGATGTCAGGTTATGACCTCTCTTGTCATGAGCTATGGTTAAAATAGTTGGAAAAGTCGGGGCATCGCCGCGCGATCGTGCGGCGATCACTCATTGCTGCGTCGCAGATGTGTTCTCTCTCCATGCATGGCGATTTAACATCTGTATTGACCGCAGTGAAGTCAAAGAGTCATGCCGCACGCAGTTCGCTGCAAAAACGCGATATACGCTTCAGCGCTTCGTGGAGTTCATCATCCGAACAGGTATATGCGATACGGATGAAGCCTTCGCCGCATTCGCCAAAGGCGCTGCCCGGGATGCAGACGACCTTCTGCTCGTCGAGCAGGCGGTTGCAGAACTCGACGCTGCTCAGGCCGAAGCTGCTGATGTCGGCAAACACGTAGAACGCGCCGTTCGGGCGGTTGCAGCGGATGCCGTCGATCTTGGCAAGCCCGTCGAGCAGGATGCTGCGGCGGCGTTCAAAGATCTGGCGCAGTTCTTCGCACAGCTCCGGATGGTCGAGCGCGACGGTCGCCGCGTACTGGCCGGGGGCGTTGGCGCAGGCGTTGAAGTTCTCCTGACACTTGGTCATGCGGTCAACGATCTCCGCCGGGGCCGCGACAAAGCCGATGCGCCAGCCGGTCATTGCATAGGACTTTGAGAAACTGTTGACGATGACGGTGCGCTCCTTCATGCCCGGGAAGGACGCAATGCAGGGTGCTTCTTCTCCGGCGTAAAGCAGTGTGTTGTAGACGTCGTCGGAGATCACCAGCAGGTCGTGCTTGACGGCCAGCTTCGCGATCTTTGCCATCGTTTCGCGCGTCATAACGGAGCCAGTGGGGTTGTTCGGCGTGTTGATCATCAGAGCCTTGGTGTGCGGTGTGATGAGCTTTTCAATGGCCTCCGGCTGCATTTCAAAATTATGCTCCAGATCCGTGGGAACGCGGACAGCCGTGCCGTCGCAGTACGCGACCTGCGCCACGTAGTTCAGCCACTGCGGGTCCTGAATGAGGATTTCATCACCCTTGTTCAGCAGGACAAGGAACAGCAGGCTCAAAGCGCCCATGCCGCCGTTTGTGATGATGATCTCGGTATTCGGGTCGTAGTGCAGCTCCTTCAGATAGGACTTCTCGGCAATGGCCTGACGGAACGCGAGCGTGCCGGCGTTAGGGGTATAATGCGTGATCCCCTTGTCGAGCGCCTCCTTTGCCGCCTCGCAGACCAGCTTCGGTGTCGGCATATCCGGCTCACCGATGCCGAGGCTGATGACGCCGGTCATGGCATTTGCGCGGTCAAACATGGCGCGGATCGCGCCCTGCTTCAGCGTTTTGGCTTTTTCATTGATCCATTCCATGATATTGATGTTCTCCTTTTATCTCTGCACTCTGCCCGTGCCGTCGCCGCCCATGAGCTTTTCCACGTCGGAAACGCTGACACGGTTAAAGTCACCGATCACGCTGTGCTTCAGACAGGAAGCTGCAACTGCAAATTCGAGCGCGGACTGCTTGTCCTCATAGTTGTTCAATCCATAGATCAAGCCGCCCGCAAAGCTGTCGCCGCCGCCCACACGGTCGATAATATCCCGAATTTCGTACTTTTTAGACACATAGAAGTCCTTGCCGTCATTCAGGCACGCCGCCCAGCCGTTCCAGTCCGCGCTGTGGCTCTCGCGCAGCGTAATCGCGATGCACTTCATGTTCGGGTAGGCTTCCAAAACTTTGTTGCCAAGCGCGCGGTACTTTTCGCGGTCCAGCTCGCCGGATTCGACGTTCACATCGACGGTAATTTCGAGCGATTTCTGCACGTCCTCTTCGTTGGCAATCGCAACATCGACGTACTTGGCAAGCTCCCGCATGACCTCGCTGGCCTTTTTGCCATATTTCCAGAGGTTCTTGCGGTAATTGAGGTCGCAGGAAACGGTGATGTTCCGCTTCTTCGCTTCCTTGACAGACTCAAGAGACAGCTCCATTGCGGATTCGGAAATCGCAGGCGTAATGCCTGTGATGTGGAACCAGTCCACACCCTCGAAGGCTTTGTCCCAGTCGATATCGCCCGGCTTTGCCAGCGCGATCGAGGAATACGCGCGGTCATAGACGACCTTGCTCGGCAGTTGGTTTGCGCCGCCCTCCAAGTAATAAATGCCCATACGACCCTCGCCGCGGACGATCTTCTTTGTGCCCACGCCAAAATAGCGCAGTTCGCGGATGCAGGCGTCTGCAATATTGTTCTGCGGCAGAATAGTCAGAAATTCCGCGTCCATGCCGTAATTTGCAAGGGAGACTGCCACGTTTGCCTCGCCGCCGCCGAAGGTAGCCTCGAGCATCGGACTTTGGAAGAAGCGCTCGTGTCCCGGCGCTTTCAGGCGGAGCATAATTTCACCGAATGTCAGAACTTTCATCTTCGCCCCTCCTTACTTCTGCAGCAGATGCACGGCGAAACCGCCGAACTCATCTTTGAGGTATGCAACTGTCATACGGCCGTTTTTGTACTTTGCCGAGCTTTCGTCATACGCAAAGCCCTTCTTTGCAAGCTCTGCCACTGCCAGTTCCACCGAGTTGGTGCGGATCGCAATATGACCGTTTTTGCCCTTGAACATGGTCTTCATGACCTCAATGCCGCTCGAGGCAAACATCGAAGAGCTGCCGTCTTTGACCGGCAGGCCAAACGCTTCGTTCAGCTTCTCGCAGACCGCGGACGCTGCTGCGGCATCTTCGCAGTTGACGCCGATGTGCGCAACCTCAAAGCCGAGCGCGGCAGATCTCGCCTGCTTGCAAAGCTCCGTGATCTTCTCAAAATTACCGGCTGCAATGTCCGCCTTCGGGCAGACCCAGCTGCCGCCGACCGCGTGGATGAACGGTGCGGCGATGAACTCGCCGATGTTCTGCGTGTTGACGCCGCCGGTCGGAATGAACTTGATCCCGCCGAAGGGACCCGAGAGCGCCTTCATGGCAGAAAGTCCGCCATACACGCCCGCCGGGAAGAACTTTACGACGTTCAGTCCCAGCTTCATGGCTGCCATGATTTCCGTCGGCGTCACGCAGCCGGGCGTCACGGCAACGCCGTCTTCCACGCACCAGCGGACGACTTCTTCGTCAAAGCCGGGGGCAACGATGAACTTCGCGCCGCACTCGACGGCCTTGCGGCACTGGTCGAGCGTGATGACCGTGCCCGCACCGACGAGCATATCGGGGCAGCTTTCCGCGACCGCCTTGATCGAATCCGCCGCAGCCGCCGTGCGGAACGTGATTTCCATCACGTCCACGCCGCCGGCAAGCAAAGCCTTTGCCGTCGCGACCGCGTCCTTTGCATCGTCCAGCACCACGACCGGCACAACAGCCGATGCGGCCAGCCTTTTTAAACTATCCATTTCTTCCTCCTTATTACACAGCCAAAACGCCAGAACATAGGAACTGGGTACAGGGCCTGAATCAGCTCCAGCCTTCGGCAAGCTAATATGTGTATCCTCCGTGAAAAACACGAGCCGGATTTTTTACAAGCAGCGTATGGATTTCATCCTCGCTGACACCGCGTGCTTTCAGCTTCGGAAGCACGCTCTCAAAAATATGCGTAAAGCCCGTTATGTTATCAAAAGAACGGATCGCTTCGAACTTTTTGAAGCTGTTTTTCCCCCAGTCGGAATAAAAGGGGATGTCCTGCGAGATGATGAGCCTGTTGATCCAGCCGCGATCCATAAGCTCCAGCAGATTCCTTACGCGATCCTCCTCCGGCCATAGCACTTCCAACCCAAATCTGTCCAAACCGAGATAAACACCCATGCTCAGCAGCTCTTCCAAATAATCCAGATCATTCGTGTCGCCGACGTGACCGATCACAACTTTGGACAGATCCACGCCTGCCTTTTCAAGAATCAGCGCCTGTTCGAGACCAAGCCGGTCAGCCGCTATGGTATGCGTTGTTACTGGTACGCCGGTAATTGCCGCTGCACGAGCTACTGCCTTTAACTGAAATACATTTACAGGGGTGATCCCGAATCTGTCCGTCGCAGCTTTCAGCATTCCCGCCTTAATATCGGTGCTCTCGCAGCCCTCTTCAATGTCCCGAATAAACAACTCCGATATTTCCTCATACGGTTTATCGATTTGCCAGCTCTCTTCATAGAAGAACAAACCGGTAGCCGCCACAATGTTGACATCGCACGATTCCGAAACCCGCTTTATAAAGCGAATATCCCGTCCCATATTCACGGCTGTCTGATCGACATATGTGCTCAACCCGTATTTTTTTGCTTTTTGAAAGACAGGCTTGATTTTCTCCAGGAAGATATCAGCATGAAACCAATCTGCATAACACCGCTTCATTGAGTTATTCAGTTCTGCAAGGTGTTCATGCATCAGGGTTATTCCCAACTCCCCAGGGCTTACAGGGCCTTTGACGGTATTGACGTAACAGGACATTTCACATCTCCTTTTCTCTCGTTTGTTCTTGATTTCTCAATTGGCGTACAGGTGATAAAGGTGGGGGAGAAAGACCGGACCGGCGACAGTTCTGATTGTGCTCGGAATCTGACAGGCTAGGTGGTGAAGGGTCCCAGCATGTGTTTGTGTTCCATCAGCACAAAGATCGTATGGCTCTTGGAAACACACTTTTTTCCTTTGAGTTCGAGTAAGATGCTTTCCAGTTCTGTAATATCCCTTGCGTACAGTCTCAACTGATAGTCATACTCTCCTGTAATCGCATAACAGTCAACGATGTTCTCTTTTGCATTTACAAACTCAAGTAGTTCGTTTACCCTTGAATACTGATCAACAACAAGCAGTACAAATGCCTGGACAGAACTGTTAATCTTTTGTGGATTCAATTGAATCGTGAATCGCTAGATTATGCCGTTTTCGCGCAACCTGGAAATCCGTTTGTTGACTGCCGGTATGGATAGATTGACCTTTTTTGAGATGTCAGTCGCAGAGCAGCGTGCGTCCTCTGCCAAAATCCGAAGCAATTGAGCATCGATGCTGTCCATAAAAAATCCTCCTTTAGTAGTCAGAAGGTCTATTATGTTCTTAAAGCAGAAAGCACTGTGTCAAAGCCCCAACGCGAACTCGAAACATTTTTTAACCATTCTACGTAGAATTCTTTGTTTTTTCAAGTATTTTTAAGCATTTCGAACAATAATAAACTTTTTCTTGCATTCAACTTAATTTTACTCCATTATCCTTCCGTTTTGAAGCAGTAAGATTAAAAAAATAAACCAATTTTTATGCCGCCGCTCTTTGTGCAGGTTTTACAGTATTATGATGTGTTTTGCGCACCGACAGTGAGGCATCTTTCAGCCGCAATTGCAAATTCGCACCCTGCCCGTATTTCGCCCTTACGGTTGCTCCTGCACTAGGGATGAAAGTTGTCTGACAACTTGTCTTTTTATAAAAACATCAAACTGCAAAATATTGCACATCTCCAAAATTCAACAAATAATTCTGTTTTTATTGACATCTTCAAATGATACTGCTATTTTTGAATGCAAGATGTTCCCTCTGTAGCGCTGCAGCCTACAGACGACATCCCAGCTAAGCGTTTTCTTAGCGCGAAAAAATCAGTTATATGTGATGTGAGGATGGAGGAATTTACTTTGAAAAAACTTACCGCTTTATTTCTTGCCCTGCTGATGTTGGTCAGTATGTGTGCCTGCGCGTCTCCTGCTTCTACAGAGGATGATGCCTATCAGGCGAAAGTCGCACTTTGCCTGGTCACTCCTGTGAATGATGGAGCATGGAGTCAGCTCGCTTATGACGCTGTTATGAAAGCAAAGGATACCTACAACATCTCCGTAAAATATACGGAAAACATCAAGCCTACCGAGATGGAAGCAGTTTTCACGGACTACGCATCTCAGGGATATGACCTGATCATTGGGCATAGTTTTTCTTTCGGCGATGCGGCTCTGGCCGTTGCAGAACGCTATCCTGATACAAAATTCATCGTTATCGACGGAACGGTCAGCTCCGAGAACGTCGCATCCTACACGCTCAAGATGCAGGAGGTCGGATATCTGGAGGGCATTGCGGCTGGAATGATGACAAAAACAAATAAAGTTGGCTTTGTCGCGGGGCTGGTCGGTCCGGCTATCATCAAGGTTGCTGAGGGGTACAAATTAGGCGTTCAGGCTGTGAATCCGAATTGTGATGTCTATACTGCATATACCGGCTCAACGGAAGATGTGCAAAAGTCCAAGGAGGCCGCGCAGGCTATGATCGACAAGGGCGTGGATCTGATCGGCGGCGGCGGGAATGCGTCCAATGCAGGCATGATAAAGGCATGTGAGGAAGCGGGCGTTTATGCTTTCGGCGAGCTTGAGCAGCAGAATCTAGCTCCAGAAACAGTTATTTTCTGTAACATGAACAACATTGAAAACCTTGTTCTTCAGGCGGTCAAGGATACGATTGATGGGGATTTCCAGGGCTGCATTCGGGAATATGGCATTTCTGCAGATGTTGCGCAGTTGACCGAATATAACTCGCATGTTCCGCAGGAGGTAAAGGATAAGCTGGCGGAATGCATGGATCAAATGCGCTCCGGTGAACTTGATATTCCGATGATCACAGAGATCTCGGACGATATTATCCATTGACTGATTGGGTCCTACGCAGCACAAGGAAGAATCTGGCAAAATGAGCGGGTGCAATCCGATATGGCGTCCGTTTCATACCGCAGTGGTTCTTTCACTTAAGATCTCCGTGGCGTGCGGCAGAATCATCTGGGATGCATTCTGCCGCATTTCCACTACTACCTAACAGGAGACATAAAAACATGGCGTTATTGGAAATGAAAGGGATCACCAAGCTTTTTTACGGGATCCCTGCCAACGATCACATTGATCTGTCTGTAGAGGAGAGCGAAATTCACGCGCTTCTCGGTGAAAACGGCGCAGGAAAAACAACCCTTATGAATATTCTATACGGCTTGTATCACTGCGACGAAGGCGAGATCTGGTGGAATGGTGTCAAACAGGACTTTCAGAAGCCGCTGGATGCTATCGCCTGCGGCATCGGCATGGTGCATCAGCATTTTATGTTGGTTCGACCGATGACTGTCTTACAAAATATCATTCTGGGAATGAAAGTCGAAAGTTACCCGTTTATAAAGAAAAAAGACATTGCGAAGAAAATCAAAGCGCTGTCACAGAAATACGGCTTGGCCGTGGATGTCGATAAACGGATCGATGAGCTCTCTGTTGGCGAACAGCAGCGTGTCGAGATCCTAAAGGCGCTCTACAGAAACGCAAAGCTTCTTGTTCTGGACGAACCCACTGCCGTCTTGACGCCACAGGAAACAGAGGTTCTGTTCTCTGTTTTGAGATCACTCAAGGAAGACGGGCACAGTATCATTCTGATTTCTCACCGGCTTGCTGAGATCATGGAAATTACGGATAAGATCACGGTTCTGCGCAGCGGAAAAAGAATTGACACGCTTACAACCGCAAAATGTACGGAAGCGCTTCTGTCCCAGCTTATGATCGGCCGACAGATTCGTACAGACAAAATTGAGTATGCCGAAAAGCCGCGTCCGGAGCGTGTATTGGATGTGCGGGGGCTTACGCTTAAAAACCCCAACGGCAGCAAGAATCTTCTGGATCAGGTTTCGTTCTGCCTCCATTGCGGAGAAATTCTCGGTGTGGCCGGAGTGGATGGGAACGGTCAAAACTATCTCGCTGAATTTCTTTGCGGGATTCGCAGACAGGATTCGCAATGCGTTTCTTTCAAAAATCAGTATATTGACAGACTGAACGTGCGGCAGCACTTTGAGCTTGGAATTTCCTACATCCCGGATGACCGTCATCGTGATGGATTGATTCTGGATAAGAGTATCTCGGATAATTTGATCCTGCGTGATTATCGGACTCCAAAAATCTCAAAATTCGGCGTCGTCAACGAAAAGAACGTACTCGACTTTGCACGGGCTGCAATTGAAAAGTTTGACATTCGCGTACACGGACCGGGCGAACGTGCTGGGAATTTATCAGGCGGCAACCAGCAGAAAATTATCCTGGCTCGGGAAATTGGCGATTCACCCGATCTGCTGATCGCTATGCAACCCACACGTGGACTTGATATCGGCGCATCAAGTTATGTACGGACGTGTATGCAGAACCTCCGAGACCGTGGTAAGGGTGTGCTCCTGATTTCGACGGATCTTGATGAGATCATGCAGGTTTCCGACCGAATCGCCGTAATGTATGAAGGGAAAATTATGGGCATTGTAGAAAACTCCGCCGAATTAAAAGCCGAAACACTGGGCCTTATGATGGGCGGCCGCCCTGTGGAGGAGGTTATTGCGGAATGAAGCAAAGGTTTATTAGAATTGCGTCCTCCGTCGCCGCAGTACTGCTGCTTGCTGTTGGATTGATATGGCTCTGCCATGCCGATCCGATTGAGGCGTTCGGATATTTTTGTTATGGGCTGTTCGGTTCGCTTAACGGGTTCGCCGAGATATTCGTAAAGGCAACTCCGCTAATCCTGATGGGATTAGGCGTTTCCATTTCATTTCAAACCGGCTTTTTCAATATCGGTGCAGAGGGGCAGTTTTACATGGGCGCACTGATGGCAACGTTTGTTGCTATCAAGCTTCCAGGGCCGCCATGGTTTCGCTGCATCCTTGCCATATTTGTCGCATTCATATTTGGCGGGGTATGGGCATTTATTCCTGCGATCTTAAAAAACAGGTGGGGGATCAGTGAAACCGTTAATACAATCATGTTCAACTATATTGCCACGATGTTTGTCGGGATCGCGATCCGCGGTGTTTTAATGGATAGCGCGGATTACCTGCCGCAGAGCGCAAAGACAGACTGTAATCTTCCGCTTCTTCTGCTTCCAACTCGCTTTCACCTTGGTTTTTTTATCGCCGTGGTGATAGCTCTCCTAATCTGGTTCGTTATGTATAAAACAGTGCTGGGCTATGAACTGAAAGTCAGCGGCAGCAACCCGAGAGGCGCATTCTGTGTTGGTATACCCGTCCAAAAAAGCCTTTTAACGGCAGCTATTCTGAGCGGCGGTCTGTCTGGCATTGCAGGCTCTGTTGAATTGCTGGGTGTCCAGCACCGCCTAATGGAGAATCTTTCTGCCGGAAACGGTTTCACCGCGATCCTGATCGCGCTTCTTGCAAAGAACCACCCACTGGGTGTCATTTTGGTTTCAATTTTGTATGCCGCGCTGCAAGTCGGTGCAAATACCATGCAACGCCAAATGGGTATCCCGTCATCTATTGTCAGCATTTTGATTGGCTTTATTGTTTTTCTGATCCTATCCAAGGACTTTTGGGAACTGCACACTCGCGCGAAGAAAAAAACGGAGGTGAGTAAGCATGAGTGAACTCCTGCAACTTACATTCTGGGCAACATTTTTATCTGCCGCAGTACGCACAGCGATTCCGATTCTGTGCGCTTCCATTGGCGAAGACATTTCAGAGAAAGCCGGCATCATTAACGTTGGTTTGGAAGCAGTCATGCTGGTTGGAGCTTTTTTTGGGTTTGCGGCAGCCTATTTGACGCGCAGCCTGTTCTGGGGGTTCGTCGTCGGTATGCTCGCAGGTATGCTTTTGAGCCTGCTTCACGCATTCCTATCAGTTTACCTGAAGCAGGACCAGAACGTCGCGGGCGTCGCACTGAACCTGCTTGCTACAGGGCTTACCAGCTATATTTTCCAACTGATGGTCAACCGGTATGGGATCCCGCAGATTGAAACATTAAAGAGTGTTCCTATTCCGCTTCTCAGTAAGATTCCTCTGATTGGTGATGCGCTGTTCAATAAGGATATTGTAGTCTATTTTTCATATCTTCTGGTCGTCTTTCTGGTGTTTTATTATAAAAAGACCATCTGGGGTATGTCTCTTTGTGCGGTCGGCGAAAATCCCCGCGCGGCAGACGCCGTTGGTATTTCCGTATATAAGAATCAGTACATGGCAGCTGCCGTCAATGGGCTGCTAGGCGGCCTCGGCGGTGCTTACCTGCTGCTTGGGCAGCTTGGTATCTTCTTTGAAAACATTACTGCAGGCCGCGGCTATATCGCTCTGGCGGTAGTAGTATTTGGCCGGCGCAATCCCATAGGAATCCTTTTGGCTGCACTTTTTTTCGGCGCAGCGGAGGCTTTTCAGTTCCGACTGCAGATTTTGGGGATATCGCTCCCGATTCAGGTGTTTACAGGGCTGCCATATGTTCTGACTGCGCTCTCACTGCTGCTTGTCGCACGAAGCAAAAGAGACGGTACGCCTGCTGCCTTGGGAGTTGCGTATGATCGCATGTCCCGATAAGAAAATCACAGAGAGGTTTTTATGAATACATCTATTTTTGCACTGAAGGGGCACATTATCCACACCCCGACCCCGAAAGGGTTTGAGATCTTCGAGAACTCCTATGTTGTCTGTAAAAAAGATACCGTCATCGGCATATTCAAGGATTTGCCAGAGCAATATCAGGCGATCCCCATTTTTGATTATTCGGGAAAGCTGATCATTCCAGGTATGGCGGATATTCATCAGCATGCACCGCAATATGGCTTTCGCGGGTTAGGAATGGCTCTGGATTTGGATAGTAATTGGAACACTTGGTTCATGCAGTACTCTTTACCGGAGGAACGCCATTTCAACGACCTGAACTACGCTGAACTGGCATATGAAAAATTCACAAATGACCTGCTTAGATCTACTACGACCAGAACGTGTACGTTTGCAACGATCCATCGCCCCGCGACAGAGCTTTTGATGCAGAAGCTTGCTGATAAGGGATTTGTGGCATATGTCGGCAAGCTGAATATGGATCGAAATTCCATTGAAGGGTTGCAGGAAACAACGGAAGAATCTCTGCGGGAAACTAGAACATGGCTTGAGAACACATGCGAAAAATACGAATACGTTAAGCCGATGATCACGCCTCGATATATACCATCCTGCACAGATGCCTGCATGGAAGGTCTGCAGGCTCTCATTCATGAATTCGGTGTTCCTACTCAATCCCATTTAAGCGAAGGCTTGGACGAAATTGAATGGGTCAAGCAGTTAAAACCGGAAATCTCTTTTTACGGACAGGCCTATGATATGTACGATATGCTGGGTTCGGTCGTGCAGAGCGTACAGGCGCATTGTGTCTTCCCAACACCGGAGGAATTTGAATTAATGTCTAGAAGGAAAAAGCTCTGGGTTGCGCATTGCCCACAAAGCAACATGAACGCAAACGGCGTTGCAGCGCCGATCCGCAGGTACCTGGACGCTGGAATCCATGTCGGTCTTGGTACGGATATTGCTGGCTCGAATACGCTGAGTATGTTCCGCACAATCTCGGATACGATTGTCGCCTCCAAAATCTATTGGAACAGCATGGAAAGAAAAGGAGATCCGTTCGCCGAGAAGACTTACTTGACCGTTTCTGAGGCGTTTTACCTTGCCACAAAGGGCGGTTGCTCATTTTGGGGAAAAGCCGGCAGTTTTGAAGAAGGCTCTCTTTTCGATGCCGTTGTTATTGACGATGCGCCTTTGTGGGATTTCAATAACAGAAGCCTCCGTCAAAGAATCGAACGAGTGGTATTCCAAGGAGACGAGCGGCATACGGTTGCCAAATTTATTAATGGCCGAAAGGTTTACGGATAAGCCGCACACCGCTGCGACCCCGAAAGCATCTGAATATCTGAGTCTTTTTTCTAAAATCAATCGCCACCTCTTTCATTTCAAAAAGAGGTGGCGATTAATCTTATAGTCAATAAACGTTGTATTTGAAAAGAACTGGGAGCACATAATTGGGCGATTCTCCGCATCGAAACACAGGCTACGCATATATAAAAGTGGAATATCTTCGGGTGGATGAAACCGGCGGATATGCGCTAAGGAATCTTTATCGACTGTCCCAAGCTTCAACTCGTCTCGGTTTGACCGAATTCCCATGGAATGAAAGAACGCCATTCGCAAATCTGCGTCGGGGTCATACGCTACATTCCATTCTTCCTCCGTTGAAAGAAATTTAGATGGAAAACAATCTTCCAGTAAAACTGTAAAGTGCCCGTCTGCTCGGAACAGCAGATACCGCAGGATAATCTCCTCCTGTTCCGAAATCTCCAAGATTGGGGCATAATAATCGCCGGCGGGTTGACGGATGATCGTTACGGGATCGCAGGATGGAAGAAAGCCTTTCGCCCTGATCATTGACTGAATGTCAAAAAAATACAGGAGGTTTTCTTTTTCATTGACCGGAGGATTCAAAAGATAGGTCCCGCTTCCTTTTTTTCGAATTAAATAGCCTTCAAATTCCAGCTTTTGAAGAACCTCTCTGATTGTCGCTCTGCTGACGTGATAGTGCTCCGCCAGCTTCAACTCAGATGGAATCTTCTGCCCTTTTTTCGCTGTGGAAAAAAAGCGAATCATGGACTCATGGATTTGAATCTGGTTGGTTCGGTAATGCCGATGCTGCCGTAGGTACTGAAGATCGCTATGCGGGACGTTTGATGTTGAACCGCTTTGTGGATAATACACAAGTTTCTCTTATTGCCTCTGCCAACAATGTGAATAATCAGGGCTTTTCCGGTGGTGGCGGTGGGCCGCGTTGGCGTCGTAACAATGGTTTGAATGCTCCCAAGGAACTGGGACTTAACTTTGCTACCGAAACTGCCAAATTGGAGTTAGGCGGTAGTGCCCGTTACAAC
>ENA-ORCN01000592-ORCN01000592.1-human-gut-metagenome-genome-assembly--contig:-NODE-592-length-29723-cov-8.691223_pt1 | contig 29723 bp, 26 predicted proteins | sample MGYA00242984_ERZ507984 | MGnify/ENA primary metagenome ERZ507984 (study PRJEB26167, sample SAMN06115395) | human gut metagenome | host: Homo sapiens | place: China:Hubei | collected 2016-05-19 | study... | reverse complement strand
TCTTTGGAAGGAGAAGGGAGGGGGTTCGGGGGAGGGGAGAGGAAACCTTTCTGAAGAAAGGTTTCCTCTCCCCTCCCCCGATTCATCTTCACTCCCCAACCTTCAACAACATATTGTCAATCAGCCTCGCCTTGCCAAGACGAATGGCAAGCGCGCACAGAGCCATGTTCTTAATGCGATCAACCTTGGTCAGGGCGGCGGGATCGACGATGGAGATGTAATCCTCCTGCCCTGTGGGGAGATGCGCGGCCAGATAGCCACGGACGGCCTCAATGATTCTGGCGGCGTCGCGTTCCCCCCCGGCGGCGAGACCGGCGGCCATTTCGAGCGACTTGCGGATCTGCGGGGCTTGGGCGCGCTCTTCGGGCGTCAGGTAAACATTGCGGGAGCTGAGAGCCAGCCCGTCGGCTTCACGCACGATGGGCCGCCCGACGACTTCCACAGGCACATTCAGATCGGAAACCATTTTCTTGATGATGGCGAGCTGCTGCCAATCCTTCTCGCCGAATACGGCAAGGCTGGGCTGGGCCAGCATGAACAGTTTCAAGACCACCGTGCACACGCCCCGGAAGTGGATGGGGCGGCTGAGGCCGCACAAGGTGTTGGCAAGCGCGGGCACTTCCACCCATGTGGCGTGATCGGGCGCGTACATGTTTTCCGGCTCGGGGGCATAGAGTACGTCCCCGCCCAGCTCGCGGACCAGCGCGGAGTCTTTCTCAAAATCGCGCGGGTACGCTTCCAGATCCTCGTTGGGGCCGAACTGCGTCGGATTGACGAAAAGGCTGACGATCACCTTGTCGGCCACCGAGCGGGCATAGGAAATCAGGCTGGCGTGCCCGGCGTGATAATACCCCATCGTGGGCACAAGGGCCGTTTTCAGCCCCTGACGCCGCCACTCGGCACACACGGAATGCAACGCTTCCGGAGAATGAATGATCTGCATCGTCTTTTCCATCTCCATAACAGGGAGAAAACTGTTACTCGGTTTCGCGCAGCCGATCTTCCAACCGGGCGCGCTCTTCCTCATCCATATTGAAGCTGTGCGCCGGAGTGGGGAACGCCCCGCTGCGGACCTCTTCGGCATAGTCCCGCACGGCCTGCTCCATCAGGGTACCCAATTCCGCATACCGCTTGACGAAACGCGGCGTAAACTCGCTGTACAGCCCGAGCATGTCATGCAGGACGAGCACCTGCCCGTCGCAGTCGGCCCCCGCCCCTATGCCGATGGTGGGAACGGAAACCCGGGCCGTAATCGCCGCCGCGAGAGGCGCGGGAATGGCCTCAAGCACAATGGCGAAACACCCGGCGTCTTCGAGCGCCGCCGCCTCATCAAGCAGCTGCCGTGCTGCTTCTGCGCGCTTGCCCTGCACCTTGAAGCCGCCAAGCTGCGCGGACCGCTGAGGCGTCAGGCCGATGTGCCCCATGACGGGTATGCCCGCGCCCACCAGTGCGCGGATCTGAGGCAGGAAAGCGCCTTCGAGCTTGACGGCCCTGACGCCGCTTTCCCGGACAAGGCGCGCCGCGTTGGAAAGCGCTGCGTCAGGCCCGGGTTCATACGTCATAAACGGCATATCCGCAACGACGAGGGCGTGATGCATTCCCTGCACAACCGCGCGGCAATGATGGATCATTTCATCCAAAGTGACCGACAGGGTATCTTTGCGCCCGAGCATGACCATACCGAGGGAATCGCCCACCAGCACCATATCGACCCCGGCACGATCCACAATACGGGCCGATGGCGTATCGTACGCGGTGACCATAGCCAGCTTCCGCCGGTTTTTGGCATCCCGTATATCCAAGATGGAAAGCGGTTTCTCGTCAGTGGAAAAAGTTTGATACGTACTCACAGCCGTCCTCATAGAGTGGGCAAAAAGGAAATGAAACCTCTCAAAAGAAACCATGAACGTGGGGAGCCTATCACGGAGTGCCCTGAAAGACAAAATACCGGCGGAGGACCATACTTTACAGTGGAGGGCGGCGCGGCTACACTTCCGGCTTCAGGGGGTCATGCCCCGAACCTTTTCCTTTGGAGCCATTGATGTCCAACTACACCGAACTTCTTCAGCGGATCGAACAAGAACCGAGCACATGGCTCGTCACCGGCGTGGCGGGCTTCATAGGTTCCAACCTGTTGCAGACGCTGCTGTCACACGGGCAGCGCGTCGTGGGCCTCGACAACTTCCTCACCGGGTATCAGCACAATCTGGATATGGTACGAGAACTGGTCACCCCGGAGCAGTGGGAGCGGTTCCGTTTCATGGAAGGAGACATCCGCGACGTCGAAACCTGCCTTCAGGCCTGCCAGGGCGCCGAGCACGTCCTGCACGAAGCGGCGCTCGGCTCTGTGCCCCGCTCCATCGAAAACCCGATCATGACCAACGGCTGCAACATTGACGGGTTCCTCAACATGCTCGTCGCGGCCCGCGATTGCGGGGTAAAGAGTTTCGTCTATGCGGCTTCGAGCTCCACCTACGGCGACGAGCCCAACCTGCCCAAGCAGGAAGACCGCATCGGCAAGCCCCTCTCGCCCTACGCCGTGACCAAGTACGTGAACGAGCTCTACGCCGAGGTTTTCGCGCGCAGCTATGGCTTCAAGACCATCGGCCTGCGCTACTTCAACGTGTTCGGCCAGCGTCAGGACCCGTACGGCGCGTATGCGGCGGTAATACCTCAATGGTTCGCCGCCCTGACGAAGGGGGATACCGTATACGTCAACGGGGACGGCGAAACGTCCCGTGATTTCTGCTATATCGACAATGTAGTGCAGGCGAACCTGCTGGCATCCTATGCTGCGGAAGACGCCCGGGACCTCGTCTACAATGTGGCCTTCGGCCAGCGGACCACGCTCAACGAGCTTTTCGGGCTTATCCGTGACGAGGTCGTCCGCCACAAGCCCGAAGCGGCGGAAGCCAAACCGGCCTACCGTGATTTCCGGGCGGGAGACGTACGCCATTCCCTGGCGGACATCACCCGTGCGCGCACGCTGCTGGGCTATGAGCCCGAATACGATGTCCGTCAGGGCTTGCGCCTTGCGGGTGACTGGTACGACGCCCACCTGTAAAAAGGGCTGATACAGCGGAAGATTTCAATTCATTGAAATAAATAATGAAGCATCCCAGCGCTAGAAAAAGTTTGCTCTTCCCGCAAAAAGTTGTTGACAGCGGGGCATGAGAAAGGTATCTCCATCTGCGTGCCGGGATGTAGCGCAGTCTGGGAGCGCACTTGAATGGGGTTCAAGGGGTCGAAGGTTCAAATCCTTTCATCCCGACCAGCACATAAAAGAGAATTACCCCTAAGGGAACTTACGAAAGTAGGTTCCCTTTTCTCATTTATTCTCCTCTCAAGCACCTTTCCAACATATCTCCAACTCCGTTTTTCACGTCTCCGTTCGGCTCATTTTCTTTTCATGCTCCTCAAGCCACGTATCGGGATTTTCCAACGCATTCTCCATCGCGCCGACAATGGTTCCCGCTGGAATCCCCAACCCTTTTGCAAGCCCAATAAGAGTTTCCACCCGGATCCCGGACTTTCCCTGTTCAAAACGCCGCAGCCACGAATAGTCAACGCCCGTCTCTTAAGCCAAAGCATAGCGGCTTATGCCAAGCCCTTCACGAAGCGACGCTACAATCAGTCCCATGATGACTTTTGTTTTATCGTTGTCCATTACCGTATGAAATCTATTCCGCATTCATATTAAACGATGCAACATATTGTTATTTGCTATTTTTATTTTTTCATGCGTTCAAAAATACTTGCCGCCTCCACACCAAGAGCTTGAGAGAGCTTTACGCTATTCAACAGGCTTACATTTCTGCGTCCTTGTTCCACTCCTCCAACATACGCTCTATGTAGACCTGGCTTTTCCGCCAACGCCTCTTGAGAGATGTCCAGTCCATCCCTTCCCGCCTTCACCGCCGCACCAAACGGCTTCAAAATATTACCGTCCTCCTTGCTGTATCCCGGCATGTCTTCCTCCCTAATGTAATCACGGAATAGATACTCACGGACACCGGGCCTCATGCCGTTATAGCCCAAGCCGTCATGAAACCACCGGCGAAACGTCAAAGAACCCTTTCGGCATCTTCCACCATTTCATCGACCATTTTGCCCGCTTTCACCTCCAATGTCTGAGCAATCTTCACAAGCAGATTCAAACTCGGCGCTCGATAACCAAGCTCCAAAGAGGATATGTAGCTTTTGGAAATGCCAACCCGATCTGCAAGTTCCTGCTGAGAGAGCCCCGCCGCATCACGGTAGCGCCGGATCACTGCGGGCATAAACGTCTTAGCCAGCTTGTCCTCATCATATTTCTTTTTCATTCCTCCCAGATACAATGCCCCTTTACGAAACCGACCTACTATTGTAGTTCTTTTGACTATCAATAGTAGGTCGCACCCATAACACGGCCATCGAGAGGCTCGAATGGAAAACCAAATTTTCGACGCTCAAATGGAACGGCTTAAACTCGTTATCCGTAAGCATACGGCTACCGATCTGGCCGACTTTTTCGGCGTCCCGGAATCGGCGGTTTCCGCTGCCGTCCGGCGCGGGAAGATGCCCTCCAGCTGGCTGGTCATTTTGATGCGCGTAAAAAATGTGCATCCGGAGTGGATACTCACGGGCAAGGGGCCATGCCTTATGACGCTGCCGCCCGAGCCAAGCCGCTACGAAACCGATGTTGAAGTGACGACACGCAAAGCCGATGAAGAAGCGCTCAGGCGGTTGCCGTCACATATGCTGGCCGAGGAGTTGGTCAGGCGCATCGCCGTATCGCAGGGGGCACGCTTTCTGTTCGGAGTGCCTCGGCAACCAGCCTTAGCGCATTGCCCTTTATCGAATCCGATGCCCCAACAAAAAAGGCCGGCAGTCTCTCACCGGCCTTTTTTCATGATCGGAACACACTAGAACGAATACTTCAGTCCAATGCTCACACGATAGGAATCCTTATCCACTTCATTGACGATCTTCTTTCCCCACGTTCCCTCATCCAGGTTGAGGCGCACATACGCGGCCTCGACGGCGAGTTCCAGATTTTCATAAATCTTGTAGCGGGTGTCCGCGTTCAATTCCCACGCGTCGTCGGACGTGGTGAGATAGGCGAACGGGCCGTCGATGCGGGAAGGATACGAGGTCATGTTCGCGGCCTTGGGCATCGCGGAGTTGTTGGTGCCGTGGTAGTATCCGGCGCGCAGGGTGTGCTTCAGATCTTCCATGAGCGAGATGTCCTTGAGGTGCAGGACCACGCCCCAAAGGCCGCCGGGGTTGTGCCCGAGCACCTTCCATGTGGCGATATCGGTCCAGCCGCCGCCGAAGCCGAGCGCGCTCACCGCCCACGGCGTGTTGTACTGAGGCAGGCGCTCGGAACCGTTGTACGGATTGCCGTCGTCGCCGCTGCCGTACCACGCGATGATGCCGGGAGTGGCCCAATCAAGGGCGTAATCCGCGCGCACGGCGGCATACCAGCCCGCACGATCCAGCTTGAACGTGCCGGGGCCGTCGGCAAAGCCCTCATACCCCGGGATTTCCCCCATCTTCACACTGCCATAGGCGAAATCCCCGGCGACGGTGAGCGGCGAAAAATAATTCGTTTCGGCGGTGATGCCGAGCCACCACGCGTTTTCGTGGGTTTCCGTATTCCGGCGGAAGGGGAACGTCTCAAACGTGTAGCCGCTGCCGAGAATGGGATACAGACCGGCCCGTGGAGCCCATGTCGCCGGATCGCCGCCCTTGATGTTCCCCATGAGGCTCTTGGTGCCCATAAAGCCGAACATGCCCCAAGGCGAAATCCTCATCACGTCCGTTTTGATGGGCACGATCAGGCTGAGCAGGTCCATGGCGTCGCCGGGGGTATCCCGCGGCGTCCCGTTGGCCTGCGAGCCGTTGGCGTTCCAGCCGCCGAAGTTGCCGTTGAAAGGCCGGGCCCAGAAGAACGTCGTCCCGACCTCGTCGGACCACTTCTGCGACAACATGATGCCGGCCACGTCATGCCCGAATACCGGGCTGAATCCCGACGCCACGAATCCGGGGAGGATGATCGGCTGGAGGCCCATGCGGACGCGCAGATCCGTGTTCGGAACCTGCCAGTCGACGTACGAATAGCGGACTTCGATATTCTTGGCGTCAGTACCCAGCGCGCCGCCCTCGGAAGCCTTGCCCCAGTTGGTGTCCCCGATTTCGAAGAACACGACGCCCTTGAGGGCATTCGAAGAAATGATTTCCACCTGCGTACGCAGGCGCTGCAAGGTGGCGAACCGATCATTCGGCCCGTTCAGCGGAGCGACGTTACTCCATTCGGACAAAATCTCCCATGTGCCTTTGGCCTTGATCTCGACGGCTCCGGCGGTCGCCGCCGCCCCACAGAGCATCCCCAACGTCAAACAAAGTGAGCACAGCCTCTTCATGCGTTTCCCTCGCTTCCTCAAATAGCAGGGCTCCGTCCCCCAACGGACGGAAAGATCCCCCCGCCGACGACGGGGGCGTACCAAAAAGGCGGCCCGGATTGGAAAAATGCCTTTCTCAACCAGAACCGCCCTCAACCATCCTTAATAATGCGCTTATTCTTCGATATCGGCAGCCACGCACATGGCGGACAGGCCGAAGTACCCCTTGGCTTCCTTGATCTTTACGGCGCTCTTCACGCCCGGAGCGGCGGCGCCGGGCACGCGGAACGTGGATACGTCGAGGCGTTCGATGGGCGATTCGGCGGGCTTTTCAAGCTGCGGCACCCATTCGTAGGGCAGACGGTAGGAACGGTACACCATGTTCATGGGCAGGGCCTTCCCCCAGTAGGGGCACACGTATTCCCACACCAGCTCGTGTTCGGGGGTCACCTCGAAGATGCGGCCGTGGGAACCTTCGGTGATCATGGTGTTGCCGTTGGGCAGCCGCTGCATACCGCTGATGAACGGGCTGTAGAAACGGTTGGCGTCAAGCGGCATCAGGTATCCGGCTTCTTTCGGCGTCATCTGCCACACGATTTCCAGCGTGACGGGGTCGATTTCCAGCACGCGTGAGTAGTCGCGCAGAGCGCCGCGGATGCCGGTGGGGGAACCCGGGTTCGGCGCGTAATAGCCGGCCCAGCCGCCGTTGTCGTAAATGAGGATGTTGCCTTCGCCGGGCAGGCCTCGCGGGATCATGTGGGCGTGATGCTGGCCGATGATCCAGCCGAGCTTGCGCAGTTCGGGGGTCTGATCGAAATACGGGCCGATCTTCCATACGATGTCGCCGGTGGCTTTTTCGATGATCAGGATGATGTTGGCGTCGCGGCAGTCGATGATGATGTTGTCGGGGTGGAAGCGCTTGTCGCCAGCGTCGTACCATTTGTTCGGGCCGAGCACGGACATGGAGTTGGTGTGCACCCAGTCGCCCGCGATGTGGCTGTTGCCGAACCCGGTGTAATAGTTGGGGTCACGGTACATGAGGTTACGGGCAATGGCGTCGAAGCCCAGCTCCTCAAAGTGATCGGACACTTTCCATTCCCACACGATGTCGCCGTCCCAATCCACTTCGTAGATCACGTCGTCAAGCAGCATCTTGTCGGAAATGGCGGGCACGTGGACGTTCTTGTGCGCGAGGATCAGCGTGTTGCCGCTGTTGGTTTTGGGATCGGAACCGGGCACGTAATAGCCCACGGTGTTGCCTTCGCGCTGGTAGTCGTGGTGCTGGCGGGCCATCCACTGAGGCTCCTCGCCCGGATCTTCGACGTATTCGGCTTTATCGAACTTCCACACGATGTTGCCGTCCCAGTCCACCTGCACGAGATCGGTCTGGTCCTGAAGGCCATACTTGGGATTGCGTTCACCAAGGCTCCCCATCACGTAACCGCCGGGCAGCATTTTGTTCGGGAAGCCCTGCAAGCCTTCCCACATGCGGACTTCATTGCCGTTCATGTCGATAAGGAGGGCGCCGCGTTCGGCGGCCTGAAGGATGGTATAACCGCTCCAGCATTTTTCGGGATTGTAGATAGTAACGCCAGTGGGGAAAATCGTCGCGCTCATCGGATGCTCCTTCCCTATGTATGGATTGCGCCCGGACGCCGGTGCTTGCGCCTCAGGCAGAATAAAATGAAATGAAACTTTGGAGATACGTCAAGGCTGTCCTCATTCCCGAACAGACTTGAACGATTGACGCCTTTCGTCTATGGGCTTTCACAGAGGGGTTCCTTTATCCGCAAAAGCACCTTATGACGGATGAGAAAACAGAAATGTAACCTGTGCAACAATTCACATAAAAAGTATAAGAACATTTCCGCCCATCCATCATTGAGAAAGAGGTGATTCTATGACCGCAGAAATCCAAATGCCGCAACAGCACATTGCTATCATCTCCCACAGCGGTCTGCATGAGCCTTGGCGGGAAATTGTGCACATGGGGACGCATCTCGTTTTTCCGCGTTCCCACTACAATCATCAGGCCACCACCGATTGCTTCTATTTTATAGATAAAGGACGCGTGCGGCTCACCTACACCAACGCGGCAGGGGAAGATCATGTCGTCATGTTTTTCGGCAAGGGCTGCATCTTCAACGAGACGAGCGTGATAACCGGGGACGAGGCGACGATGGCTTGTTTCCGGGTGCTGGAGAGGACCGAAGCGTACCGTTTCCCCAGCTCGCTGATCCATGACGCCGAATTCGCCCGCCAATACCCCCATCTCATCCTGAACATGCTCCGGGGTACGGCCACCAAATTTTCCAACCTGTTCAGCGTAAGTTTCCTGATCAAGCACGGCACGCCGCTGGCCCGCGTCTGCCGCTTTTTGCGCCAGCTCTCCCGCAGCCATAACAACGCCAAGGCATTTCCTCTGGACATGACCCAGCTCGAACTGGCTTCAGTGCTGGACATCCACCGCGTTTCCCTGTTCCGCTGCCTGCAGCAGCTGCGCGAGCTCGGGATACTGGTGCGGTTCTCACGCCATGAAATCGAACTAAGCGAGCTCGATCAGCTTGAAAAACTGCTGGAAGAACAAGAAGAGGCGGAATGGGGCTGATTTTCTCCCCGGAGCGGATTTTTTTCGAACTTTTTGCGAAAAAAGTAACAACGGTAACAATTTTCTGTCCCGGATCCGGGTATAGGTAGAGGCAGAAATTCAGAGGAACCCCGTTCCGATGGATTCCGCCTCTTTTTTTGTCCATACCCGGCGGCAAACCGCCGTTTGCAAAGCAACCCTTTCTGCCGGCTTTCCGGCATCACAGGAGCGCACAGATGAGCATCACCCTGTATACCGCACCCGACTGCCTGCGGTGCAAAATCGTCAAAGGCTTTCTCGCCGAACATCAGATCGCTTACGAAACCGTGGATTTCAAGGCTGATGCCCAGACATTCAACACCTTCTACCGCGCCAACCGCAAGGCCATCTACCGCAACCCCGAAGGCGTGGAGTTCCCGCTGTTCGACGACGGCACGGTCATCAAGCAGGGCTCCGGCGAAGTCATCGCCTACCTGCTGTCCGGGCACGCCCTCGAAGGCGCGGTCACGCGCAGCGACCTGCTGCACGGCTGGATTTCCGGCCTCTACCTTTCCCAGTGCCCGGCTGCGGAGGAAGATCACTTCGTCGAACTGGTGCAACAGCTCGCCAAGGGCGGCCTCACGGTCTGCATACAGACGGACGGACGGAATCCCGCCCTGCTCGAACGCCTCATCGGCCTGAACGCGCTGGCCAAAGTACAGCTCAACATCCCCGGCCCCGCATCCGTCTACGAAGCCCTTTACGGTTCCGCGCCCACCAAGGACGAACTCGCCAAGACCATCGAACTGGTGAAAGCGTTCCCCGACCACGAAATCCGTTTCCTCGCCACCCCGCTCTCCGGTCCTGACGGTGCCCGTTGGCCGAACCGCGACGAAGCCGGTGAAGCGGCCCGCATGGTCTTTGAAGCCTGCGGTGATCATCAGCTTCCCTACGCCATCGCCGCCGTAACCCCCGAAATGCCGCAGGGTATGCAAGGGCTCGAACCCGTGGCCGATCCCATGATGCTCAAGTACCGTTCCGCCTCCCGCGAATTCTTGTTCAAGGCCGACATAGCGAAGTAGGCAAACCGGGGAGGGAAGGAACCTAAGAGGCCCCTCTCCCTTTCCGCTCCTCTTCCCTCCCCAGAGATTGGCGGGCGGGGAAGGTACGAGACGGTTCGCAAGCGGCATAGGCCATACGGACATTCTGGATTTTTTTGACAGGAAGAGCTCTTTAAGCACTTCCTTCCGAGCTGTCCCATCCCCCCTCTCCGAGAGTTTCGGGAGGGGGATGGGGAACCGGGAAAGGGGAAAAACAGCTGAAAGCGGCCTTTCAAGGCACACGGACGACGGCGGGGCGGGCGCTCCGCTCGAAAACATTTCTTCCCTCTTCCCCGGCATACGCAAAACGAGGCAACCCATGCACTACGACGTAATCATCATCGGCGGAGGCCCCGGCGGGACCACGGCGGCGAAAGAACTGGCGGCCGGCGGCAAAAAGGTCGCCATCATCGAAGACAAACACTGGGGCGGCACGTGCCTGAACTGCGGCTGCATCCCCACCAAGATGCTCCTCGGCGCGACGGCCCCCCTCGGGCTCCTCAAGGCTCAGGAACGCCTGCGCACCATGAAGGGCTCCATCGACATCGACTACAAGGCGCTGCAAACCCGTGTGGGCCGCTTCCTCAAGGGCTCCAGCCAGACCCTCGCCAAAAGCCTCGCGGCGGCGGGGATCGCCCTGTACGAGGGACGCGGCGTATGCGCCGGAAAGGGACAGGCCATCGTCCGCTCCGAATCCGGCGAAGAGATGTTGACAACTGACAACATCATTCTTTCCTGCGGTTCGTCGAGCGCGTCCTTCCCCGGCCTCGCTCCCGACGGCGACGCCGTGCTCGACAGCACCGGCGTCCTCAACCTTCCCGAAGTCCCGGAAAATCTCATCATCGTGGGCGCTGGGGCCATCGGCCTTGAGCTTGGCGACTTCTTCGGCATGATGGGCTCCAAAATCACCATCGTCGAGGCCGCCCCGCACATCGCCCCCACTGAAGACGCCGACATAGCCAAAGAAATGGACCGTGTCCAGAGCAAGGCGGGCCGTACCTGCATCACGGGCGTCATGGCGAAGTCGCTTGTCACGAAGGACGGGCAGGCCGAACTGACTCTTGGTGATGGACGCGTGCTGACCGCCTCCAAAGCGCTGGTCGCCGTGGGCCGTACTCCGAATACAGCCGGGCTTGATTGCGAAAAGGCGGGCTGCACGCTGAAACGCCGCGGCTTCGTCGACGTGAACGCTCATCTTGAAGCCGCCGAAGGCGTCTATGCCATCGGCGACGTGAACGGCCTTACGTTGCTGGCCCATGCCGCCGATCATCAGGGCGCGTATGTCGCCCGCCGCATCCTCGGACACGAAAAAGGCGTATACGTGCCCGGCCCGGTCCCGTCCTGCATTTACGGCAGCACCGAGATCATGCGCGTCGGCCAGACCGCCAAAGGGCTCCTTGCCGCCGGGAAGTCCGTAAGCGTATCACAGGTCCCCCTGACCCTGAATCCCATCGCGCAGGCAGCCGGGGCTTCCGGCGGATTCGTGAAGGTCGTATGGGACGGCGACGCCATCGCGGGCATCGCGGCCATCGGCCACGGCGTATCCCACCTCGTCACCGTGGCCCAGCTGCTCATGGTCGGCGGCTATACGCCCGAAAGACTGCATGAAGTCATGATCGGCCACCCCACGCTGGACGAAATCGTCCCCGCCGCCATCCGTGCTCCCCGCGCAATTGTGACCGAATAGCAACATCGCTCAACCCGAAGGAGATCGCATTATGAGCCTCACCTATCCCGAAGACCGTTCCTACCATTCCGAACACCTCTGGGCCAAAGCAGAGCCCGACGGCACCATGCTCGTCGGCATCACGGACTATGCACAGGATCAGCTCGGCGGGGTCATTTTCGTCGACCTCCCCACCGTGGGCGACCACTTCAAACAGGGCGTCTCCTGCGCTTCCATCGAGTCCGTCAAAATCACTTCCGACGCGATCATTCCGGTTTCCGGTGAAATCGTCGCCGTCAACGAAGCACTGGCGGACGCCCCCGAACTGCTCAACGACAGCCCTTACGACAAGGGTTGGCTCGTCCGCGTCAAACCCGACGATGCCGACGAAGGGGGGCGCATTTCCGCCGCCGAATACGCCGCGCTGGTTGGGTAACAGGATACATTGGGGAAGGGAGGGAAAACTTTTCTGAAGAAAAGCTTTTCCCTCCCTTCCCCAAACCCCATCCCTCCCTTTCCAAAGACTTTTGCGTTTATTGAATCCCTGTTCGCAGCGTTCCCTGAGGCAACAGAGTGGTGACTCCTTTACCTGAAAAAAACGGTTTCCCTGAGGCTATGCCGCCAAGGAAACCGTTTTGAAGATATGAGGGAACCATTCCCTTGCCGGGGCTGGACAGCTCCCGGAAACGCCTTTCTAAAAAGCCTCCCCGTACAGTGACGCGATCTCTTCGGGCGATGCCGGACGCGGATTGTTGGCGGGGCTTCCGCTGGCAACGGCTTCCCGCACCATCGCGTCAAGCTGGGCATCCAGCGCCTCGCGGGAAAGCAAGTCACGCAGCCGGGGGATGTACAGCTCGCGCACCAGCCGGCTCACAATGCCGAGCCCGGCCCGCGCCGTTTCCAAAGGCGTTCCCGCCGGAACCGCCCCCATCGCTTCCGCCAGCCGGGCATAGCGTTCCGGTGCGCCGGGAAGTGAAAACCTCATGATCGCCTCCAGCAAGACGGCGTTGCTCACGCCGTGCGGGATGCCGAACTTCGCCCCAAGCGGGCGGGCCATGCCGTGCACCAGCGCCACGGAACTGTTGGTAAAGGCAATGCCCGCCTCCAGCGAACCAAGCAGGCACTCGCGCCGGGCTTCGGCATCGTCCGGGCTGGCGAACGCCACGGGCAGGAACCGGGCGAGCCTTCCCGCGGCCCGCAAGGAAAAGTCGATGGTCAGTTTAGTAGCCTTGCGGGATACGCAGGATTCAATGGCATGGGTCAAGGCATCGACGCCCGTGGCCGCCGTCAGTGCCGGAGGCATCCCGTATGTCAGCAGAGGATCGAGGATGGCGATTTCCGGGACAAGATACATGGAAATGACGAGCAGTTTCTCGTGGGCGGCTTCCTCGGTGATGATCGTCGTTCCCGAAACCTCGCTCCCCGAACCCGCCGTCGTCGGAATGGCGATGATCGGAACGCCGGGATGCGGCACCCTGCCCACGCCCGCGTAATCCCGAATGGTTCCGCCGTTGGCGTCGAGCAGGCTCACGGCCTTGGCAACGTCGATGGGCCCTCCCCCGCCGCAGGCTACGATGGTCCCGCACCGTTCCCTTCGGAACAGGTCAAGCGCCTCCCTGACATGGCGGTCGGTGGGTTCGGACGGGATATCCGAAAAAACCGCGCCGAGCAGCCCCGCCTCGCGCAAGGACTGGAGCACAGGCTCCACAACGCCTGAACGCCGCAGGAACGGCCCCGTGATCACAAGCGCCCGGCCCCTCCCCCACTGTCTGGCGAACAGGCCCGTTGAAACGGCTTTCCCCTCCCCAAAGACGACGCCTTTCGGCGAGAACCAGTTCCACATATTTCCCCCGTTTTCATGCCGCGGCCCTGACGTGCGGCACGGTTGTACGAAGGGCTTCTCAGTGCTCGTGCGGTTTGTTGCCGAGAGGATGCACATGCATATGGGCATGAGCGTGCGACGGCGCGGCGTCCGTGAAATGCTGCCCCTCAACCGTCAGGTACTCGGAAGAGGTCTCCGCCAAGAAGTCCCAGTCGTGGGAAATGATGATACGGGCCGTGGGAAGGGTTTTCAAGACGCCGATGATCCGCTGCCGGGCTTCCGGGTCCAGCCCGTTGGTGGGCTCGTCGAGCAGCAGGGCTTCCGGCTCCATCACAAGAACCGTAGCCAGCGAGACCAGTTTCTTCTCGCCCCCGGACAGGCGGTGCGTCAGCCGGTTTTCGAACCCGGCCAGCCCGAGCCGCTCCAGCGTGGACGCCGCACGAACCCGGGCTTCGTCCTGCGAGCAGCCCAGATTCAGCGGCCCGAAGGCCACGTCTTCCAACACCGTGGGGCAGAAAAGCTGATCCTCGGCGTGCTGGAGGACCAAGCCCACCTTGCAGCGCAATTCCCGAAAGTCCTTTTCCGTTTCCAACGGGCGCCCGTGAAAGAGGATACGGCCTTCCTGCGGTGCCGCCAGCCCCATGATCAGCCGGAAAAACGTCGTCTTGCCGCTTCCGTTCGGGCCGTACAAGCCGATCTTCCGGTCAGGGTACAGGGCAAAATCCATATCCCGGAAGACCTGCCGTCCCCCGGCATACGTGAACGAAATATGCTCCAGCGCGAAAATGGGCTCAGCCACGGGGAAACTCCAGATACAGATCAAAGGCCACGAGGCAAACCATGCACGCGAACGCCGCCAGGGCGAACACGGCATCGCGGGATGTGGCCCGGAAAGCGGTCACGGACTGAAAACGCCCGGAAAAACCGCGCAGGATCATGGCTTCGTAGACCCGCACGGAACGGTCGAAGCTGTGCACAAAGACCATGCCGAGCATGTTGCCGAAGGTACGGTACGTATGCATGTTGGTCTTGGGCGCGAACCCGCGCAGCCGCGCCGCGACGTGCAGCTTGTGCCATTCATCGGCGATCACATGCAGGTAGCGGTACGTGAACAAAAACAGGAAAACCAGCTTGGACGGGAAGCGCAGCCGCTCCAGCGCGTAGCCGATGGTCGGGGAATCCATCGTCGCCACCAGCGCGAGGAACGTCATGACGATGGCGTTGGATTTGACGGTCACGAGCAGGGTCAGCAGCACCCCCGCGCGGCTGACCTCCAGCGGCCCCCACTCGGCAATCGCCTCTCCGCCCGAGGTCAGGGGGACCGTCAGCCACAGAAACGCAATGAACACATTGACCACGGCCAGCCGCCGGAGCACGGGCCGCACCGGCGGCCTGCTGAGGGCAAGGAGCAGCGCGGCCATGCCGAACCCGAACCATGCCGCCTCGGGGGTCCGCACCACGGCCAGGCACACGGCGCACACGAACGCCGCCACCAGACGGAATCTGGGGTCGACGGCGTGCACCAAAGAGCGCCCGTGGGCAAAGGGTTCGTCAAACATCAGGGCCGGCGCCTGAAATACGCCGCAACGCCGATCAGCCCGAAAATCCAGCCGATGCCCCCGATGATGTCCCGGAGGTTCGGACCGGCTTCCGTCTGTTCCGCAAGCATACGTTTGATGGGGGACAATTTGGCGTCCAGTGCGGCGTCGACGATGCGCTCGATCTCGGCGGGCGTCGCGCCGCCGGAAACCGCCGCAACCGGAGCGGCGGCAGAAGGCGCCGCCTGTCCGGCGACAAGGTAGGCCGGGGTAGCCGGGACTTCCGCAGCGGCAACAGCGACGGCCTTCGGGGTTCCCGAAGAAGCCAGCTCGTCGGCGGCCACGGTCCAGTCGTTCTGGTGCCCTTCCCCGGCGATGATCCGGATGTTGAGATCGTGCCCGGCCTTGCGGAGCTCCGCCGTCACCGGGAACCGGAACACGCCGTTATCGTCGGTGGTTCCCTGCAACAGCTGGACGCCGGTCGTTGCGTCAAAGACCTCCACGGTCCCCTGCTTGACCTTCTGGCTTCTGTTGAACCCACACTCGACCTGTACGGCATCCCCATCCACAAAGGCGAAGATATTCACGCGGTGCGCCGAAGCGAACGGGGCTCCGGCGAATACGAGGCACAACGCCATGCACCAAAGGCGAAACATACGCATATCGCTATTCCTTGGAAAATTGCAGAATTTCCGGGCGGACCTTGGCAATGAACGAAACCGCCAGCGCGGTGATCACGCCTTCCACGATCATGACGGGAATGTGCGCCAGAAACAAGATCTGTGCGGTACGGAGAAAGCCTTCATCGCTGAAACTCAGCGACAACGCCGTCAGCAGCCCGGCCCCGGCGACGGAGAGAGCCCCGCAGCAGAATGCGCCGACAATCCGCTGACGTGCGGATTTCAGCAGCATGGGGCGGAACGCGTAGTAGCAGACGACCGCCGGAAAAGCCATATTGAAGGTATTCACGCCAAGTACGGTGATGCCGCCGTACTGGAACAGGATCGCCTGAAGCATGAGCGCCACAAAAATGGACGGGAACGCCGCCCAGCCGAGCAGCATCCCGAGGAGCCCGTTCAGGATGAGGTGCACGCTGCTCGGGCCTATGGGCACATGGATGAGTGAGCCCACAAAAAAGGCCGCGGCCAGAATCGCCACCGTCATCAGCCTGTCGTAGTCCAGTTTCCGCAGCCCAATGACAATACCGGCCGCCGCCAGCACGGCTCCTGCCCCAAGGACCGCCGGGGAAAGCACCCCTTCCGAAATATGCATGGTTCACCTTCGATTTGTTTTGCCGAGGAAGGAACTTGGGGAAAGGAGGCGAAAACTTTCCGGAAAAAGTTTCACCCTCCCTTCCCCAAACCTGCCAGCGCGGAGCCCGGCCTTCCCTCTTCAAAATCGCTCGTCTTTACGAATCCCTGTTCCAGGGCTTTCCCGAGTTCTCGAAGCAGCGGAACGCCTGTTCCTCCCCACCTGCGCAATCCCTGCAGGCAGGGTGAATCGGAGAGCATGTCGGCAGGCGTTCACCCCACCCACTGCGGCGCCCTTCCGCTTGTCTTTTTTTACTTCTTCACCGGGTCGACGAACTCGGCCCACAGGACGGCTCCAAGCTCGACATTCTTGGGCGTGCCGTCGTGATCAAGCTTCTCATCGGCGGTATTCAGCGCGGCGAAGCCCCACCAGCCCGCAAAAGGCACGGCATAGGTGAAAACGCCGTTGGCGTCGGCCTTCACGACCTGCGTCACCATATACTCGTTGGGCGCTTCGTACTTCTTATCCTTGTTGTACAGCTCGACTTCCACATCGGCGCCGGGCACGGGCTTGCCGTTCAGCAGCACCTGCCCCTGAAACACATTGCCAGCATAATTGCCGAAGGGACGGGTCAGGGGAACGATTTCCGTCTTGAGCCCGGCGGGTTCATCCCAGCCTTCCTCGTCACCGAACGCCGCCACATACGCCTTGGTGTAATGGACGATGTAGCAATCCTCGGCGGGCTCCCAGTACGGCTGCGGCTCCATGACGAACTGATAGACGCCGGGCCGCTTGATCGCATACTGCGCGGTCCAGCCGTCGTGATCCACGATTTTTTTGGCTTTGAGGCTGGGTTTCAGGTCTTCGGTCTTGCCGTTGGCAATGACCTGCACCGCTTTCGGCTTGGCCAGCGGCATACCCTGCATTTCCATAGGATGGGTAAAGGACAGGTCCAGCGTGACGTCGGCGTCCTTCTTGTCCGTCACCGTGCCCGCAGAAGGGATGACCATGCCGAAGTGCGCAAGCGCAACGCCGGAAACGGACAGCATCATGACGCAACTCATCAGAAACATTTTCCACATAACCGAATCTCCTTGTGTCGGGCCGACGGCAGCCAAAAGGGCACGCCTCATGCCGTGAAACCATGAGTAACACAACACAAAGAAAAGTAACAACAGAGAATCGGTGATTTTCATCCTATATTTCTTTCACATTGAATTATATGAGAATCCATAATCCAATCGGGGTTCGGGAAGGTCGCCTCCAAGATACATGCGCACCAGGCGCAAAGCCATAGCACCCAATCCGCTCACGGACACGGCTTCATGCCCATGCAGGCGCTCCCGCCGCCTTCGCTGCCCCGTTCCATGCCCCCGTACCCGCCGGAAAGAAAAAGAGAGGACCTTCCCAGATCCTCTCTTGATGACAATGCCTTTTGAAGCGCCTACTCGGGCTTCTTGGAGGGCCGGATGGTCATCACGGGGCACTTGGCGGACTTCACCACCTCATTGGCCACGGAGCCGAAGAACAGCCGATCCAACCCTTCGCGGGCGTGGGTTCCCATGACGATCATGTCGACGCCGAGTTCCTTGGCGATCTCCACAATCTTCTCGGCGGGGCGCCCTTCATAGATGAGCCCGTTGACGTCCATGCCGGGGAACTGCTTCTCCACGAAGGCATCCATATCCCCCCGGGCACGGGACCAGATGCTTCGCATCCCCTTGGCGATGTCCTCCACAGGGACTTGCAGGTTCTCATAAGCCGAACGCGACGAGACGACATAAATAGCCGAGATCGAAGCCCCCGAAAGTTCCGAGAGCATCTTCGCATATTCCACGGCAGGGTTGACGCTGTCCTTCAGGTCGACTGCGCAAAGGATCTTCTTCAGTTCCATAAGACGCCTCCAGCGTAACGAGTTGGACAATACAGGATTATCTTTACAGTACCTCCTGTTGCGCCAAAGTCAAGCCGGAGGGATTTTCTAACGCTTCCCCTTCGGAACGGCGGTTCCCCGGCCTTCCCGAGCCTTCCGGTTGAACAGGCGGAAGACCAAGACGAAAAAGACCGGGACAAAGAAAATCCCAAGAACCGTTGCCGCGAACGTGCCGCCCATGACGCCGGTCCCGATGGCATTCTGGCTTCCCGAACCCGCCCCGGTACTTATCGCCAGCGGCAATACGCCGATGAGGAAGGCCAAAGAAGTCATGAGGATGGGCCGCAAGCGCAACCGGGCCGCTTCCATCGCGGCGTCCGCGAGGCTCGCGCCCTGCTGGAACAACTCCCGCGCGAACTCCACGATCAGAATGGCGTTCTTCGCCGCGAGCCCGATGGTCGCCAGCAGGCCGATCTGGAAATACACATCGTTGGACAGCCCGCGCGCGCCGGTCGCCGCCACAGCCCCAAGCACGCCGAGGGGCACGACCAGAACGACCGACAGCGGAATGCTCCAGCTCTCGTACAGCGCGGCGAGGCAGAGGAACACCACCAAGATGGACAAGGCATAGAGGAACGGCGCCTGCGAACCGGAAAGGCGCTCCTGAAAGGACATCCCGGTCCACTGGTAGCCGATGCCTTCGGGAAGCTCCTTCATCAGCCGTTCCATCTCCAGCATGGCCGTACCCGAGCTCATCCCGGCGGCGGCGCGGCCCTGTATCCGCACGGCGGACACGCCGTTGTAGCGTTCAAGCTGCATGGGGCCGTACGTCCAGCGGGCCTCGCCGATGGACGTGAACGGCACCATCTCGCCCTTGTCGTTGCGGAAATACCACCGATTGAAATCTTCGGGCTTCATGCGGAACGGCGCATCGGCCTGCACATACACCTTTTTGACGCGGCTGCGGTCCACGAAGTCGTTGACGTACTTCCCGCCCCACGCCGCCGAAAGATCCGCGTTGATGGCGTCGAGGGACAACCCGAACGCCCCGGCCTTTTCCTGATCGATGCTCACTTCCAACTGCGGGCTGTCGTCCTGCCCGAAGGTCCGGACGTTCCGCAGCAGAGGGCTGCGCCGCGCCAGCTCCATCAGCTGATCCCGCGCCGCGATGAGGGCTTCATGCCCGAGCCCCGCCTGATCCTGCAACTCGAAGTCAAAGCCGGTGGCGTTGCCGAGCGAACGGATCGCCGGGGGCGCGGAGACGAATATCCGGGCATTGATGATTGAGGAAAAAGCCCGGTTCGCCCGGTCGATGATGGCTTGCGCGCGCCGCTCCGGGTCTTTGCGCTCGCTCCAGTCGCGGAGGCGGATGTTCCCCTGCGCGGTGCTCTGCCCCTTGCCGCCCGATGCGCGCCCGAGGGTCAGCATCATGCCCCGCACGTTTTCCTTTTCGTTCTCAAGGAAATGGCGCTCCACCTGTTCCACGATCTTCAGGGTTTCCGTTTCCGTCGACCCCGGGCCGAGCTGGATTTCCACGGTCAGGATGCCCTGATCCTCGTTGGGCAGAAACGATGTGGGCATACGCCACAAGATCCAGCCCGCGCACACGAGCATGGCCAAGTATATGACCATCATCCTGCCGCCGACCTTGATGATCCTGCCGACGGCCCCTCTGTAGGCCGTGGTCGCCCGGTCGAAACTCCGGTTGAACCAGCCGAAGAAGCCATGCTGCGAGGCCATGTGGCCGGGCTTCAGAAAGGTGGAGCACAATACGGGCGTCAGCACCACCGCCACAACGACGGAAAGGATCATGGCCGACACGATGGTCAGCGAGAACTGGCGGTAGATGGCGCCGACGGTGCCGCCGAAAAAGGCCATCGGCACGAACACGGCGGACAGCACCGCCGCCACGCCGATGAGCGCGCCGGTGATCTGGCCCATCGTCTTGATGGTGGCCTCGCGCGGAGGCAGCCCGTCCTCTTCCATGACGCGGGCCACGTTTTCGACCACGACGATGGCATCGTCCACAAGCAGGCCGATGGCCAGCACCATGCCGAACATCGTCAGCGTATTGATGCTGAACCCGAACGCCGCCATAACGCCGAACGTGCCGAGCAGGACCACGGGAACCGCCAGCGAGGGGATGATCGTGGCCCGGAAGTTCTGGAGGAACAGATAGATGACCGCGAACACCAGCACGATAGCCTCAAGCAGTGTTTTGATCACCTCGATGATGGAAATTTTGATGAACGGCACGGTGTCGTAGGGCGATACGGCCTCCACGCCGTGCGGGAAGTAGGGGCGCATCCCCTCAATAAAGGCCGCCACCGCATTTGACGTATTCAGGGCGTTGGCGTCCGAAGCCAGCTTGATGCCCACGCCCGCCGCGGGCTTGCCGTTGTAGCGGGCCGACGATGTGTAGCTTTCCTGCCCCAGTTCCACACGGGCCACGTCCCGGAGGCGTACGGCGGAGCCGTCGGGATTGACGCGCAGCAGGATGCGCTCGAATTCCGGAACGGACGTGAGCTGTTTCTGCGCCTTGATGGTGACGTTCATCTGCTGCCCGTCCCGGATGGGCTTGCCGCCGACTTCCCCAAGCGAAACCTGTTTGTTCTGGGCCTTCACCGCATTGATCACGTCGGACGGCGTCAGGCTGTATGAAAGGAGCTTTGAGGGGTTGAGCCAGATGCGCATGGCATAGGGCGCGCCGAACAGGGACACTTCACCCACGCCGTCCACACGGCTCAGGGGGTCAAGGATGGTGGAGCCCACAAAATCGCACAGGTCCGCCGCGCTCATGGAATCGTCGGACGACACGAACGCGTACATCTGAAGGAAGCTGTCCGCCACCTTGGTTACGGTGATGCCCTGCCGCGTCACTTCTTCCGGCAGGGACGAAGTGGCGAGCTGGAGCTTGTTCTGCACCTGCATCTGCGCCACATCGGGATTGGTATCGGGATCGAAGGTGAGCCGGATGGAAACCTGCCCGGCGGCGTCGCTGGTGGAGTTGATATACAGCAGACCGTCGATGCCGTTCAGTTTTTGTTCGATGACCTGCGCGACCGTGTCCTCAAGCGTCTGAGCCGAGGCCCCGGAATATTTAGCCGTGATGGTGACCACCGGAGGCGCGATGCGCGGATACTGCTCCACGGGCAGGCGGAATATCGAAATCCCCCCCGCCATCATGATCAGGATGGCGATAACCCACGCGAACACCGGGCGGTCTATAAAAAAACGTGCCATAAGTTCTCTATGAAGTTATATGGTTACATGCGGGACTTTTTCAAAAAAGAGGATAGGTGCTCTCAAAAGTCTTCTGGTGGCCTTCTCTTTTCCTCAAGGGAAGCTTTCATCCTCTGCTGGCCGAAAAAAGGCCGTTGAGGAAAACCACCGGGAAACGCCTGCTGACGGGAGGTTCCCCGTATCACCAGACTGTTATTAATTGTTCAAAAACCATTGGCGGCGGGAAGATGCGCGGAACGGGAGTCAAGCTCCAGCCAGCCCTCCAGAATCCAGAGGCTCACGGACAGGACAACGCGCCCTTTCCCGGCCCCTTCCGACTTCCCCGCTATCCTTCGCCCCTGATCTTCACGCTCATACCGGGGCGGACGTTCTGCCCGCCTTCAACGATAACGCGGTCTCCGGGCTTCAAGCCGGAAAGCACCTGCCACGAATCGCCCACGGTACGGCCCACGTCGACAAGCCGGACTTCCACCTTGCCGTCGCCGTCCACAAGGAGCACGGAAGCCTGCCCCTTCGGATCGCGCCGCAGCGCCCGCTGCGGGACCAGCAAGGCGTTTTCGTCCACGCCCTCGGCGATGACCGCGCGCACGTACATGCCGGGCAACAAAATGTGTTCGGGATTGGGGAACAGAGCGCGCAGGGACACCATGCCGGTACTTTCGTCCACGCTGACGTCCGTGAACTGCAAGCGGCCCTCATGCGGATACATGGCGCCGTTTTCGAGCTTCAGACGGACAGGCGCTTCCTCGGCGGCGGAACGCAATTCCCCATTGGTGAATTGAGCGCGCAGCCGCAGCAAATCCTGACTGGACTGGGTGATATCCACATACACCGGATCAAGCTGGCGCACGGAGGTCAGCGCCTGCGCCTGATTGGCGGTCACCAGCGCGCCGGGCGTGAACGCCGACTTGCCGATGCGTCCTGAAATGGGGGAACGGACTTTGGTGTATTCCAGATTGATGCGGGCGGTCTTCACGGCGGCGCGGTTCACCGCCACGTCCGCCTCGGCCTGCTTGAACGCGGCCTGCGCGTCGTCATACTCCTGCTTGCTCACCGCCTTGATCGCCAGCAGCTCACGGAAACGCTCCGCCTTCAGCCGCGCCGGGGTGACGTTGGCTTCGGCCTTCATGAGCGCGGCCTGCGCGCTGTCCAAAGCGGCCTCATACGTGGCGGGATCAATCTGATACAGGGCCTGCCCGGCCTTCACGTCCGCGCCCTCGGTAAACAGACGCTGCTGAAGGATGCCGCCGACCTGCGGCCTGACTTCCGCCACCTGAAACGACGCGATGCGCCCGGCAAGGGCCGTCGTGTAGACTTCCCGCCGGGGCTCCAGTTTGATTATCACGACCTCGCGCGGACCGGAGGAACCCGGGGCACCCTTGCCCCCTTCCTCACAGGCCAACAGCATCAAAGACAACAACATACACAGAACGGCCCTCGTCAGGGCTCTCGGGTAGCTCATGAAAAGGCTCCTCGGCATCCTGCCGATGTACGGCACGGCAAGTTACGGGGTTCTCCAGGGTCCCGTTTTTCTTCAGGACGGGGGCAGTGTAGCAAGAGACGCAACAATGAAAAAGCCCACTATCCCGGGGGGTCCCGGAAAAATTCGGGGCTTTTTCCACCCCGGAGGCCCACGGGTCAGCGATTCCGGACCGTTGCGCCCTGTTTTCTTCACGATCCGTGCCGCAAAAAAAAGATGACGCGGAATCGCCCCGCGCCATCTTTAGCTTACCCGTTTGTCTTTTTCATGAAATCGATCACGGCGTATCGAAAAAGACCGCCAGCTCGTCACGGCCCGACGCCACGCCGAGGGCCAACATAAGCTTGAGCCGGGCCTTGGGCCCGCTGGTCTCGCCGCCGAGAATCCCTCCGGCCTCCAGCACGGTTTTGGCCCCGCCCTCGTAGCCGTACACGTCGAGCACACGCCCGGCTATGGTCCGGGTGGTGATGACCACCGGAATCCCTTTCTCCACGGCACGGCGGATGCCCGGCAATGCGGCGGGCGGCACGTTGCCCCGGCCGAAAGCCTCAAGCACGAGCCCTCTGACGTTCCGCTCCACCAGAAAATCGATCAGCAGCGAATCCGAGCCGCTCGCCAACTTGATCAAGTGTACGTCCTCCACCAGCTCCGGCGGACGGATGGATTGCCTGCCGAGCGTATTGCGGCGGAAGACCACGCGGTCGGGGTCCACATAGCCGAGCGGCCCCCAGAACGGCGAAACGAAGGTTTCCGTATTCGCGGAGTGGGATTTCACGACCTCGCGTGCGGCATGGATTTCCTCGTTCATGACCACAAGCACGCCCTTGCCCCGGGCTTCGGAACTCGCCGCCGTACGCACGGCGCACAGCAGGTTCACCGGTCCGTCCGGGCTGATCTCCGCCGCCGATCGCATGGCTCCGGTCAGGCAGACCGGCTTCTCGCTGTTGTGCACGAGATCCAGCAGATACGCGGTTTCCTCCAGCGTATCCGTGCCGTGCGTGATCACGACACCCAGAATGTCCTCATGGCGGAGCAGTTCCTCCACCTTGTTGCCGAGTTCGAACATCCGTTTCGGCGTCATGTGCGGGCTTGGAATATTGGAAAATTCCATGACCTCAATGGGGCACGCCTCGCGCAGCCCCGGGACGGAAGCCACCAGATCCTCGCCGCTCACCGCGGGCACGATGCCGTGCGCCGGGTCAAGCTTCATGGCGATGGTTCCGCCCGTCGTCAGTACGATTACTTTTTTATTATCCATGTCGCTCTTCTTGGAAGGCGAAAAAGGGAGGGATACTCGGAGGAGGGAGGAAGGCCCTTTCTGGAGAAAGGGCCTTCCTCCCTCCTCCAAACCTCCTCCCTCCTTCCCCGAAGACTTTTGACCGGTGGGGCGGCACCCCGGATGCGGGCACGGGAATCAGGCATACGCCACGCGCAGGCTTTCCGCCAAAATCAATCCTGCGCCAACATGCTTTTATTCCATTCAAAAGAATAAGGTATCTTTCTTCAAAAAAACGCGTTGAGGAAACGAAACACGTCAGAAAACCTTTCCACACTTTCCCGAGATACTTTTCTCTGCCAATGCACCCAACGAAACAATCTCATCCAGCAGACCCACCCCCATACGGGAAAATTCCAACATGCCACCTCCGCCGAGCCGCTTGCAAAAGTCTTGGGAGATGGAGGGGGTGGGGTTTTGGGAGGGGGAGAAAGAAGCCTTTCTTCAGAAAGGTTCTTCCTCCCCCTCCCTAGTCTTCATCTCCCCTACTCCACTACAACCCCAAACTTCGCAAGCACTGATACGGGCATGGCGAAACGGGCGGTCTTGAGGGGGTCGACAATCTGGGAAATACGGGCATGACCGCAGAGGCTCATGAGCATGAGGGCCTCGTCCGCATTGAGAGACGTCTTGGCAAGAAGGAAATCGTGCATGTACCCCGTCGAGGCATGGATCGCCCCGTCCACGGTTTCGGCGCTGGCGAGGAAAGAAACCTCATCGCCGTCGTGCAACAGCGGACACGGCAAGGATGCGCCCTTCTCCAGCGAAAGATCGAGATCCACCTCGCCGAAAACTTCAAGGCCGGTTACGGAGACTTCCCCGTCGCCCATCGCCGCGTGCAGATCCCCAAGGCCAAGATACGCGCCTTTCACGAAAACGGGCAGACGCAGGATCGCGCCCTCACGGATGCCGATGGTATCCATGTTGCCGCCATGATCGCCCGGCGTGCCGCAAGGCACCGCCTCGCCAGCCGGAGCCACGCCGATGACCCCGATCATGGGGTTCAAGGGGAGTTCCACGCCCATAAAAGTGAAATGCCCATCCGCTATGGGACAGATGCGCGTGTCCCCCTTCACCCGATCCGGCAAGGCTCCTGCGCCCGGCGCGGTCATGAGCGCCCCGGTCTTCTCAGGACGGATGGCCCGGATATGCACGCGGAGCACGTCGCCGGGTTCCGCCCCTTCCACCACGATAGGGCCGGTGGCCGGGTTCACATGCGAAAAATTGAGCCGGGCTTTCGGTTGCCCATCCTCAGTCACTTGCCCGTTGAAACAATCGCAGGTCTCCACGGTCAGCGAACAGGGTGCCGTCACCGTCGCGACGGGTTCGGAGACGCCCAAACTGTAGACATGACGCTCACGAGTAATGCGCATAGCTTCTCCTCAAAGACGTGCCGGAAGCGGAGACCGCCGGCGGAAAAATCCGTCCGGCGGCCTCAAACGTTCCGAGAACGGAAACGATTACATCATGCTCTTCTTGAAGGCATCGGGAACTTCCTTGTAGCCCTTGGACTTGATGTAGCCAAAGACGATGCCCACGGCAAGCCAGCTGAAGCCGAGGATCTGGGTCAGATGGTCAAAGCCGCTCCAGACGTACAACAGGATGAGCGTACCGGCCAGAGGGTAGACAAGGTAGTTGACGAGGTCCATACCGCTGCGGCGCTGTTCCTTCACAAAGAAGAACCAGATCACCGCGAGGTTCAGCATCATAAAAGAGCTGATCGCGCCGAAGTTGACGAGCTTGGTAAGCTGTTCGTCGGTGAAGATAATGGTGCAGGCCAGCGATACCACGCCGATGAGCAGAATGGCGACATACGGCGTGCGGAACTTGGGGTGCACCTTGGCGAGGGCACCGGGCAGCAGCCTGTCACGGCCCATGGAGAACAGCACACGGCTGCACGCGGCCTGCGCGTTCAGGGTGTTGGCGATGCCCACGGCAAGGATGTTCACCACAAGCAGCACGATGCGGAACCAGTCGCCGATGGCGACGGCGCAGGCGTCGAACAGAGCCGTGGAAGCATTGAACTTATTGTAATCAGGTTCAATAAGGCAGACGATGTAGGTCTGGAGGAAGAACACCGTACCGATGACGACCAGCGCGATCAGGATGGCGCGGCCCACGTTTTTCTCAGGTTCGGAAACCTCCTCAGCCAGCGTGCTGATGCCGTCAAAACCGGTAAAGTTCAAGGCCGCAATGGTGCAGGCCGTGGCAATGAAGGTCAGGTTGACCTTGTCCGCCTGATAGATGGGCGTCATGGTCAGCTCTCCGGCCCCTCCGCCGCCGAGCACGTACTTGAGGCCGCCGATCACGATGATCAGGACGATGCCGATTTCAACGACGAAGAAGAACATATCCACGCGGGCCGTGGTCTCAATGCCCTTTATGTTGATAGCCGTGTTCACGGCGATGAAGATAAGAATCCAGACCCAGCCCGGGATTTGCGGGATGAGGCTCTGGCACCAGTTGCCGACAAAGATGTACAGCAGGCTGGGAACAAAAACATAGTCAAGCAGAATGAGCCACCCGGCGAGGAAGCCCACATGCGGGTTCACGCCGCGCTGCACGTACGAGTACACGCTCCCGGCGATGGGGAAGCGTTTCGCCATCTGGACGTAGGACAGCGCCGTAAAGAACATGGCGCAGAAGCCGACCAGATACACGAGAGGCGCCATGCCCTGCGCATCCCGGTTCACGTATCCGAAGATACTGTGCGGGGCGATGATGACCATGAACAGCAAGCCGTACACGGTCAAATCCCACAGGCTCAGAGTACGGTGCAGTTCCTGCTTGTACCCGAATTGTTCGACGGACCCTTTTTCTTCAGCCATTGTAACCTCCACAAATGTTGACTCAACGCTCGCGGCACGAAACAAACGCGCCGGAACGTCCGCCCGTGGACCTCTCCCCGGGCGGGCTTCCCTCCGGAAACGCTGGGGCGCCCCCCCTCGCTTCCCTTATACAAAACGGCCCGCCCTCTCGGGTGAAGCCGTCCCCTCTCGCTTCCCCCGTTTTCCCCGTTCGGAAAACTGGAGATATATTTTTCCCCTCCTTCATTGGAAGGAGGAAAAGCAATCACGGGAGGAGAGCCACAAACGGGTTCTCCTCCCGGAATTCTTACAACAGCGGCTTATCAGCGCGCTTGGGCACGGAGATGCGGAGCACGATTTCCACAGGACAAGGCTGGCAGCCCTGATTGATGCACACGTCGCCCTCAAGGGACAGGTACAGATAGGCGTCCGTGGGATCGAGGCCGTAGGCGGCGCAGACGAGTTCCTGCATCTGCGCGGAGGCGTCGATAAGCGCGGAAGTATAATCCTTGCGGGCACTCACGACATGCCAGGCATCGGCCGTTTCGATAACGGGCCAATCAAGCTTGCGGCCCTTCAGCACGCTCACGCGGACGGTGATGACCCCGCCGATTTCAAGCCCCGTGCCGCACAGTTCGCAGTCGCCCATGACGGCATGGATATCGCCCATCTGGAGCAACGCGCCTTCAACCTGCACAGGCAGATACACCCGGCTGCCCGCAGTGAGCTTCTTGGAGTCCATGTTGCCGCCGTGCTTTCCGGCATAGCCGCAGGCGATGGGTTCTCCCGCCGGGGCAACGCCCATGACGCCGATCATCGGGTTGATCGGAATGATCAGGCCGCCGAGTTCCGTCTTGCCGTCCTTCACGGGAAGGATGCGGGTACGGTCCACGCACCGATCATACAGAGGGCCGATGTTCGGAATCGTGGTGACGGCGCCCTTATCCGCCACTTCAACGGACAGCACATCCACGACGAGCACATCGCCGGGCATGGCCCCTTCCACATAGAGCGGCCCCGTCGCCGGGTTGGTGCGCGAAAAGTTGAACGATTCACCGACAATGTCTTCTTCCGTGCAAACCTGGCCAGAATAACAATCCAGTGTGCGGAACGAGAATTCATCCCCGTCTTTGGCGCGTGCAATGGGTTCATTCGCCTTGTCAAAGGCATACACGTATTGAGTGAGTTCCGTCATGATACCCTCCTTGGTAGGCACCTGCTCGAGGCAATCGATCAGGTTTTGAATCTTCGCTCACAACGAGATGAGGAGTATCTTAGACCTTTTAAATCCGTTTGTCATTGTATAAATAACATTTAAATTAAACATGTTACATATGAATAGCATTCTTGGCTTTCCCTTGTCTGACCATATGATACGAAACGGCAACAAGTTGATGATGAAAGCCCGCGCGACTTTCATGGGCTTATATGCTACACGGTGACGCGCCGCACAAGACGGCTCCTTCCGGCACGCGGCCGCGTACCGGGCGACAATGCAATCCCGGATCGACCTCCCATGCAAAGCAAGATCGGCTGTTATATCATCTCCGTCGCCGTCATCACGGTATGGAGTACGACGTTCGTTTCCACCAAAATCCTCCTGCACAGCCTTAGCCCGGAGGAAATCATGTTTTACCGGCATGTGCTCGCCTACCTCGTCCTCCTTGCCGCGTATCCGCACCGTCATCCGTCCGGAGGATTTCGTGAGGAACTGCTGTTCGCGGGAGCGGGGATATTTGGCAGTACCCTTTATTTTCTGACGGAAAACTATGCCCTCAAATACAGCATGGCTTCCAACGTCGGGCTGCTCCTCGCGACGACGCCCATGCTGACTGCCATAGTGGCCCGTTTCCTGACGACAGGAGAGCCGTTCAACAGGCAACTCGCCGCAGGCTTCTGTATTGCGTTTTTGGGTGTTTTCCTCGTCATCTTCAACGGGCACTTTATCCTAAAGCTTCATCCGATAGGCGATTTCCTTGCCATTGCAGCGGCGCTCTCCTGGGCATTCTACTCCACCCTCGTCAAAAAAATCGGCAATCGCTACAACGGGATCTACATCACCCGTAAAATCTTCTTTTACGCTATCGTCACCATGCTCCCGGTTCTCGCGTTCGGCGATTTCCGTTACGACTTTTCACGCCTCTGGCAGCCAAGTACCTATCTCAACCTGATCTTCCTCGGCGTCATTGCATCTTCGCTCTGCTTTTTGATTTGGAGCAAAATCATTTGGAAAATCGGCCCGGTCGCGGTCAATAATTTCATTTACCTCATGCCTCTCATTACGATGCTCGCTTCATGGCTGCTCCTCGACGAACACCTCACGCCCATCGCCATCGCAGGCGGCCTCGTCATCCTGGCCGGGGTTTACGTATCCACGAAAGCCGCCCATAGGAAAAAGTAGAACTCGCACCCCCAAAAGACAAAAAGGCCGTCTACCATAAAGGAGACGGCCTTTTACTTCATTGGATTCGATTATTATTCCGCTTTTTTCTTTTCGCGGGCCTGCTGAGCCTTCAAGACATTCGCCTGAAGCTTGTTAAGCAACTTGCTGCTGATCAATTTCTGTTCCGGACCATAGCCGCACAATTTCTTATATTCTTCCACAGTCAGATCGTGGCTCTGAATATGCTTGGTGGTCAAATTTTGAAAGGTCTTACCGCAAATGCAGCAAGCGATTTCCTGTTCGGAGATAGCTTCTTCCGGTTTCACCACCAGATT
>ENA-ORCN01000583-ORCN01000583.1-human-gut-metagenome-genome-assembly--contig:-NODE-583-length-29914-cov-12.132051_pt1 | contig 29914 bp, 42 predicted proteins | sample MGYA00242984_ERZ507984 | MGnify/ENA primary metagenome ERZ507984 (study PRJEB26167, sample SAMN06115395) | human gut metagenome | host: Homo sapiens | place: China:Hubei | collected 2016-05-19... | reverse complement strand
TTGCCGGATATATCTATTTGCGTATCTCTATGAGTATGTTCTGTCATAAACGATACTTTCCACTCTCTTGCACCTTTATATACACTTGCGCTTTGATTGGTTTCAGTTACATACATTAGTTGGGTAATATGCTCATGTTCTACTCCTATGATATTGTTTTTTGCATGTCTAAGCAAAAGCAATACGTTCTCCAAATCTGCCTCCGTATAAATACCTATACAAAGATTCTTTTCCAAAGGAGCTACATAACGATATCGCATATAATAGTCTGTCATGCCAGAGGTGATGTCTCTTACAGATACGACATGATAAATGATTTCATCCCTGTCAAGGCTTCCTATGTTTTGATAAACATATTCGCCGACAGAACCTTTGACATCCATTATGTCGTCGCGAGATTGTGCAACCATCCATAAGGACACAAGCAAAAAGCTCAAACAAAATAAAGACCTCTTCATAATTGTGCTTTCATTAATTGGCGAACCCCTCCCCCGCACGCGCCCAAAGGTGTAGTTATACCTTAATCCGGCTTCACGGATTACGTGCAGGAAAGGGGTTCATGTTACTTAACTTTATTGGGCAGAGGCGAAAATAGTTATAGTTTTTGGAAATACAAGGGGAATAGTGTATTTTTGTGAAAAATAATTCATTACTTATGACTAACGAAGAACGTATATTGTTGCTTGAGAACCGCTGCGAGAGGATGGACGAGGATTTTGAGATTCTTCACCGTTCCATCAGCCGCCTTCCAGCCATTGTTTTAGGATGTTTCGTATCGGGTCTGATAGCAGGAGTCCTGTTATGCTACCTGTTATGAAAGAGATTAGGCCTACGATGATGTTCAGGTTCTTCAGCCTCAGGTTCCTTTCCTTCAGATATTGCAGGCTTCTTTCAGTAAGGGCCTGCTTCTTTTTCTCTGTACAATAAGCCTGATAGCTTCCATGTAACTGGATGGCTTCATATCCTTTCGTGGTGATTTCTACCTCGCAGTCGTCCTCCGTGGGGTTATGTTCTTGAATCAATCCTTCCGCGACCAGTTGTTTCCTATAGGTATATAATTGAACGGCGTGCAGATGAATATCCAATGGGGCAAAGATGTCTTTCTGTATGCATTTCCTGACAGGTAGCTTGTACAGGTCGCATAGAATGGTGTTTTTCATCTTGGCACCCAAATCGTCCTCTTCACTTGTATGAATCATTTTTTCATGGGCGAACCCCTCACTACAGTGCGCCAACAGGTGAACGATTGAAACACCTGAACCCGACTGACTACGGGTTACACTGCGGTAAGGGGTTCATGTTAAACGTTTTTGTTTTGGCGATAGCAAATATATGGATAGTTTTTGGTTGAACAAATAAAAAAGGCGGAACTTTTCAGGGTTCCGCCTTTCATTTGTGGCAGTCCGGCCTTGCTGAAGGGCCTTGCCGCCGATGCCCGGGTCAGAGGCTGCGATGTATTGACCGAGAAAGAGCTGACAAGCGGCTGGAGAGGTCGCTTAAAGAATCAGCCAATATCTTCAGTTCTTCGTTGGTGAAAGCCGTCGGCTTGCCGTTTACGTTTGTGTTGTTTATCCGCTGGTTCATCCAGGCACGGCTTTTCCCGAAATATTTTTCGGCGATGTAGGCCATCGACACGGCCTGCCTGATGTCGTCGAGCATGGCGCGTGTGTCCAAGTCTGTACGCTTGCGGTTCCGGTTCTTCATGGCTTCACGCATGTATGCTCCGGCTTCCTTCTTCTCTTCGGGCGTTTCGGTGAGCGACATGGCTTCAGCCAGCAGCCTGTCCGACTCCTTGCGCCCTTCTTCGGTATTCCCGTGAGGGATGTTTGCCACAAACTGGTCAATCAGTGATTTTACCTCAGCTTTCATATCGAGATGAATTTTGTTTCTACACAAAAAAGCGATGCCTTGCGATGTAGAAGATACCGGGGCTGCGGGATTGCAGCCCCGGGCTTCTTTCATTTCAGCTTGTCCGGTCAAGATAGTCACTGATGGCATCTATCACAGCCTGCTGAAATTCCGCTTCCGAATACCACCCGTCAGCAAGCAGAGTGGCTTCGTAGCGGAAGAGGGTGCGGAGGTTCTCCAGCAACTCCTCCCGAGCATTTAGCTCTTCATCGGTTTGAAACATCGCTATCATCTTTCGATGACATGACAAAAGTAATAAACATTTGTGTATTATCCAAGCGACTGTCCGATAAATAATAAACATTTGTATATTATTAACGGAAGACTAAACTTTCGGCTGCATCTTTTCCTTCATCTCCTCCTGAATGCGCAGCTGCTCGTCCATCGAATACAGGGCATCGACAAACAAACCCTTGCGCACGCTGTCCTTCTTGGTCATGTCGTGATTGGCTAGTGAGTCGAGCAGGCGGAGCTGGCCGTCGAATACGTTGCCGACAATCTTGCCACCGCCGCTGCCGCCAAACACGCGGGGATAGCTGGCTGCCCAGTATTCCATGCTGCCCAGTATGAACCAGTACATGACCATCTTTCGGGTGGCCGACAGGCGGCGCAGACGGCGGGCATCGCGCTCCAGGCGGTCAATGTCGAACGTCCGGCCCGTGTGCCAAAGGCAGGCCAAGGCGTACTCCAGCTTCTGCGGGTCGGCAGCCGCAGCATCCAGATAGGTCTGCAGGTACATGAACTGCTCGAAGGTGATGTCGAAGAGGCAATCATCGGGGCCGGTGAAGCGGCGTAGACGGACGCGCAGGCGAGGATACGGGTTCACGGTCAGCCCGGGACTGATGCAATAGATGTTCTGATACTTATCCTTGACAATCCGCAGCAACCAGTCGAAGAGGTTGGACATGGTAATCACTTCATCGACCATCAACCGATAAACCTTCCTGCGGATACGCACGGCGTATCGGTTTGATTGGATGCCCACCACCTTGTCGGGATTGACGCCCCGCAGCTTGGGCGGGCGTTTCATCCGGGCACCCAGGCAGTAGAGCAGCATCAGGATCTTCAGTTGCTCCACAGGCTGGTTACCTTGTGAGATGCGTGCCAGGTACTCCAGTTGTTTACGTGTGAGTCCGTCCCAAGAAGACGGTACTTGATAGGTGTCGTCGTTGATTTGAATGGTATGCATGATTCAGCTGATTGAGGTGAATATCTTTTTATTCTTTTCGTTCCAGTGCATCACACCGCTCTCGCTCGCTTCGCCCGTTTCATCGGGATGCTCACCCTTCCAGGCTTCAATCTTGCCTGCGTAGTAGGTCGCCTGTGAGCCATAGTAATTTCCCGTCATCTCCAGATCCTCATACAATGGCCGGATAATCGGTGTAAATTCTGGTTGGTTCCCGTTCAGTCGCTGCTCGCGCCCGGTCTGCGAGGTGTGCAGTTCGGCACACTTGGCAGCCATGTATCGCACGCACAGCAGGCGCAAATCGTCGGGCTCTCCGCTGACCACACGGCCGTACAGCTTCTCGCCCAGCATTTCGGCGACATTGCGCACCTGCAGCTGAAGCAGAACGGGCAGCATGGCCCGGTAGCTCAAGGTGGAGTAGTCGATACCTACCAACCCTTCGTCCTGGTACTGGCGGGCACTGCGTATCAGGCAACCGCCGGGCGTTATTTGTCCCTGATGCTCGATATACTCGGGGTATTCATCGGCATGCGCGGCCAGATAGGACAGCAATCGGTCGAGAGCCTGCATGCCACGGTAGTAGAGATTGGCCTTGGCCGCAGCTATCTTGGCGTCACTGGCCGGCGAACGTTCGCCCTGCTTGTTCTGCACGGTGATGCCCGCGTCGCCGTACTGGATGCCCAGTTCGTCGGTGGCCAGTGATACGGCCAGCGGGCCGAGTGCGCGGCAGATCTTTTCCTTCAGGGTTTCGTCGGCTTCAGCCTTGGACAGCGTAGCCTCCCCGATATTCGGCTCGATATAGATGTCGGTCGCGTCCTGGATAAATGGCCGGACGGACTCAAAAGGCACGACGGCATTCATCTTCACCGTCTCGCGCAACTGCTCTATGTCTGTAATCAATAGGTTCATAATGCTTCATTAATAGTTCATCATTCTTCGTTCTCCGGCTTGATGCCTGTATTCTTCACCGCTCCCGTGCCCTTGTCTAGGGTTGTGAGCTGGCAGTTTGTCACACTGAAATAGATGTCTTTCGGCCAGCCGTTCAGTTCCTTCACCACATAGAGCGGTTCCAAAGTGGCTTCCTGAAACATCTTGTTCAGTGCCTGGGTGATGATGAAAAGCTCGCGGGCCTCTGTGCCGTTGATGCTTTTGTTCTTGCCGGGGCTGGAGCCGATGATACTAGGGTGTACGCCCATGCCGTAGCTCAGGGTGTTGCTGGTCTCCTCCGAGTCCTCAATATACTCTCCTCCATCCGGTGCCGACTGTAGCGGGGTGATGATGATGTCCTTGTCTTCCGTACCCTTCACACGGTCGTAACGGAAATGGCTGACGAAACTCTTCCCGGCGTTCTCCTCACCGGTCAGGTAGTCATTCATTTCCTTCAGGAAGGCTGTTCGTAGTTCTACCTGTTTCTTTTCGTCCACAGCCTTATGCTTGGCGTACAGTTCAGTCCAAAAGGTGTCCTTGATATAAACTAGGTACCGGAGCGACATTTGGTTCTTGATGAGCGACTTCTTCAGCACCGGTATCGCGCTGGAGAAGTCATACCAGCCGCTGGCGAAAATGCTCCACCAGTAAGGCCGACCGTAATAGAACCGTCCGGGCGTGTTCATCTGGATATTGTGGATGAACCGCCGCTGCTTGCCGATCTCCTTCAACCCGTTGTCATTTGGCAGCTTGCCCATGCGGGTCATCAGGTCGCGCAACGGTGCCTGTCTATCCAGCAGCGGGGTGGCTATCAGGTCGGTAGGCGCCCCATTGTGCCACTCTGCGCTATAGCCGTGCCACTCGCTCTTCCCGGTCTTTTCATCAATTTCACTGATACGTGAACAGGTGGCTTCCTTCGATTTGATCTGCACAATCTTCGGATTGTCGTCACGGTTGAAGATGTATTCCACATAGCTGTCGTAGAAGATGGCCAGGTCATTGGCTATCTCCATACGAATATGGTTGTAGTTGTTCATCCGCAGAAAGTCGAATATTTCAGGCTCCTCTTCCGGCAGCACTTCTTTCTTCTGAATGTTCCCCTGTTCGTCACGGTTCATACGGTACACCAACAGTCCATCCCCATAGATGACCTTGGTCTTGAACTCCACGTTCGACCCAACGGTCACATTGGTACCGATGCGCTTCATCACCAGGTAAGGCATGTTGTTTTCACTTCCGCGCGGCATGAACTTGATGGGGCTCTTCTCGCCCTTGGGCACAACCTCGATGCCTCTGTCTTCCCGGTCGGTCACGATATCGCGGTTGTCACTCAGCTTCACCATGTTCTTGGCTCCTTTCATCACGGCGTAGGGTGTATAGCCTTGCCCGATGAGTTCGTTTAATTCTTCACTCTTCATTCCTCATTCTTCATTTAGAAATAGACTTTCAATCCGTTAATCCTCGTAATCAGACACCGGCGTATCTTCCGGGGGCTTGTCTCTCCGGCTGGCAATACGTTCACGGTACTTCCGTCGCTGTGCCACGAGGTGAGCACGGCACGCGGATAGTCCACCAGTTCGCCGGTGCTTCGTTTGCAGTATTGCAGGCTGAACTCGGCCGGTCGTCCGTTCACCCTGCGCTCCATGATGTCTCTCAGTTGTCGTTGGTGTATCCTCTTTTCCATGCGGCAAATGTAAGCTGCAAAAGTTTCGTGCGAAAGGACAGCGGTGACCCTCACGGGTCGATGCCAATGAGGGCGGGGGTAGCAGCATATAACACAAAAATTAACATATTCATTCGATCCTTTTTCGCAGGGCGGTGCGAGGTTGCTTCGCAGAAACAAGGGAAATTTTTCCCTTGTTGAACCCTTTTCTTTTTGGTAGTCTGTTTTTTACATTTTTCTCTGTGAGAAAAGGCGGGGCGCGAAAAATCCATGCGGAATAGTTATACATATCCGCACGGATTTTTCGCGTTACAGGGTAGAAAGTGACCTTTCTGTGATGGTAAAAGCGTCCACGCAGGGGTCACCGCTTCATTCGATGCCGTGACCGGTTATTCCACCCTGTCAATTTCCATCGTTGTACAGGCTGCGCTTTATCTGCACAAGGATAGCATCGACAAGGCAGAGCGGTGAGCTCAGCGCTTCTGTCTTCCACTCGTTTTCTTCATCCTTCACTCCTGTTTATCCATTCACCTGGCACACGGCATTCGCTTTTTTGTGCTGCAAAGGTAAATGTTGACGTCACTGGCTCAAGTTCGGGCTTTCTGTTCTCCAAAAAATCTCCACCCTTCGGGTCGTATTCAGGCTTTCCGGTTTTGGAAGAAAACTTGCTCTTGCTCCTTACAACACCTTTTGAGGCAGCGTAAAAAAGGCGAAACATACCGCGCGCGACAGGCGACGGAATAAAAAAAAAAGTCGTTCAGGGAAAACGAGAAACAAAAGGCTCACACCCACGGCTCAAGGTTCAAGAATAAATTCAAATTTCTAAATATTTACAACTATGTCAACAAGAAAATTTATCATCCCCGAAGATTGGAAGAAGCAGTGGTCTAAGTTTATGGTTACGTTTTTCGACTACCTCCCAACACATTACGAGGCAAGCAAAAGAGAGTGGGCTGTCCGCCGTATGATATGGGATTTCAAGGACGGAAAGCGGAGTGTCAAGGTGGCCGAACTGGTGGCAAAGAAAATGCGGGAGCAGTTTGGCGCAGGCGTTGAAAACTTGACGCTTGTATGTATCCCAGCCAGCAGCGGCGAGAAGAACGAAGCCCGCTATAAGGCTTTTGCCGAAGAAGTGGCGAGGCTGACGGGCTGTCAAAATGCCTACAATGCAATCACCATCGAGGGCGGCCGTTTGGCCATACACGAGGCAAAAGGCCGCAAAGTGGTACGGGAGGCCGAAGTCATCAATTTCGACAAGGATTATTTCAAGGGAAAGCAATGTTTGATTTTTGACGACGTACTGACCCAAGGCCACAGCTACGCCCGCTTTGCGTGCGCTCTCGAAAAGATGGGAGCGGAAGTTCTGGGAGGTTATTTTCTGGGTAAAACGATTTTAGGCAATAATTAAATTTGAAGCAATGAAGAGAACGAAGAGAAACGGAGGAATACAGCTTTCCTTATTTGACGACATGCGGGAAGTGACAGACAATGAGTTAATATGCGAATTGACAAACAAGCCCGTAGTGGCGGAAGATTGGACGGGCGAATACCGTTTGGAAAGGTTATTCAACAGCTTGACACCTCACCGCAGGCGGATAGCAAAAGCAGCGGTAGAACTTTACAAGCGTAGGGAGATACGGGAAGACAGACGTACGCAGATAAGGCACAGCAAGGACGCTTACAAAGAGATACAGCCGTATCTGTGCGACTTGCAGAACGAAGAGTTTTGGATAATATGCTTGAATAATGCGAGCAGGGTAATAGACAAGGTACGCATCAGCGTAGGTGGCATTACACAGACAATGGCAGACATTAGGCTAATAATGCGGAAACTTGTAGAAGTGAACGCCACTTGTTTTATTGCCGTTCATAACCATCCGAGCGGCAACGTGAGGCCGAGTGTCGATGACAACCGACTGACGGAAAAATTAAAGAATGCGGGCAATTTGTTTGATATTAAATTGGTTGACCACCTGATAATAGCTCAAAGCAAATATTACAGCTATGAGAATGAAGGGCTACTGTAAGAGATGGGCGCCTCGGGCGCCCCCTTCGTTTGCTCGCACGCTCGCAAACGAAGGGGCCCCAATATAGGTTAGGCTTGATTTCCGTTCCTTCAACCACGGAGGGGATATTATTTCAAAAAGAACGCACCGCACTCTACCATCCCCGGTTCTGTAAAACAGAAGTTCATACCATACCACAGGGTGTCGAATGCATCGGTGATATGGGTCTTGTATTCGTCGGGCGTGTCGGGCGTGTCCGGCGTACCTTCGGGCGTCTTGTCCTTCTCGAAGCCGTTCTTTCCCTGACGAACGCCGGTCTGCTCTAGGGCGATCTTCAGGAATTCGTTGTTGTAGAGGTTGATGCGGATGAGCAGGAAGTCGGGGTCGCCCTTCAGCGAGCGGTCGATGTTCAGATGCTTCCAGTCGTGGCGCGGAGCCTGACCCACGTACACCATCTGGACGGTGTAGCCGTTCTCTTCGAGTACGCGTCGGATGATGTCGGCGTAGCTTTCGTTGCTGGCGCCCGTCTCCCAGGTGAAGGTGTGGTCGTAGTACACCACGACCTCGTGCTTCAGTTTGGGTCGGTAGTAGTCGGCCACCTGCTTCACCAGGTCTTGCAGTTTGCCGGGTGTCTTGACGTAGAACGATTTCAGCACGCGCATCGTCCCGCCATCCTTCTGGCCGACGCAGCACGTGCTGATGGAGGCGTTGGAGTCGAACGCCAGATGTAGGGGTGCATCGAAATCAAGGTCTCCGTCGCCCAGGCAGCCGCTGGCGGTGAGCCGCTTCCAGTCGGCACCCAAGGCTTGGAGGCGTCCGCTGTCCGTAGGGGTGTAGAAATGCACCTTTTCGTCCAGGGCCGAATAGAAGCCATTCTCCACCCGGTAGAGCCGCTCGTTGAGGAAGGCGGTTCGCCACACCAGCGGCGGCGAGTCGCGGTACATCTGCCAGATGTAGTCCTCGCCCAGCACTTCGAGGTTGTCGAAGACATCGTACTCGCCGTAGAACACGGTATATTCACGTGTCTTGCCGGGGGCAGGATGCACCGGCGGCTGGTAGCGGCGGGCGATGTCGAGGTCGCTCCGCAGCTCGCGGATCTGCCGCTGCACATGCTCGGTCAGCGGCTTGCGCTTGTACTCCTTCAGCTGCTTGTACAGGGTGCGAATCAGGTTGATGTGGTCGGTGTTCATCTCCTCGCGCTTGTCGAGAATCCAGCGTCCCATGGCGGCGGTGGGCATGTCGGTGCTGTAGCATACGCTGTGATGGTGGGGGCAGTGGCCGAAGTACTGGCGGTTGCCACGGTTGGCCGGATTGACCTCGCTCTTGATTTTCTCGTAGCTGAGAAACTTGGCTTCGGGCCCGATGACCCAATCGATGGACATGGAGTTGGCCGACATGCCCTGGTTGAACGACAGCACCACCATGACGGTGCCGTTCCAGAAGTGGAAGGCGTTGTTCCAACCTTCCCGCATCAGGGGGCGGACAGGTAGGCGGAATCCCATCGAAGCCGGGGCACGGTGGCCGACAACGTAATGCACGCCCTCCAGATACCCCCATTCGGCCAAAGCCTTGCAGATGGCGGGCAGAGTGTTACCCCAGGCCTTGGCATAACTGGGCGATATCAGGGCGCCCAGCGAGCCGGGCATTTCCCAAACATTGCGCAGGATGAATCGGGCATCGATGCCTTCAGACTTTCCGGTACCGCGCGAGGCGATGATATACTCATCGTGTGCACCGATGGCCATCGCCTTCCGCTGCATCTTGTTGAAATATTTACGGACGACATTCGCCTGCTTCATCCGAAGCTCATGAGCTGAAAGCGGTATGTATTCCTCGTTTTTCATTCTTCATTCTTCATGATCTTGGCATCCTCCGCCTGTCCCTTAAAGTAGGCCCTTAACTGACGACGCTTTTCTTCCACATTATCAACCGGTTCAAGACCGTCAACTAAAGTAACGTCGTCACTCGGTTCGAACGACGGCGGTATCATCTGCGAGTAATCGAAAGCGTCGTCCTCCTTGTCGCAGCGGGTGTACTTTCCGATTTTATCCAGGCAGGCAGCTGCTCCCTTGGCGTCGTTGTTATTGATAGCCACATCGTAGGCTTTCTTCGCACCCTCGACAATCATGTAGCGGTACCACGACTTGGCGGCCAGCTGGATGTTACCGACCAGTCTGTTCATCATGGCGATGTCACGGTAAGCCTGGCTTTTGCTTACGCGTTCGGCCTGTCCGGCACATCCGGCCATGAGGAAATTGACCATCTCTGCGTCTTCAACAAGAGGTTCTTCCATCTTCTTAGAAACACAGAGCATCATCCGGCGCTTTATCTCCAGTTCTCTGGCGGATAGCGTGCGGGCAGCTTCATCTTGATCCTTGAATAGGCTTCGCTCGATGCGGTCGTAGGTGGTGTCTTCTTTCATTATTCTTGTATATTTTGTTCCTTCATATACTTGTCGGCCAGCGGTTCGGCGGCCGGACTGCCTGCCTTGGCCAGTTTGATGACGGTCTTGCGCAACTCGTACTTGGTTTGCAGGCGGCCGCGATGGTAGGCCGTATAGATGTCGCTTGTGGTGTGATTCTTGCAGATTTCACAGAACAGGTCGCGCTGATCAGCGTCAATCCTTATCAGAATGGCGATTTCTGAGGGCGGCAACAGGGCGGCCGCCATCTCTTCGACTTGCTGCAGCTGTTCATCGGAGAGTTTCATAGGGCAGAGCGTCGGCGTAGGCCTGGTTAAAGGTTGCAGAAAAATAGTCATAGCTGTCACCGGCGGTGAACCAGAAGCCGGCTTCCCATCGGTGATTCTGATTGAGGTTTGCAGATCCGCAGATGCCGAACCGGTACTGCTCGTTTTCGACCAGCAGAAGCTTGGCATGACAGGCATCGATACGGATATCGGGTGTAATATTGGCCGCAAACAACAGCAGGTCGAGCTTATGCCGTTTCACCGTATGGTCGAGCAGCAGCGTAAGGCTCCGTATCTTGGCTTCATCGGTCAGGAAGAAGAGAGGACGCAGGCTGTCCTCCGACACGCTGAAGGTTGCTATCCGCACATCAGCCTCCCCGATGGCACATAAGAGAGAGGGCAATACCTCATGTATTGCCCACTCGCCTTTGTGCATAAACGGCCTGCATTGGCCGGGGCACAGCGCATTCTGAAACAGTTCATTGAACCTTTTCACTATCTTGCCGTACTTCTTCTTCCAGTTCCTTCAGCTCGGCCTCGTAGCGTGCAATACGCTTCATGGCATTCTCATAGACATTCTGCCTGCCATCGGCCTGTGCCTTTTCAGCTGCAGTCTGGCTATTACGGATATTCTCCTTCAGACGCTTGATTTGACGGGCCATCTCGTAACCTCGCACGACGGCATTGTCACTGTATTCAGGTCGTTTCTCGCTCAAATCCAACGATGCCTTTCCTTCAGCCCACTGGTCGATAGACCGCCACAGCTTGCGACGCTCATCGTCAAGGTCACAGAGTCCATCGGCGACCTTCTTGCGCTCTTCATCCGTGAGGGTATCAGAGGTGAGTTCACCGTGTAAGCACGCATACAATGGTGCTATCTCCTTGATACGGGCATAAGCCTTCTGGAGCGATTTCGGCAAAGATTCTTCCGTTACAACCTTTACACCCGGCGCATTGAGCGCATCCACTTCCTTTCGGAGCTGGTTGATTTCCTCGAGATTGCTTTCTACCTGTTTCTTCAGCTCCTCTATTTCTTCGGCATGCTCTTCACTTCCATCCTCCAGATACCCGATGCGGGTCTGTAGGTCGTCGTTCAAATCATCGAGCTGTTGGATACGATCATTCCGTTTCTTCAGGGCTGCCTGTCTCTCCGATTCAGTTTCTGATATCTGACGCACATCCAAATCTTCTTCGGCTGCAGCAATGACAATTCCGGCACGAATGTTCTGCGCAATTTTCGACAAGCAGTTTACAAGCTGTGTAAAACGTGGGTCAAAAGGGTGTGTTACGCCGTCCTCTCCACGTTCCAGAAAAGTACCATAACGTTGCTTCATGCTGTCGTTGGCCAACAGACGAAACAGAGCCATACCGTCAGCATATTTTCGCTGACGGTCGGCTAACCAGTTAAACAGTTGTTCTTTACGCTTCATATCATCCTCCTACTCCCCCTGATGTCCAGCTGCCATCCTTGATTTTCTCGATGTCAATCGGCGTCTCCAGGAAGATGGCACTATAATTACTGTCGGCTGTGATGGTGAAGGTGTGGCCACGTCTGTCGGCGCGTGCCTGTCCACCATTGAACGAAACTGACGTAGCAGCTGGCATACCCGGCTGTCCGATGATCATCTGCTGGCCGTCAGAGTCTTCGAACACGTAATAACCAGGTGTGTTCTTGACCATTGCAGCAAAAGCATGCGCCTCTTTCATGTTACCGGGGAAGAAACCAGTGAGGGTTTGTTTGTAGGATATTCCATCAACTTCACCCTGTGCTTCTACGGTATAACCGACAGTCGCATCGGTGTTATACAGATAAACAGGCATCTTGATGGCTCCTTCCGCGCCGAACGTGAAAGATCCTGCAGCTGTGACCAAATCGGCATTATCGGTTGCCTCTTCCCATTTCGGAACAGTCGGTACTGCGGTCGCTGCATCGGCAGGAACAAACAGAAGATAACCTTTGAATCCTCCCATGTTATTGCGCCCCATCGGCCAATTCAGGGGTGCAAAAGCAGGTCCTACAGCCATAAACAGAGTGGATTCGTTTCCTTCTGTGTAACCGCACAGATAGACTGCCATTACCGCAATGAATGCGATAGCCAGTCCAATATACAACTTCTTATTTTTCATATTACTCATTTTTTAGGATTCAACAAAATTAACCGGCAGGCGTATAAGCGGCTTCTTTCGTCGTCACTTCACCGGCCTTCACCTCTACACTGGCAATGTTGCTGGGTTTGGTCTTGCCTTCAACGTCAGCAAACTCAACCGTATAGGTACCAGGAGCCAGACCATTGATGTACTGGCCGCTTGCACGTTTGGCCGCTTTCCCTTGGATATTCCACAAGCCTTTTCCGTCATCGCCAGTGATGGTCACACTGACGGCACCCGTCTTGCAATAGTCACCGGCCAAATCAAGGCCTTCATTCTTCTGCTCATTCGTGCAGAACACCTTCTCATGCCAGTCGTTGATACGGGTGTCGTAACCACTTTGCAGCCAGAACTGCCACTCGTTCGGATCTTCGTAAATGTCGCGGATCTGACAGAATCGGGCAGCTGCTTGTGTGTTGAATGCCAAGTCCATGTTGCCTACTTTTTGCAAAATCAGACGGCTTCCACGACCAAGAGCTTCGTGGGTCGATACAATCAAAGATGGACACATGGCGTCTTCACGCAACAATTCTATCATACGCTGCATAGATGGATATTCCTGCATCCTCAACTTGTTGCGGAGGGCGGCACGGGCTGCCAGCAATACGATATTAGCACACAAAAGCTGTGGGGCTCCACCGATACTGCTACGAAGATATGTGTGCGTATTACCAATCCACTCTACCAAGTTTTCATAGGCGGAATAATCGCTTTCGCTAGTCGGCATGGTGAATTCACCACTGACAGAGAAGTTTCCGCGGGCTGCATTGATGTCGCCGGATGCCATAAGCATATCCGTTTTTGTATAGAAACCGTCGAATGCTCCGTTCGGCGATTTGCTTTCCTCGTCACGCTCGGAATGGAACATGGCATATACTACATCTTCGGTATGATTCCTCACCAGCGTAAAAGCTACACGGGTTTCCAATGGATGTCGTTTGTTGATGTTGCTTACAGGTGTGCCACCAATGACAAGCAATTCATTGTCATTATACACCTGACTGTTTTCCTTGGTGATGCACACTACATCCTTGGGTTCAATGGCCGAAGGCTCAAAGGTGAGTAGTTTTTCAACCATGCTGAAGTCCTTACCTACCTTATAGGATTGGGTACCACCGGCATGGCGACGTTCGTTGATTCGTACATGCTTTCCCTGCAAGTCCATCAGGTTGAGACGAAGTATTGCAGCCACGTCTTTCAACGTGGCATAAGGCAATGTACGTAAGGTCTTGTCATAAATCGTCATCGCTTCATTGAGCTTGCTGACGTCAATCAATTTGGGTGTTGCCATTTTTTTTCGTCGTTTATGGGTTAAATAAGACCTTCTTCTTTCAGCTTGGCAGTGATAGCCTCATAATCTCCGGCATGGGCATCACCATATGCTGCGAGAGTGTCTGTATCTTCAGAACCGGGTTCAGATTTCGGTGTCAGATGTCCGTCCTTACCTGCCGGACCTTGCTTCAAATTCTCAACCTGTTCCTTGAGTTGCTTGATCTCATCATCCTTCTTCTGAAGGTCTGTCTTGAGAGTACTGATTTCACCGTCCTTCTTCTGGAGGTCGGCCTTCAGTGTGGTCACTTCATTGGTGGTCGAAGAGAGTTCTCCATCCGCCTTCTCCTTGTCGGCCTTCAGCTGTGCATTCTCTCTCTGCAGGCGAGACAACTCGGCATCAAGAGAATCCAGCTGCTCATCTGTGATGACAGTCACATCGGCCTTATCCTCGCCAATCTTCAGAAAGGCGAGAACAGATTTCCATTTCGTTTTGAAATTCATGATCTGAGATGTTGGTTGTTTGAGTTCTGGCACGACATTGTTCTCCATCCCTGCTGCCAGACATACAGAGGTGGAGCGGTCATACAATCTGACTGCATTGGCATTGGCAGGTACGTCAACGATGCTGGCTTCCATCAAATCGCACTTGGTTACGGTCTCTCGAGTCTGACCGGGTACAAGTAGTTCTTTCTCGCCGGACGTGGCGAGAATACGAATGCCGATGCTGGCTGCATTATACGTTCCGGCATTGAACTTGGCAGCAACCGTCTTTGACAGCTCATCCACCTCATCGAAAACCGGTTCTGCAGACAGAACACCGTTTTCAACACGTATATCTTTCCAATGGCCAATGGCTTTATAGTTACCCCAAAGTGGAGTACCTTCGTCACGAAAATGCATATACAGCAGTATCGGATTCTTTTTGAAAGCATTCAATTCGATGCCTTCTGTCAGAACCCGATAGCCGTATCGGTTCAAATTTGAGTCTGATAATACAATTCGTTTACCCATTGCACATTATTTTGGTGCAATGATACAAACGTTTGAAAAGGTGCAGAAGGACGCTACACCTCTATATATTCAAGAGCAGGTGTAAGAGAAGAAGAGGATAGCTGGAGTTGATAACCTGCCAGATCTGGAGCTTCGTTTCCAGGCGATTCTTCCAAAGTTCCAAGCAGAGGAAAATCTTTGGTTCCAAGTATGCGTATCTGTCTATTTGCGTCTGTATATCGTATCAAACAACCGCATTCGACACACTTACGCAATTTTTCGAGTAGAGATACATTCACTAATGAAGTGGGCAACAACGTATTACAGCTGTGTTGATACGATGTTCCTGCATCTGAGCTCTCAGGAGTGGCAGCGCAAACAGTATTTTTTCGATTGATAGGTAATTCTGTCCAAAGTTCCTCACCGTCTTTGTGGGTGATGGTAACTTTTGTTTTCGAGTTCGAAAATGTTTCAACGTTCTCAATCGGACAAATTTCGCATTTTATAATTCCGCCAATATTGTTCATAACAATCTGATAGATAAATATTTAACACTTTTGATGCAGTTTTGATACACTTTTCGCGCTCAAAACGGACAAATCAATACACTTGCTGCATGAATTATTTCCGTGAATATTTTCTCTTTTCCCTTCTCCGCACAATTCCACGCCACCGATAGTAATTCTTCAAGAATGCATCCTCAGTCAAGCTCTCGATTCGATACTTGCAGATAAACAAGTGGACGGCATCTTTATATTTGATTCCCTCCCGATGTTTCATCGCATCGAGCAGGTCGTGCACTTCAGACCACATCATCGTTTCAATCTTCTTGGCAATGATGCGCTGAGACCTGATGCCAAGATAGTTGTAGCTTTCAGGCCTTTTTCCTACACTTCGTTCCGGAAGTATTATCTCGAGATTTCCTTTGTCAATTGGATGATCGGCTGGCCGTTTCTCCAGCAAGTCGTAAATGAAGTGATACAAGTCCAGCTTGTCCGGAATGCGGATAGCTTTACCTTCGTCGCACTCGCACTTGGCTGAAAGATATTCGCGAAGGTGCTCGGGTACTTGAATTCGTGTGGTAATCATGCTTGTAAATTGTTGAATTTCATACAAATATAATAAATATTGTACAGTTTTCAAACAAAATCGGTCTACAAATTGACTATCTTTCATTCAAAGTTTATTCGAAATCTTGCAGAATATGTACTACAAAATCGTGCAATAGTACATTTGTGCGCTGTATTATCCGTAAATATCTGTTGTTCAGAAATATATGAGCGTACAAAATCCGTACTTTCGTGCACAGTTTTATTGTTTTTCGTACGATTCCCGTTTTTTTCTCTATTTGTGCAAATCGTGCACGAATTGTGCACGTTCTGTGCAAAAATTGTGCGGTTATAACACTCTGATTTTCACGGTTATAATATTACATTTGTAATATTGCGCACGATTGCACGATTTTTTCCACGTTTTTTATTGTGGTTAATTGCCATAGAAGAAATAAAGAAAAATATATATACCCCCGGCTTGGCTTTCGAGAGCTCCCTGCACGTTTGTCCTATTTGCTTCCTCTGATGGTTAGGGGTTAAGGGGGAAGGGCTCCTGATACAGTCATCGGCCAACGCATGCGCGCCGGCCGATGACAGATAGAATACTCTCGTAGTATGTGTACAAGAATACTCTTGCTACCGAAAGTCCTCTGGATAATAGCTGCAGCATATGAACTCATATTCTCGAGGAATACTCTTCACGCCGACGCCGACAAAGATACCGCGTGCTGCCATTTCGTAGAGCCGCTGATTGGTCAGAGTGGCTCCTCTGAAATTGTATTCCGGGCACAAGACGAAATACGCGAGTTGCAGATCGATGCTGTAGATGTCAGGTGCCATCAATTTGACCGCATCTGAAGGGATCCTTGCGAATCCCATCCGCACGGCAAGCTGTGCTAACATGCGCTTTCGTTCCGTCGGATCTGGAGATACCACAACGTGAATTTTTAGCTCTTTTTTTATCATGATTTTGTTGTGTATATCATTGAAAATTAGCATCTTTACAGTGAATTAAATTGGATGGTTCTACTTCTTTCGAAGGCTGTTCGAATGATATCCGGACGGTCTGAATCCTACGGTTCTTCTTACAAATTCCCCGTCATCAGATAATTCCAATTCTCCCTTGCTGATATCATAAGGTTCTTCCATGATGCATAAGGCTACAATGTCTCTGAATAGATTCTTGCTCTTGTCATTGCATTTATCTGAGATGCGGAATGATTGCCCTTCGGGCAAATCGTGGCAAAGTGCACACACCTCATTATAGAATGCCATGAATCTGTTATGGCTCTTTTCCTGCAGCGGTATGAACCTCTGGATGATTTCTTCGTGAGTATCTGTCATAACGGTTCGTTTTAAAAATCAAGTTTACCGTCAGAATCCAAAGGTATTCCTAACGGATCTAACGCCTCAGTTGGTGTACCGCTGTCCGGCTTTCCGATAGTGAAGTATTCCACTCCACCACTCTTATCATCTATGATAGGTTTCCCGTCTTTGTCCAGGTAGAGGGGGAGCCCACTTTTTGAATCGTACTTGTTGGGATTGAATAGATACCCTTTCCATTTGCAGTACAAGACCAGTTTCTTTTTGAAAGGTTGTGGCTGGATGTACTTCCGCTGTGATGGGTCGTATGTGATAAATGAGTCATACATCTCTTTCCGGGGAATACGTTTGTTGATATGCTCGTCTGAGCTGAAGTACTCATCGGCCCACGAGATAAGCGTTTCCCCAATCTCCTGACGCAGCTTTCGCTGCTCAAGACGTTCACCTGGTGCCTGCACGACACCGTATCTGAGATAGAGCTGGATACAGTTGGCTAACAGGTTCCAGCAGTAGTTCCATTGTTGGTAATCCCATTCGCTGAAGAACAGCACGCCGAAGTCGTCAAGCGGCTTGTGCGTGTCATTGTAGAAGTCCGAGAAGGCTATCAGCCATTGTCTGTCGGTGAAGCTGGAGCCCGTTCCTCGGATGGCATGATTGGTGGCGATATATATCTTGGGGGATTTGGCAAAGGGGTAGGTGATACGGCTGCCTCCCTTCTTGTTGACCGTCCAGTCGCCGGTCAGGTTCGGAAACAGAAATTCAAAGTTGAAATTCTGCAGTACGTCGTCGATGAAGACCAGACGCGTCTTTTCGTCGATATCGTTCCAAATGAATGAGTCGTTGAAGATATCGGGCTTCTTTCCTGGTATATAGACAATGGGCATCACTTGACGCATCAGTTCCCCGATGAGTGATTTACCGCTACGACCATTAGACTCACCGACTTCGCTCTGCTTTCCATCCATGCCGATAACGGCTCGTGTGACATTGTTGTCCTTGGCTTCCATCAGCATGTATCCGATGGCGCATAGTTTGGACAACAGATGCAGGTTGTTTTCAAGCAATTCGTCTTCTTCAACTTCTTCCGGCTTTTTCCGCCAGGTGAAGTTGCTGGTATTGATCAGAAACTGCAGATAGTGGCATTTCTTTCCTTCCGGCGATAACTCGTAAGTGTATTTTCCGTCAGTCTCCGTGAACGTGATCAGCGGATGGCCGTAATATTCGGCATCGACTGGTTTCTTCTGCTCACTCCAGATGTGATGCATGATGCTTTCGTATCCGACTTCTTTCACTTCATGCTGGGTGATCTGCCAGCAGCGCGACGCGAAGTAGAAATACTGCTCTTCACGGCTCGCTGCTACGAAGTTGGGTGTGATGAAAGCAAGGCGCGACATCTGGTAGGGACCAACGTATTGAGAACCTCCCTGCAGCAGCATGTTGTTCACTCGACGTGAGCAATGCTGTTCTGCGAATGCGTACATGAAATCGCGGGCGTCGTCCACACTGATGGTACGGACAACCGGTGGGTCCAGATGGATGAACAACCAGCTGTCGTCGAGCAGGCGATATCGGCCGATTCCTCGATTCTGGAAGAAGTTCTTTCCGGCCACATAGTCATACTGACAATCGTATATCGGATTTCCATTGGTATCGGTTTTTTGATTTCCATTTCGGTCCTCTTTGGGCACTTCAATCCAAAATTTCTCGTCCTCTTCGAATGGAAGGGCTGATACTAGTTTACCCTCTTCATCGAACTTCCAGGCATACCGGCCGAAGATGAACTCCGGCAACTCCTTCAGTACGTCCTTGTGCTGCTCGGCAAACTTCTCGTGGCTGTGCAGGTTCCACAGCTCTCGGAGCTTCTGGTCGTTCCACGTCGTCACCTTGTACATATTGACGTACTGGCCGTGGCCGCTCTTCTCGTTGCAGGCAAATTCCATATCTTTGGCCAACTCGTCTTCGCGGCCTTGCAGGGTGTTGGCCAGCAGGTCGTCCAATCCCTTGTCGTCGGCCTCGTTTTTCAGAATGTGACCGATGAATATCTCCACCATGATGCCGCGATTTTTCAGCATACGCATGTACTCCTTGAAGTTGCGTGCCGCCGCGAAGAAACATTTGGGGCGAGTGTCTACCGGGGTGTTTATCTTGATGTTCCGGCTTAGGTCGTTCCAGTCGCTGTCGAAGATGAAAGCCACTTCCTGTACTCCACATGTGGTGATGATCTTCACAAGGTCTTCGGGAAGAGAGCCTTTCTGGCCAAGGTTCTGGATGCCGCTCACGGCGATGGAGGGGATTCCGTGCTTGCAGGCCTTCTCCGCTTTTTTCTCTCCTTCCTGAATGTAAAGGCGAGTGAACTGCGTCTTCTCCTTGTACATCCGGCGGAGCCGCTCGGGGATGTAGATGGGGGTTCCGCTTCCGGCAGGCGACTTGTACTTGTAGGGTTGCCCGTTTTTATCCAGATGCTCATCTGGGTACTGCCAGCGGACGCGGTAGTATTCCTTCGGTTCTGTATTGCTCTTCCTGCGCCCTGGCATTTTGCGCAGGTAGGTGACCGGCATTCCTTCGAGGTCGTAGTATTCGATGATGACGTCATCACCTTCTGTGATATTACCGTATTCATCAATCGTTCCTGGTCGGAATGTACGAGCCTCGAAGATGCTCTGTGCGTCGCCTGTCTTGTAGATCTTGGCCGTTACGTCTGCGAAGGTCAGTCCGCTTGCCGCAAGCATCCGGGCACAGTAGCTGTCGGTGTCTTCGCCTTTGGCATCCTTGCTTTTTTTCTTCATACGGGGTCGTTCCGCACGGGTGGGGGCAGGGGGTGGGTCGAGGATGACGCTAAAACGTCGTGCCAGGTGGTCGAGTGCGTCCGGATAAGTCATGCGCTCGGCTTTCATCAGGTAGCTGATGGCATTGTTTCCTGATACATCCGGGCAGTTCCAGCACTTGAATAGTCCCTTGGCGGGCGATACGCTCATCTTGTCCTTGCCTCGACAGACAGGGCAGTCACAAACGTAATCTTTCCCTTTCCGGCGTAGCTCGTGGAAGTCGCTGATTACATCGACGAGCCTGCCCTCGCTGGCATCTTTAATGCGCCTTATATCGTCCTGAGTATATGACATAGTATGTTGGTTTTATATAGCGGCCATAAGCCGCCATGCAAAGTTGATTCATTGTTTCTGTAAAGTCAAGGACGGGATTATTAGTCAGACTCTCCGGCCAGGGCCTTGAATAACAAGGCGGTCAGAGCGAAGTGGAGACTTCCTTCGTGATCCTGTAGATTGCCGCCGTCTTCAGCTTCTAATTCCACGTGCATGTTATTTTTATCGGGTGCCCTGTCGTAATATTGCGTCACTTTCAGGATGAGATTCCGGCCTCTTTCGTCGGCCATTGTCACGGTAGCACGTTCCTTTGTGTCTCCGAGCTGATCGGCGAAGTACCAGGTATCTTGGTCGGGACTCTTGTCTAGTCGCACATTGCAATATACTTTCGTCTGTCCGTTCTCTCGGATGAGTCGTTTTTCGGCGATAGTGCCGATTTCATTTGTCCGCAGGACGCGGACGCGGGTTCCTTTTTTCATTGTTGTGTGTATAATATAATGTTATCGATTAAATTCAATTGATTCTCATACTTAAACATCAGATTATCCTGCCTGTCTGTCGCTTCTCCACTGTCATGAATGTCTTTGTATTTTTCATACTTCTTTCGTACATTCCTGCGTGCGTGCTGGGCGAGAATCTCAGTTAACATTTTCGCTTCATTTTGATTTAGTGCCAAGACGGGGAAGGCTTCTCCGGGTTCGTGTGTCCATTTCATTGTTCTATCTCCTTTCCTTCATTCTTTTCACAGAATTGATAAGTACCCAGTACTTCCAGCCAGTGCAGTACGAATACCATCTTATCACAATTCCCCTTCACCCATACGGTCCACTGGCCTTGTCCCATATTTCGATAATTAGTTAAAGAAAATGGCTGAGTTCGTGGATAGGCTTTGTTCAGCTGTTCTATCTCTTGTTCGATTTCTGCCTTCAGTGCGTCCATGGAAAGGTCATCTTTGACAAGTCGTTGGACGTACTTGCCAATAAATTGCTGTAACTCACGTCCCTTGTTGTTGGTGTTTGAATAGGTTTTGATATAATCTATAAAGTATGCTGCCATAATGCTATTGGTTTATTGGTTGTTTATCAAATTCATTCATGTACTTCCGGTATTCAAGTTCAGTCTTGGCCAGGTTCACGAGCGTATTCACACCCTGGAATACTTGCTTGTCTTGAGCTACTGCAGATGGGTCTTTCTTTACAGCTTCAATCTGCTGCATCACGGTGTCACGAAGTTGCTGGATGATGGTGGGGCTCACGGTTGATACGCTGTCGAGCCTTCTGTTGGCCAGCACGATGACCTGTGCGGATACGGGTTTGAACTTCTCCAGCTTGGACGGAAGGTTGATATAACTGAATACAAGCGTAGTACCGTTGTTTAGATAGATTTCGACTTCGTCTCCGTCGTCACCGGTACCTTCGCAGTAATTCAAGACAACGACTTCCTCATTCTTGTAAAGGAATGGTTTACCGACCATTTCCTTCAGTCTGTCAAGTGCGCTCATGATTCTTGTTTTTAATGGTTTCATTTATGGCCTTAGTTAGCCTTGACTTTAAGTATATCAATTCTTGCACCTCTTCCGGAAGGTTGTGTAGCGTATTGCGCCGCATAAGTTCGGCATTGCTGATGCACTCCAGGTTCTCAAGCACGCAGTTCTGCGTGTCACCGTCTCGGAAAACGATATTGCATCCTTTGGGAACTGGACCGTTGGCTTGTGTCCATACTTGTATGTGCTTCGGTATCCATTTGCCCTCGGCGATGCGGACATAGATGTATCGATGTCCGTTATTATCAACCCGGATGCTTTCAGCTCCATCATGGCGAGTGTTGTGGGGCTTATGCCCCTTGCGAAACATCGTATTGCAACATCTTTCATATCTTTCCGGTGACATCTTCCGACCTTTGTTAGCCGGAATATGTCCTTTACTAAACTGGTGTGCTTTCCCATGGATGCGAAGATTGTCAATATTCTCACGGTTTATGTGCTTGATATGTTCATCAGTCTTCCTCAATCCCATCAAGAAAGCTTTACCATATACACTTCGTTCCGAGCGGCCCATCAGCTGCGCTATTTCGCGTGTACTATGGTCGGGGTATAGGAGCCAGATTTGCTCAATCTCCTCCTGTGTAAAAGGTTTGCGTACCATAGGCTTCAACTTATTTCCAACTTATATAATACGAAGGGTTATCAGTCAACGCCATTCTCTCTTCGATCTGATAACCATAATTCTCAAGCTCTTCAATGGTCTTCTCATTTAGATTGTCGAGAATGATAGATTTCTCACCATCTATCGCTGATTGCCAGATAAGTTCCATCACTCTAAGAATCTGTTCTTTCTCTTCAGCTAGTTTCTTGGCTTTTTCCGCTGTTATTATAGGTATATAATCCATAATTTTTTCTCCTTATTTTATATTCAGCTTATTATTACCGAATTCGTCAGTATATGTTCTTTCACGATACTAATTTCCACCAGATTCAGATCGCCGGTGTTCAGATACACCTGCGCCTCAGGATCGCACTCCTCGAGGCGTTCAATAAGTTCTTGTACTGTCATAATATTATTCCTCAGTTAAATTAAACACTCGGTTAATAGTCTCATTCAATTTATCTCCGAACGGAAAGTCATCGAGGTATTCTACCGTTAAATCGACGAGGTGATTCCCATTTTCAGATTCAAAAGGAATGCCACGTTGGATATGTACCGGCCAATTCTCTTCAGTGCATCTGCATACAAGTTCATTGGCGACACGTGAGTCTAATGAAATGGATGATGTCTTCATAATCTCTCATTAATTTTATATTCAGTTCTTGCAATTCTTCTGGATCGGTAGCGGCAGAACTGCTCTTGATTAAAGTATTCACCCATCATGAAAATGCCAAGCAAACAGCAGGCACCGATAGTTCGTTTGAGCGGCGAGAGGTCAAAGCTGATGCCGAAGGTGGTACAGAACCACCAGGCAGACAGCTCGTTGATTTTTCCAATGTGCAGCTTATCATATACTTTACGCAAGATATTGTCCACTGTGTACCGGGATATCCCCAGTTCAGTGGCCACTTCCTTTTGAGATGCACCCCAGGCTATACGTTCAGCCACTTCGCTTTCTCGATCTGTCAAGATTGCGGTAGTTCCGTGATTTCCCATACGTCTGAGATATTGCGGCGTGCGAACGCCTGATTAATAGCTTCGAACCTCGGCAAACTGATGTCGATAATGCCGGTATTCATTACTGTGTAGAAGTAACTTCGTTGGGTGATGCGAAGTATTCCTTTCAGCTCCTCTCTTAGTTCATCTCTGTCTTTCAGAGTTACTTGTAGGTAGCCTTTTCTGAATGAATAGCGTTTTTTCGCTATTGCTTTAGTTGTGTTTTCTTTATACATTTGTAGCACGTGAATTGATTATTTGCTGCAAATATATTGTTATATATCAATATATGCAAGTGTTTTATTAGGAATATTGCAATATGGAAGATAATTTCATCTCAAGACTTGGGAAGTATATGGCTTATGCTGGCCTCAATGATAATAAAGTTACAGTCCAGTGTGGCCTTGCTATTGGTGCTATCAATTCTGCGAGGAAGCGGAACAAGGGATTGAGCTATGATAATATTGCAAAAGTGCTATGTGTGTATAAGGATTTGAATGCCCGATGGCTTCTTACAGGTGAAGGCGATATGCTTGCATCAGAAACCGTTCAGTCGGATTCAGATATCATCCAGTTCTTAAAAAATCAAAATAAGGAATTGATGGGGAAAATAGAGCAGTTGAATAGAGAACTGGGTGATAGGGATCGTCAGATATCAGAACTTAAAAAAGAATGTGCGCGCGTCGGGATGGTTGCAGAAAATGCCGATGTAAAATCGTACAGTTTGGCGAAGTAGAAATCCTTGTGCCCAGATATTAAAATTTTATGTAGATATTTTGTGATTGAATGATGGGTGATTGAAGCCCAAATGTAGACCGAAGGTGGGGTAATTTTCAGAGAGTCAGTGACGGAGATGTTCCGCCAGGTACCTCGAAATCCAATAGAAGCCCTGCCTTTAAAAAGGCGGGGCTTTTTGTTTTTCTTGCTCCTATAGCATAAGTTTTGTGTTGAAAGTATATTGGGTTCGTTTCATATTGATTATATTTGTATTTTAATAAAAATAGAATGAATATGAATACTCGGACACACTTGGATCTGAATCCTTTGCATGGAAGGCTTCCTCAGCTGATTCGTCATGAAAAAGTCTATCGGACCATTCATCGTCAGTTGATGAAGAAATGGTTTCAGTACTTTGTGTTGTTCTTTATTATCGGTTCAATCATTTCTATTGTATATGGTTCGTTTGCAGAGTCAGCTCCCTATCGTAGCTGGCTGTATTCATTCAATTATTTGGCTTCGTTTGTTTTTACAATCGAATATATCTTGAGGATTATAGCGGCTCCTGTCCAGTATGTCGATTGTAAGCATGCCTGGAAAGCCCGTCTGCGTTATCTATTCTCCTTCTATGGCATCATCGACTTTGTGGCGGTCTTTCCGTTCGTGGTCATTTATCTCTATCAGGAGAGTCCGCACGTACATCTGGTGGTGTTGGCCTATATCCTGATTATATTCAAGCTCATCCGTTATTCACGTTCTTTCCAGTTGATAGGTACGGTACTCAAGACGGTAAAGGAGGAACTGATTACTGCCTATACGGCCTGCGGCATTATGTTGGGCTTTTCGGGGATATTGATGTATTACATTGAACGGGGAGCCCAGCCGGAAGCCTTTGCCAATATAGGTGACGGATTCTGGTGGGCTATCGTGGCTTTTACGACGGTGGGTTATGGAGATATCTATCCCATCACGGCATTGGGCAGGCTTTTGAGCAGTATTATCAGCTTGATAGGCATAGCGATGATTGCCATTCCTACGGGTATTATCAGTTCGGCTTTCATGAGCATGCTTTTGGAAAAAAAGAAAAAGGAAGAGAAAAAATCTTCGTCGGAGTCGGAATGACGGTTCTTTTTTGCCCGAATCAGATTAAAGTGTATTTTTGCGAATGTGACAAATTTATAAACTCGAAATAACATGAAACGACTGAATCTATTCTTTTTCTGTCTGCTGGCAATGATTGCTTTGGCAGGCAATGCTCAGGAAAAACAGGCTGACGCCAACGGGTATATTGTCAAGGTGGGCGAACAGGCTCCCGACTTTACAGTAAAGCTCACGGACGGGCAGAGCGTGAAGCTGTCCAGCCTGCGTGGCAAGGTTGTGATGCTCCAGTTTACGGCCAGCTGGTGTGGCGTGTGTCGCAAGGAGATGCCATTTATCGAGAAGGACATCTGGCAGAAGCACAAGGATAACAAAGACTTTTATCTGATGGGCATCGACCGCGACGAACCTTTGGAGAAAGTCATAGCTTTCGGAAAGGCTACCAAAGTGACCTATCCGCTGGCTTTGGATCCGGGGGCCGATGTCTTTGCCCTTTATGCACAACGACAGGCAGGCATTACCCGCAATGTGCTGATAGACCGTGATGGGAAAATCGTTATGCTGACCCGTCTGTACAATCCGGAGGAATTCCAGCGGCTAGTCGAAAAGATAGACGAGATGCTGGCCGAGGAGTGATTCAAGCTTTCGGGCGAAGCCGGGCCAGGTAGTCGTAATGCTTTCCTTCCTTTACCAGTTCGGCTTTGAAGCCGTTTTGTGCGGCGTAAAGGGAAAGGGTCTGAAAGTCGATGTAGAGCCAGTCGAACTGATCGCCTATGATATCCTTGTACTGCATCTTGAAATCTACCTCGCCGTAATAGTCGCCTGCGATGTCGATGACGAAACTTCCGTCTTCGTCTTCATACAGGTAGCGCAGGTCGCTGGAATCCATCAGAATACTGCCGCCGGGACGTAACAGTTGTTTGGCCTTCCGGAAGAAAGCGGGCAGGTTCTCCAGCCGTCCGATGATGCCGGATCCGTTCATCAGCATAAGGAGGGTGTCGTAGGAGCCGCAAAAACTTTCATTGAAGAGGTTGGCTTGTGTAACTTGCTTTACACCGCGTTTGCGCATGGCTTCTACCGATAGCGGAGAGATGTCGATGGCTTCCACTTCCTTGCCGGCCGCTTGAAGGATCAGGCTGTGGCAACCGCTTCCGGCACCTACATCGAGGATGCGGCCGGTAGCGAGCTGTAGGGCTGTTCGCTCCAGCGGGGCCATCTGCTTTTCAGTGCGGAACAGGGTGCGTACCGGTATCTCGTCTTCATCGAACTGGGAAGAGAATACGCGCAGCTTGTCGGCTTTCCCATGTTTCAGGTAGTCGAGGATGGCTGTTCCCATCGGGTCTTTGTCGGTTGTAAGCAGGTCGGTGTATATCATTTCTTATGTCTGTTGGCGCGTTTGCGGCGGATTTCGGCTTTCATTTTGGCGGCTCCCGAATTGTGGAGGCCGGTAATATAGGTTTTCTTTTTGGCTTTGGTTTTCACTTTGGCTTCGCCTTTGGGTTTCTCTTTTTTCCCCTTAAAGACGATACCGCCCATCATAGCTTCTTCTATACTCATAAGTTTTATTGTTTACGGGTGAGGAATGTGGATTATCGGGCAGGCAGAATTTCAATCCAGTAGTCATCGGGGTCGTTGATGAAGTACAGACCCATGGCTTCGTTCTCGAAGCATACCCAGCCATTCTCTTTGTGATACTGGTGGACAGCATTGTAATCACCGCTGACACGGAAGCACAGATGACTTTCGTTTTCACCCAGTTCGTAGGGTTGGGTATGGTTTTTCAGACAGGTGAGCTCTAATAGGAAGGGGCTGCATCCGTCAGTCAGATAGACCAGGGTGAACGAGCCATCGGCTGCTTCTTTGCGGTGGTCTTCCTTGAGGCCCAGGGCTTTTTCATAGAACGCGATGCTGCGTTCGAGGTTGGTGACGTTGATGTTGAAATGGTCGAATTTACTTTTGATTTCCATGATTGGTTTTGAATAATGATTTGTTGGGGTATGGATCACCACGGATTACTCAGATTATCACAGATAATGATTAATGGCTGATTGAAACAATCTGTGATAATCTGAGTAATCCGTGGTGCTTTGTAATATACTCTTGATTTTATTTCATCTGTGCCTTCACAATTTCGCCAATGTACATGCGTGGCTGGCCTTCCAACGGTTCCTGTGAGGGGAGTTTCTTACACTCGAGTACGACGCTGGGTTCCTGTTGTCCGTTGGGGTAGAAGCGGACGGTATAGGTGGCTGCCTGATCGAGCTGTTCGTGGGGTTGGTCGGGCGAGAGGAAGGTGTAGATGACTGCCTTACCTGACATCTTGCCCAGCGAGCCTCCGGCGTTGGCTGTCATCATGGTCATGTTGAAGGCGTCGGTGCCGATGACGATAACCAGCTTACCTGCGCCTATCTGAATGGCATTGGCAGGTAATTGATCGGGGGCTACTTCCTTGTATGCGCTCTGCTGCGAGGAAGGAGCGGGGGTTTGTTCAACCACAGGCTGGGCTGCAGGTGCTACAACGGGTGTTTCGGCCTGCTGGGCTACGGGCTGCTGTTTGGTGCTGATAACCGTAGTACCCGAGTTGACAATAGCTTTACTTTCTTTCTTCTCTTTTGCTTCTTCAACTTCTTCGTCGGTAAGGACCACGATTTGGTCGATGTTAGCTACGCTCAGTGCTTGGGTGGCTTCTTTGCAGAGTTCGTCGGCGAAGTCTACGGTCTTTCTGCGCCATTTGGCCAGACCCAATACCAGTTTAGTCTGGCTTTTGTTAAGGGCATAGTCATCGGTGATCCATTTTTCGGCTACATATTTTTCCTGGTCGCGGCCTTCGCGGTAGGTATAGCGTATCTTTTCAATGCGGAACTCACACTTTTCCGGTTGACAGAAGGCGCTGAGCTGATAGTTGATGAGGGTGCGATCCAGTGATAGGGCGCTGGAGCTGAACACGAGCCATTCTTCGCCTATGCCTATCACCTGGCCTTTTTCTTTGTTGGTATAGACCACACGACTGGTTTCGTTCTGGTTTTTCTTCAGGCGGAGGTCCATCCACTTCTGCATGCGTTCGAAGATTTCGTCTTGCGACATACCGGGGATGCTGAATTCTTTGCTGAATACAACTTTGCCGTCTTCTTCGGGAACGGCTCCAGCCAGGTACTTGCTGTCGTCGCGCTTCTGGGCCTGGAGCACGGTGGGCAGGCAGAGGCAGAGGACGATGAATAGGAGTTTAGTCAATTTTTTCATTACGTTCTATTTTTTGATGTTAGATGTCGAAACTTTCGCCGCGGTGGTCGATCGTGAGGAAGCGGCAACCGTGGGCTTCGGCTTGCGGACGGAAGGCGTTGCCACCTTCGTAGTCGTCGCCGAAGTGCATGGGCACAAAGATACGGGTTTTTATCCGTTCCACGAACTGGAGGGCGCCACGCATGTAGTCACGGCCCATCCGCCGGTCTACTGGGAAAAGGGCCACATCGACGGCGGGTGCCACCTGCTGCAGGTCGCGTAATTCGGCCAAGTAGTCGCCCTCAGCCTTGCGGATTTCCTGCGGAGTGGATTCCTCGCTCCAGTGCCAGTTGTTCAGGTCGCCGGCATGGAAGAGGCGGAGACCTTGGAGGTCGAGGAGGAAGGAAACACCTACATCGGTTGAGCCGAAAGCCTGGACGCGTAGGTGGTCGTCTTCGTAGACGCCACCTTTATTTATATAGAAAGCGTCGTCGGCCTTGGCGCGGCGGTGCTTCAAGATGTCTTTCGAGAAGATGTAGCGGATGTCGGGACGGACGTCGCGCCAGCGGAGCACTTCGGGATGGAAGTGGTCGGGGTGGAAGTGGGTGGCGAGGACGTAGAAGGTGCCGGGCCTGCGGAGTAGGCGGTCGCGCACCAGTCCCTGGCCCGCTTCGGCGGACGAGTCCTTCCAGTAGTCGATGAGGATGGTCGCGCCGTCGGCCTCGATGGCAAAGCCGCTGTGGTAGATGTAGTCCAGTTTCATGCTCGTTTTCTTCGTTACACCCTGCAATATTACGAAAAACTGGCCGAAACTCCGCCTGCGGGCGGCTATTTTATTGATTTTTTTGATAGGGTGGGGGCGGTTGTCTGAATCACTATCAACATTACGTTGCCAAAGTGACACTTTAGTAACGTAATGTTGATAGTTAGCTCCGTCATGTAGACAATGAGAAGATGCGCTTCGTTATCCTGCAACGAAGCATGTCATCCGGGTGAAAGGAAGAGTATCGCCAGACCGTAACGAAGCGTGTTCTTTCACTGTCATCAGTAGGAGTGTCTGAATCTGCTTTCACGCCTTCACGCTTTCACAGGATGCTTTTTAATGGATGTTTCTTTCATAAGTCAAAACGATGATTTCACTGTATTTGTCTTATGTTCAGTTGATTACGGTGAATTTACATCGGATGGACTTGAAAATAAGCGTTGTGAAGCATTGGTTGGGTGTGAAAGGGTGTGCTTTCACTTGGAGGGCCTACATCTTGGATTGCTTTCACTACACCGCTCCTTCCGAACATCATCTGTTTCGTTATAAAAATGAATGAAGAATAGATGACTTTTTGTACTACTTTTTCTTTTTTTAATATTTTTCGCTATTTTTGCGAATGGATTGAGTCAACTCTTTCCAAGACATATTAGAAATTTAAGAAGCGTTATGCTTATTTTCCTATACTGAAATACAGTTAGTTGCATACGCTGTTC
>ENA-ORCN01000578-ORCN01000578.1-human-gut-metagenome-genome-assembly--contig:-NODE-578-length-30107-cov-14.766966_pt1 | contig 30107 bp, 30 predicted proteins | sample MGYA00242984_ERZ507984 | MGnify/ENA primary metagenome ERZ507984 (study PRJEB26167, sample SAMN06115395) | human gut metagenome | host: Homo sapiens | place: China:Hubei | collected 2016-05-19... | reverse complement strand
ATCGGGCAGGAAATGGTTGGCTACCTCCCACACATATTCTAATAGTGGTTCATTTAGACATTTGTAGCTTTCATGCCAAGCCACTTTTAAATCGGGCAGTTCTTCTATTTGATACATTGTACATTCATATTAGTTATACTGCAAAATAAAAGAAAAGTCTGCAATCTTTTGCGGACTACAGACTTCTTTTTGTTATAGCAGGTTCTGCATAATGGCAAACGATATTCATTTACCAAATACATATTTCATAACTTTTGCATTAGCCTTGTTCTCATTCACAAAATCACGCTCTATATAAATATCTGTCACCTTCATAGAATCATCTATATGGTTCAGTGCTGCATGGACTATATATTTATCTATACCAACTTTATTAAGCGCAATGGTAGCCCATGAATGCCGGGCTGCGTAGTATTCTAAATCATCTACTCCTAATATTGTACCAATTTCTTTTAGACCGTAGTTGATAGCCTTATTGAAACCTTTTTCGTCTGCATAGTATTGGTAAAAATTAAATAAGCGTTTACCACTTTTATCTCTGTATTTTTCTATAAGTGGTAATGCGATTTTAGGTATAGCCACTTTCATTTGAGCATTATCCAATCTACGGTCTTTCGTCTTAGTACGATTATAAATGATGGTATTGTTTACCATTTCTGTAGCATTATATAAATCGGCTGAATTAATGCCCATTAAACAGAATGACAGAATAAAACAGTCTTTAGCTAAATTATAACGACAAGTGGATTTATAGCCTTTCTTCATATCTTTATAGGGTAGCTTCCATACTTTTTTGATAATATCTGCCGGAATAGCTCTCTTTCTTGTTGCTTCTTGCTTGGGTATCTCAAAGTCTATAAATGGATTGTTAGGTATCAGTATGAGATTATTCTCTCTCTTATTGTACTTCTTTTGAGCCTCTTTGAACAGTTTCTTAATGCTTACCAAATAAAGAGATAAAGACCGATTAGAGGGCACACGCTTACCTTGCAGAATCAGTTTCTTCGTTCGTACTTCACGCTCTTTATTCAGAAACGCTTTGAAACTATCTAAAAAATTGGTGGTAATCAGATTTACGTCCAATTCTTCTTTACCTATAAAGCGCACTAAAGCATTAATTGCAGTAGTATAGTTTGGTGCGCCTTTGATTGTAGTTGAGGTTATCCACTCACGGCTGAACTTTATAAAGTCAATGGTCTGCTGCTTCTGATGTTCTCCATCCAAGTAGTCCATTACTTCATCAATAGTGTAGCGGTTTAACTCGACTTGTAGTTTGGCGCATTTCTCTTGATAACCGCGAATAAGAGAATCTATCTCTTTTCTAATAGGTGAACTTTGCTTGATTTTCAGTTCTTTAGTCAAGTCTTTACTTGTGGCGAACAGACTTGTTGCCAGCCGTCTCATTTTTCTGTCAAGCGTGAATCTTAGCTTTACGTTGTAAGTACCATCAGACCGTAGTCCGTCTTTCTTGATTTCTGCGTTGATTGTCAGCATATTAACCCTTTCGTTTATCGGTAAACAAGCGGTAAACAAATGCTGTAAAAGATTGGTAATTCTGTTGGTTTGAGCCAACCTCCACCCATAACGAAAGGCAAAAAGAAAAGCGTTAACTGCTTGATTTCGTGCAATTAACGCTTGTTTTCTTTGTGGACCAGCCAGGGCTTGAACCTGGGACCTCCAGATTATGAGTCTGTTGCTCTAACCAACTGAGCTACAAGTCCGGTGTATCCTTTCGGGGATAGCGGTGCAAAATTAGCACATTCCGTTGAATTATGCAAGGGATTGAGGGAAAAATGCGTTCCCTTTGGGTCTAGAAGTTGTATTTTCGTTTTGGATTTTTAGGAAACCAACCTTTCTTGACGCGCTCTTCCTGTTCGAATACTTCTTTGATCGTCCAAAAAGAGGAGAAAGCGAATACGCCCAGCAGGGAAGAGTACAGAATGTTGTCTACGTAAATGGAAGCTACAATACCTGCTAAGCCCAGTAATAGGAATATCCACCAGCAACGTGTCCCCCAATAATATTCGGCTTTCACTACAATGGGATGGAAAAGCCCGATGATCAAAAAGGTACAGATGCCAATAAAAAGGCCTGAAAGGCCAAGTTCGCTTAGAAACTCCATATGCAAATCGGAAGCTAGAGTTTCCATGGCAAAGGGAGTGAGCTGACATGATAGTCCGTACTACCCGTTGCCATGGAGACGTATAGTAGATTATTCTTGGCAGATGGGAATCTCTTTCTTGATACTCTGCTCCAGTGAGATCAGTGTCTCAGTAGCTGTGACGCCAGGTATTTCCTGCATCTTGTTGTTTAGCAGGTCCATCAGGTGCTCGTTGTCGCGGGCATATACTTTGGTCAGCATGGTGTAGGGACCTGTGGTGAAATGGCATTCAACAATTTCAGGTATTTTGTTCAGCTCGGCTACTACGGTTTTGTACATGGAGCCTCTCTCCAACTTGATTCCCACGTAAGTGCAGGTGCGATATCCCAGCGATTTGGGGTTTACGTGGTAGCCGGAGCCAACAATGACACCCAAGTCAATCAGGCGCTGTACACGTTGGTGGATAGCGGCGCGTGATACACCACACTCGGCAGCCACGTCCTTGAAAGGAATACGGGCATTTTGGGAAATGATTTCCAAAATTTGACGGTCCAGATTGTCTATTTTCTCCATAATATACGTTTGTAAATTACTTGTTGTTATCAAATAGTAAGCAAATATAGGACTTTATTTTAATTTTATCTATAGAAAGGATGGAAAAAATAGGGAAAAGTAAAAAAAGAAACGGATGGAACCGCTGTTTTGCAGCATTTGTTCCATCCGCTTTATTTGTCATTTTGACACGAATGCTTTCTAATCTTTATTTCTTTTTGCCGATACCTACTAATTCAACTTCGAAGATCAGAGTAGAGAACGGTTTGATGTCTGCACCAGTAGCTCTTGAGCCATATGCCAGGTCGTAGGGGATATAGAGTTCCCACTTGGAGCCTACAGGCATCATGGTCAATGCTTCGGTCCAGCCTTTGATTACCTGGTTGGCACGGAAGGTAGCGGGCTGTGACTTGCCGTCTTTGTCTTTACGCTTGTAGGAGCTGTCGAACTCGGTACCATCGATCAACGTACCTTTGTAGTTTACTTGTACATAGCTGGTGTCGGCAGGAATTTCACCTGTACCTTTGGTCAGGATCTTGTACTGCAGGCCGCTTTCCGTCGTTACCACGCCTTCTTTAGCCTTGTTTTCTGCCAGGAATTTCTCTCCTTCAGCGATGACGTCAGCATATTGTTTTTTCAGTGCTTTTTCTCTTACCACTTCCATCTGGCTTTGCATATAGCCTTGTGCGAACATTTTGTCCATCTGGCCTTTGCCTACTACGCCGGCAATGAAACCTGCGAGCAGGTTCTCACGGCTGAGGCTCTGTGTAGAGTCGTTGCCAAAGATCTGTTGGTTGAAGCCTTCTACCCACTGCTTGCTGACCATCTGGCCTACCTGCAGACCTGTCATATAGGCTACATCTTTCTTGTCGATCTTAGCGGCACCTTCGTTGAAACCTTTGATGAATTCAGCCATCTGGGTGCTGTCGATACCCTGTTGCATCAGGAACTGATCCAGACCTTCAGTACGGGCCATACCGATAGCATAAGAAAGTGAGTCGATGTCTGTTGACAGATTGGCTTTAGGAGCCTGAGCCGTACAAGACGTCAAGGCTGCTGCGGCAGCCAGCGTCATCATAAATGTTACTTTTTTCATGTTTTTCTCTTACTTAATTTATTTTTTGTCAGATAAAATTTTCAAGAGTTCCACTTCGAAGATCAGTGTGCTGTGGGGTGGAATCATTTCGCCAGCGCCGTGTGCGCCATAGCCCAATTCGCTAGGAATGTAGAGTTTCCATTTGGCGCCTTCGGGCATCAGTTGGAGGGCTTCCACCCAGCCGGGGATTACCTGGTTGACACCGAATGTGGCAGGCTGGCCGCGCTTGATGGAGCTGTCGAAGAGGGTACCATCAACAAGGGTTCCTTCGTAGTGGCATTGCACCTGGTCGTCTATCTTGGCATAGTGGCCTACGTTGCCTTCCTTGATCACTTCGTATTGCAGGCCGCTGGGCAGGGTTACCACGCCTGGACGCTGCTTGTTTTCCTCCAGGAATTTCTTGCCCTTTTCGATGTTTTCGGCATTGATGCGGGCTTCCATTTCTTCGAAGTATTTGTTTACGATTTCACGTGCCTCGGTATGTGTGATTTCTGTTGGATTTCCGTTCAGCACGTCGCTGATGGCGCGTGCGAAATCATCTACTGAGATGCCCTTGGCACCCATGCTTAAAAGATTCTGACCTATACCCAGGCCGATTGCATAACTGAATTTGTCCATAGTTCTTTTTATATGAGTCGCAAAAGTACGGGTTTTATTTGAATGTTAACAGTTTGCAGTATTTAAAATTTCTTATTTATGTGATAACTTGGATATTCTTTTTCTATCTTTGGTGTACAAATGCTTAAAGAAAGGAGTCGGTTATGAAAAATCTGGTAGTATTGTCGGGCGCGGGTATGAGCGCCGAAAGCGGCATCAGTACTTTCCGCGACGCAGGTGGCTTGTGGGATCGCTATCCTGTGGAGCAGGTGGCTACGCCCGAAGGTTATGCGCGCGATCCTGAATTGGTCATCAACTTTTATAACGAGCGGCGCAAACAACTGCTTGACGTGAAACCCAATGAGGGGCATATCGGTGTAGCGCAACTGGAAAAAGATTTCAATGTGACGGTTGTCACGCAAAATATTGACAACCTGCACGAGCGGGCAGGCAGTACGAAGGTCATCCACCTGCATGGCGAGCTGACCAAAATGTGCTCCAGTCGCGATCCCTACAATCCGCACTACATCAAGGAATTGAAGCCTGCAGAATATGAAACTCGCGCTACTGACCGTGCAGGCGATGGCAGTCTCTTGCGTCCCTTCATTGTGTGGTTTGGCGAAGCCGTGCCTGAGATTGAGACAGCTATCGGCTATGTGGAGCAGGCGGATATTTTTGTTATCATCGGTACGTCGATGAACGTCTATCCTGCTGCGGGGTTGCTTCACTATGTGCCTGCCCGTGCCGAAGTCTATCTTATAGACCCAAAGCCTGTGGATACACATAGTGCGCGCCCAATACACGTTATCCAGAAGGGAGCTTCTGAGGGGGTAAAGGAGTTACGTGCGCTGTTGGGTTGCGCCTCTTCTTTATAAGCTTAGGAAAAAGGGCTCTTTTTCGTATCGGACATTGGCTGCTGGAAAAGCATTGTTTTCCTTGAAAGAAAGCAATGCTTTTCTTCGTGTAAAACAGTGCTTTCCTTGAAAGGGAACATTGCCTGCTTTTTACGAACGGATTGCTGGTTCTCTTTTTATTTCTTTAATAAGAGGCGAAGAACGAACCACAGGTGGAAGGCCAGGGTGCTCGTCCAGCCGTAGTGGCGGGCCATGATGCGGAAACGCTCTTTGAGAGAAGCCTTGTGGTTGCGCGTCGTCATACCTTCAGCGAGGTAGTCGATGAGGGTAAGGTGGGTGTTGTGGAGAACCTTTGACTTCTTCATAATCTTGATGCACCAGTCGAAGTCGGCCGAGAAGCGATAGCGCAGGTCATAAGGCATCACGAGGTCGCGTCGGGGAAAGAAGGCCTGGTGGCAGACGAGCATCCCCTGGCGGAAACTTTTCCATGTCAGTACTTCGGGGGCCGAGAGGCGGCGCATACGCAGGAAGTGGCCTTCATGATCTACCAGCTCCGTTTCGCCATAGAGCACATCGGGTAGTTGGGGTGTGTGGATAGAGTGCACCATCTGTTGCAGGGTGTCGTCTTCGTGAAAGCTGTCGCCTGCGTTGAGAAAGCACAGGTAGTCGCCCGTGGCCAGGCCGATTCCCTTGTTCATGGCGTCATAAAGACCTTTGTCGGGCTCGCTGACGACGATGGCGATGTGTTCGCGATAGCGGTTTACGATGTCCATTGTGCGATCTTTCGAAGCGCCGTCCACGATGATGTACTCCACGTGGTGGTAGGTCTGCGAGATGACACTCTGGATGGTGTCCTCGATGGTTGCCTCGGCGTTGTAGCAGACGGTGATGACGCTGAATTTCGGGGTAGGGTGATTATGCATTTCTTCCAGTCACTTTGTTGTAGAGATCAATGTATCGTTTGGCCACGCTGCTTTCTGAATAGTGGCTGACAGCCTTACGGCAGGCCTGTTCGCAGAGGCTGGGGTAGTCGGGGTCGGTCAGGGCCCAATAGATACCGTTGGCGAAGTCATCGGACGATTTGTATTGGGCTACATAGCCATTGTGCAGGTGGTCTATCATTTCGGGGATGCCACCCACGTTGAAACCTACGCAAGGCGTACCACAGGCCATCGCTTCCATAATGGTGTTGGGCAGGTTTTCCTCTAGTGAAGGGGTGACGAAGAGGTCGACGGCGTTATAGATATCTACCAGTTGGTGTTCGTCTTGTACGAAGTCCAGCGGGTAGACCTTGAAAGGGAGCAAGTCGGCCAATTGTCCGGATTGTTTGCCGAAAGCGACGACGGCCAGTTGGTCTTTCAGCTCGGCATGCTTGTTTGCCAATATGTTGCACGATTCGATCAGATAATCGATGCCTTTGCGTTTGTCTGTGATTTTGACAGAACCGAAGAGGATGAGCTTCTTATTCGAAGGAAGTTTCAAGCGTTCGCGGGCAGTCACCTTGTTATGCGGCTTGAACAGGTTGATGTTCAGCGGATTGGGGATGCAGACGATCTTGTGCCCTGTGGTCAGCGCGCTCTGGCGGGCTTTTTCCTCCAGCCAATGGCTACATGTGACGAAGGTTAATGGGTAGTCGTGGTAGAGTCGTTGTTTCCGACGGAAGACGCGATAGGAGAGGTCATGCCGATGCCCATTTCCATAAAGGAAGGGGCATGAACCACATTCCTGCCGATAGCCTTCGCATTCGCGCGCGTGGTGGCAGATGCCTGTACAGGGCCACATGTCGTGCATTGTCCAGACGACAGGTTTGCCCGAGGCCAGTATCTTTTCGAGGTTCTTCAGCGAGAGCATACCCTGGTTGATCCAATGAAGGTGGATAACGTCGGCCTGTTGGAATTCGGGCAGGGAGGTGATGTCAGTGCCTGCGTTTGCGATGTCCACGGCAAAAAGGTTGTTCTTTTTGAAGCGATTGGCTTTCCAGATGACGATACGCTCCCATACAAACTTCCATACCAGTTTCCAGCTACGGCGCAGGGCAACGACCGTAATCTGTTCCGTCTGCTTGTCGCGCACGAGCAGTTTGGCCTTGATGCCATTGTTCTTCAGGGCTTCCATCAAGCGGCTGGCAGCTACGGCTGCTCCACCGATACGCTCGGATGTATTGATTAGCAGGACTCTCATGTGACTTTTCCGAATTGTTGTGGCAAAAGTAGTGCTTTTATGGTGATTTCGAGTATAAAAGTCCTCGTTTTTTTAGCCTGTAAATGGCAAACTCTGTATCTTTGCACCACTTATTCTAACATGATGTAATATGGGTGAAAAAGGATTGAAATGGTTGGAGTCGCTTTGGCAGTGCTTTCTGAGCCTGGTGAAAATCGTGTTGCAATCGAGGCGGAGCACACCGCTTCCATCAGATTTTGGAGGGGCGGACGAGTTGTTGATACTGGCCAACGGCCCTTCATTGAAGAAAACCGTAGAAGAGTCGGCTGAGTTTATGCGAGGGAAAACGCTGTTGGCAGTCAACTTTTGTGTCACTTCGCCTATGTTCGAGCAATTGCGTCCCCAGCTCTATTTGATTGCCGATCCGCTTTTTTGGATTGTGCCCGAGAAACGTGAGCAGCTCTTTGGTACCCTGGCCGAGAAGACAACGTGGGACATGTACTTCTTCGTTCCTTCGCGGGCGTTGAAAAATAAGGAATGGCAACCGCTTCTAGCCGGCAATCCCCACATTAAACTCTGCATTTACAATACCACGCCCATCGAGGGCTTCCAGCCTTTCTGTAACTGGGTATTCCGTAAGGGATGGGGCGTACCTCGTCCGCACAATGTGCTGATACCGTCTATTGCCATCGCCCTTCGCTTGCCCTTCCGGCGCATCTATCTGGCGGGAGCAGATCACTCGTGGTTGCCTGAAATTCACGTGACGGACGACAACGTGGTACTGATGCATCAGAAGCATTTCTACGACCAGAATAAGTCTCAGGCGGCTACCGTGACTCAAGAAAACCTGCATAGCGCACGGCTCTATACCATCCTTTACCACATGTATGTGGCTTTCAAGTCCTACTTTGTGCTCGAGGCCTATTCGCGTAGTTTGGGCAAGGAAATCATTAACGTTACCCCAGGCAGTTATATTGACGCCTTCAAACGAATGAAGATATGAAAGACGGAATTATTATCCAGGCACGTACCGGCTCTACCCGGCTGCACAACAAGATATTGCTCCCTTTCTATGGCGAGCAGCGCATTATTGACATTCTTATTGAAAACATCCGACGGGCTTGTCCTGACAAGCAGGTGATACTGGCAACGACCGTCCGTCCACAGGACGACGTGCTGGAGCAGGTGGCCCGCGAGGCGGGCATTGACTGCTTTCGCGGCGATGAGGATAACGTGCTCGATCGCTTCATTCGTGCTGCCGAGGCATTTGGGCTCGATCGCTTTATCCGTGTCTGCTCGGACAATCCTTTCCTGCGTCCTGATACTTTCCAAACGTTCTTTGACGCTTTCGATGAAGAACCTGCCGATTACATTGCTTATGGCTTTGCCGATGGGCGGCCTACCATCAAGTCTCACTTGGGGTTGTTTGCTGAGCTTACCACGACAGAAGCGTTGCGTCGCGCTGCCTTGCTTACGCAGGAAAAACTCTATATCGAACACGTCACGATCTATCTTTATACTCATCCCGCCGACTTCCACATTAGATTGCTGCCTCTGCCCGAAGAATTGGAAGGACGATTCGACTTGCGTTTCACGCTAGATACAATGGACGATTTCCTGTTGCTTCAGCGTCTTTATGCCGAGTGGTTCGAGCAGACAGACCGTAGCCTGCATGCACTGCTCCGACTGGTGGAGGCGCATCCCGAATATCGCGAGAAGATGCTGGAGAATATAGCCCGTAACGAAAAATAATGAAACAATGAGTACTTATATTATTGGAGAAATCGGACAGAACCACAACGGCTCTGTCGACATAGCTAAGCTGATTGTCGACTTGGTGTCACGCCCCGTGCGCGAGGAGGTCTTCGGCATCGACCTGCGTCCGATGGACGCCGTGAAGATGACCAAGCGCGACCTGAACGAAGAACTGACTGATTCGCAGATGAACCGTCCATATGACTCGCCCCATTCTTTCGGCCGAACCTACGGCGAGCACCGCGCCTTTTTGGAGCTGACTGACGAGGAGCATTTTGAGGTCTACAAGCATGCGAAGGCTTTGGGATTGGATTTCGTGGAGACGCTCTGCTCGGTGGGTTGTCTGTCGCTGCTGAAACTCTTCACGCCGGACCGCCTGAAGGTGGCCAGCCGCGACCTGACGAACTTGCCCCTACTGGAGGCGATGGCGGAGACGAAGATTCCCATCATCCTGTCCACCGGCATGGCGGGCTGCAAGGAGTTGGACGATGCGCTGGAGGTCATCACGCGTTACCACGACAACATAGCCATCCTGCATTGTGTGTCGCAATATCCCACCGCGCCGGATAATCTGAACCTGCGTACCATCACTTATTTGAAGAAACACTATGGCCAATACACCATCGGTTTCTCCGACCACACCATCGGCATCGCTGCGCCCGTGGTGGCTGTCGGTATGGGGGCGGAAATCATCGAGAAGCACATTACCATCGACCGCCGCATGAAGGGCACCGACCAGCAAGGTTCGTTGGGACCGGACGGTGTGAACCGCATGATCCGTGACATTCGCATCGCTGAGCGCTGGATGGGCCGCGAGGAACTCTACATTGATCCTGCTGTCTCAGCTGCCAAGGTGAAGTTGGAGCGCTCCATTGCCACGCGCCGCGACCTGCATCCGGGTGATGTCATCACCGAGGCTGACCTGCATCTGCTCAGCCCCGGCGATGGCTTTAAGTGGGTCGAGCGCGACCGGGTGACGGGCCGCCGGGTGAAGAACTTCATCCCCCGCAACGAGATTGTGTATCCGAAAGACATTGAATGACCGGCTGATTGTGTAGGCCGACTTAATTGAATTCTTCATGAAACTACTGGCTGTCGTTGTCCTCTACCATCCGGATGGGGACGTATTGGCTAATATCAGGACTTATTTGCCGGGGGTGGATTGTCTGCTGTTGTGGGACAACACGCCCCGCGATTGCATCGACCGGGAGCGGCTGGGGGCGCTCCAGGCCCTTGAGAAGTCCGTCTATATGGGCAAGGGCGAGAATGTGGGCATAGGGGAGGCCTTGAATGCGGCTGTCGATTATGCTCGGCAGCATGGCTTTACCCATCTGGTCACTTTCGACCAGGACAGCCGTTTTGCGTCCGATGACTTCGGGCACTATCTGGAGGCTGTCCGTAATTGGGGGGCGGATGCCCGTGCCATCTTTTCGACAAATTACTTTATCAAGTCGCAGCAGGCTCCGTTGTATCCTGTGGAGGATGCGGTCGCGGAGGTCTCTTCGGCCATGACTTCGGGGAGCCTTTATCCGCTTTCCCTTTTCGAGGAGCTGGGCGGGTTTATGTCCGACCTGTTTGTGTGGGGCATCGACTGCGAGTTTTGCTGGCGGGCGGCGCGGCATCAGGTTCCGACGTTGTGTTTCAGGAACATTTTGCTTCAGCACGACTTGGGATATCAGAAGCGCCGGCGCCGGCTGTTGGGCAAGGAGGTTTTCCCCAATGAATATCCCCCTGCGCGGACTTATTATAATGTGCGCAACGGCATCGTGCTCCACGGGCTTTATCCCGAGGCTATCAACCTGAAGGCGCATTTGCGGTATCATCTGTACAAGCGTGTGGTCTTTGTCGTGTTGTACGAAGACCGGAAGTGGGCCAAGCTGAGGGCTTTGTGGCTGGGATGGCTGGACGGACGCCGGGGAAGGCTGGGTGAGAGAAAGGGATTGTAAATTGTGAAATAGAATCAGGAGATTATGTTACCGAAATTAGTGATGACTGACATCGACGGCGTCTGGACGGACGGCGGCATGTATTACACGGCCGAGGGCGACGCGATGAAGCGCTTCAGCGTGAAAGACGGCTGGGGTGTTAGCTTCCTGCGCAGGCTGGGCATCCCCGTGGCCATCCTGACGGGCGAGGACACGCAGATTGTCCGGCGGCGGGCCGAGAAACTGGGGATTGCGCACTGCTACCTGGGCGTGAAGGACAAGGTGGCGCAGGCCGAGGCGCTGTGCCGAGAGCTGGGTATAGGTCTCGATGAGGCGGCCTTCATCGGCGACGACCTCAACGACCTGCCCCTGCTCCGCAAGGTAGGCTTCAGCGCGTCGCCCGCCAATACGCCGGACTACGTGAAGCGCGAGGTGCACTACGTTACGCGTGCCCGCGGCGGGGAGGGCGCTTTCCGCGAGTTTGTGGAGAAATTGCTGGCTGACAACGGCGTGCTGGAGGAGACGGTCGCCTCGTTCCTGTAGGGGAAAGGGCGGTTTTTGTTTTCAGAAATGCGTTTCCCGGTCGGGAATTGCATTTTTTTGTTTTCAGAAATGGTTTTTCCGGTCGGAAATCGCGTTTCGCTGTTCAGCGGATGTGGGGCAGGGGGACGAAATAGGAGCAGACGGCGCGGGCTTTCTTCAGCAGGCCGAAGGCGCGGCGCTTCCACAGCGTCCGGCTGTCGGGCCGCAGGGCGAGGAGGCGTCGTTCCACTTCGGCGCGGTCCCACTCGGGTCGCAGGGCGAGCAGGCGCCGTTCCAGCCTTTCGGCCTCGCCGTTCCTTCGCTCCTGGCGGCAGTGGTAGAGCTCGTTCAGGCTGAAGCGGGTGTGGGCGTCGCGGAGCAGTTCGCTGACGTCGGGGCGTGTCTCGCGGAAGTGGTCGATGAGCAGTTCGCGTACTTTCAGGCCGATGTCCATCTTGGCGTAGGCGTCGGTCCGGCTCCAGATGGCGCGGCTGTGCTGGCGGTAGACGGCCATCGGGCGCTTCATGTAGTGGATGCGTCCGTGGGCAGCGTTGAGCATGTGGATGGCGTAGTCGTAGGTGCTCACCTGCGGGAACCAGTCGGGCAGCGGGCCGAAGAGCCCGCGGCGGAACAGGGCGGAGACGTTCGAGATGTAGTTGCTCCGGGCCAGGTCGCAGATGTCCGTGTCCGTCTGCTGGCGCCCGTTGCTCAGGCTCTTGGTGCCGTTGTCGGCGTAGTAGTTGACGACACGGTGGAAGCAGGTCGAGAAGTCGGGATGTGTGTCCAGGAAGTCGACCTGGCGTTGCAGTTTCGTTTTGTCCGTCCAGAAGTCGTCGCCCTCGCAGATGGCGATGTAGGTGCCGCGGCACAGGTCGTAGGTGGCCATGAAGTTGCCGATGAGGCCCAGGTTCTGCTCGCGGTCCACGAGCATGATGCGTTCCGGGTAGCGCAGTTTCCACGCCTGGCACCGTTCGGCCGTGCGGTCGGTGCTGGCGTCGTTGCCGATGACCAGTTCGAAGTCGAAGTCCGTCTGTTGCAGCATGACGCTGCGGATGGCCTCGTCGATATAGTCTTCCTGATTGTACGTCAGCATCAGGACGCTGACTTTGGGGCAGTCTTTCATACGATTTTTTTCTTTTTGAACAGATACTGGATGCTTTCGTAGAATATCTTCGAGCGGAGGCGCCACATGAGCAGCACGTACAGCGCGGCGGCCATCGCGATTTTGGTTCCGAGGCGCAGGTACAGGTTGTCGATGCCCCGGGTGGCTGTCCACGTGGCAGCCATCACGGCGAGCGTCACCAGCAGGTAGGGCGCGATGTCCTTTAGCACATCCCGCAGGCGGATGCCGGCGTGCTTGCGGGCGAAGTGTTGCCACACGCCCAGCCACAGGAGGTTGGCCGCGGTGAAGGCGACGAGCATCGTGTGCAGCCCGTAGGGATAGCTCGCCCAGACGCAGAGCAGCTGGAAGGCGCCTAGGCAGATGGTGTTCCACATGTAGATGTTCGGCCGTCCCAGGCTGTTGAGCAGGTTGGAGTAGAGCGTGGACACGGGCATGAAGGCACCCCAGACGCAGAGAATCTGCATCACCGGCGCGCAGGGCAGCCACTTGTCCGTGATGGCAATGACAATCAGCTCCTCCGCCACGAGCCCCAGGCCGAACATGGCGGGCAAGCTGACAAATACTGTGAAACGCAACATCTTGTGGAAGATGTGCTGCAGGCGTGCCGGGTCGTCCGAGGCTTCGCGGAAGACGGGCTGACCGACGCTGTTGACCATCCCCGACACGGTGGAGTAGCCCATTGTTGTCCACTTGCTGCCCTGCGTGTAGTAGCCCACCTGCTGCAACGTGTAGAAGCGTCCTAGCAGTACGGAGAAGATATTGTTGTTGACGTGCGTGAAGATGGACGTGAACAGCAGCTTGCTGCTGAAGGGCAGCATGTCAAGTAGTGCTTTCCTGTTGAACGAGAATGTCGGCCTCCAGGGCGAGCGTAGCCAGATGAGCAGTGCGTTCATGCCCGAGTAGACAACCGTCTGCACGGCGATACCCCAACTGCCCCAGCCTCGGTAGGCACACGTGACGCCCACGATGCCCGACACGATGATGGCGGTAATCTGTATCTGGCTGCGCTCCTTCACCATCAGGTTGCGGAAGTAGTAGGCCAGCGGTGCCGCCGTTGTGCTGCCCACCAGGAAGCTGAGGAACAGGAAGCGGGCCAGGGGCGCCAGTTCGGGCGTGTGGTAGAAGCGGGCAATGAGCGGCGCGCAGGCAAACAACAACAGGTAGAGTGTCCCACCCACGGTGATGTTGAACCAGAACACGGCATTGTAGTCGTCGTGGCGCACCTCCTTCTTGTTGACGATGGCCAGGATGAACCCGCTCTCGGCGAAGATACCCGCCAGGGCGGAGAAGATGGTCAACGCGCCTACCATGCCGTAGTCGGCGGGTGTCAGCAGTCGGGACAGAAAAATGCCAAAGGCGAGATTGAGCAACTGCAGTGCGCCGTTGCCAATCCCGCCCCATAGTAAACCTTTAGCGGTTTTTTCTTTCAGTGACGGTTGAGACATGATTACTTCACTTCGCTACCCGGCTTCACCTCGCGCAGCAGAGAGGTTACGGCTAGCGAGCCGTCGTAGTTCTCAGCAGAGAGAATCATACCTTCGCTGACGAGGCCGTTCTTGAACTGGCGTGGAGCCAGGTTGGCGATGAACAATACCTGTTTGCCCACCAGTTCTTCGGGTTTGTAGTGCTGGGCGATGCCGCTGACGATGGTGCGGTTCTCCAGACCGTCGGCAATCTTGAACTGAAGCAACTTCTTCATTTTGGGTACGGCCGAACATTCCAGCACGGTACCTACACGGATGTCCAGCTTCTCGAACTCTTCGAACGAGATGGTCGGCTTGATGGGGTTGGCCTTATAGTTCGCAGCCTCGTTGGCTTTCTTCGTAGCAAGCAGCTTGTCCACCTGTGCCTGGATGGCTTCGTCGTCAATCTTCTCGAACAGCAGTTCGGGCGTGCCCAGCTTGTGTCCGGCAGCCAGCAGGTCAGTGCGGCCCAGGTTTGCCCAGTCGAAGTTCTCCATGTTCAGCATGTGGCGCAGGCGTTCGCTGCTGAAGGGCAGGAATGGCTCGAAGGCGATGGCCAGGTTGGCCGTCAGCTGCAGGGCGATGTGCAGGATGGTCTGCACGCGGCCCATGTCAGTCTTGGCCAGTTTCCACGGCTCGGTGTCGGCCAGGTACTTGTTGCCGATGCGGGCCAGGTTCATGGCTTCCTTCTGTGCGTCGCGGAACTTGAATACGTCGAGCAGCTTCTCCACTTCGCTCTTCACGTCAGCAAACTCCTTCAGCGTCTCGCGGTCGTAGTCGGTCAGTTCGCCACAGGCGGGCACCACGCCGTCAAAGTATTTCTTGGTGAGCTGCAGAGCACGGTTCACGAAGTTACCATAGACAGCCACCAGCTCGTTGTTGTTGCGTGCCTGGAAGTCTTTCCACGTGAAGTCGTTGTCCTTTGTCTCGGGTGCGTTGGCGGTGAGCACGTAGCGCAGCACGTCCTGCTTGCCGGGGAAGTCCTGCAGGTATTCGTGCAACCACACGGCCCAGTTGCGCGAAGTGGATATCTTGTCGCCTTCAAGGTTCAGGAACTCGTTCGAGGGCACATTGTCAGGCAGGATGTACGAGCCTTCGGCCTTCAGCATGGCGGGGAAGACGATGCAGTGGAACACGATGTTGTCCTTGCCGATGAAGTGAACGAGGCGTGTTTCGGGGTCTTTCCACCACTTCTCCCACGAGTCGGGCAGCAGCTCCTTGGTGTTGCTGATGTAGCCGATAGGAGCGTCGAACCACACGTAGAGCACCTTACCTTCGGCACCTTCTACGGGTACAGGGATACCCCAGTCCAGGTCGCGGCTCACGGCGCGCGGCTGCAATCCCATGTCGAGCCACGACTTGCACTGACCGTAGACATTGGGACGCCATTCCTTGTGGTCTTCCAGAATCCACTGGCGCAGCCAGCCTTCATGCTTGTCCAGCGGGAGGTACCAGTGCTTGGTTTCCTTCATGACAGGCTTGCTGCCGCTGATGGCGCTCTTGGGGTTGATGAGCTCCGTGGGGCTCAGCGTGGAGCCGCACTTCTCGCACTGGTCGCCATAGGCACCTTCGGCGTGGCAGCGGGGGCATTCGCCGGTGATGTAGCGGTCGGCCAGGAAAGTTTTAGCTTCCTCGTCGTAGTATTGCATGGAGGTCTTTTCGATGAATTCGCCCTTGTCGTAGAGCTTGCGGAAGAAGTCGGAAGCCGTCTGGTGATGTATTTCCGAAGAAGTACGTCCATAGACGTCGAACGAGATGCCGAACTCCTTGAACGAGTCGCGGATCAGCGTATGGTAGCGGTCTACCACGTCTTGGGGTGTACAGCCTTCCTTCTTGGCACGGATGGTGATGGGCACACCGTGCTCGTCGCTTCCGCCGATGAAGATGACGTCCTCCTTCTTGAGGCGCAGGTAGCGCACGTAGATGTCGGCGGGGACGTAGACGCCGGCCAGGTGACCGATGTGGACAGGGCCGTTGGCATAGGGCAGAGCCGATGTCACGGTAGTACGTTTAAACTTTTTCTCCATATTGTTGTTTCTCTTTATGTGACTGAATAATATGCGGCAAAGATACGTTTTTTCCATCATTTTCCCAATTCTTTCCAGATTTACCCCTCTATCTTTGTGGTGTGAAACAATTCGAAAGACGAAGGATGGTGCATTCAGAGTTCTTTCGCATATTGTAAGTCAGAGAAGTATAAAAGAGAATATTTGAATTTAAAAAAGAGAATGATTATGAATGTAAGAAAGTTATTAGCGTTTCTCCCCATTTTGCTGGGAGTATGGATGTTGTCAAGTTGCGACGATGAAAAGAAAATCGATTTCGGCGACCTGCCCAGTGAAGCTCGTTCTTTTATTGAGAACTATTTCCCTAGTGCCGACATCCTTTCCATCGTTCAGGAGAAGGAGGACGGACGCAAGGAATATCAGGTGAAACTGTCTGACGGTACAGACATGGAATTTGATGAAGACGGCGAATGGACGAACATTGAGTGTTATTTCAGTCCGCTGCCGACGGGCATCCTGCCGGCAAACGTAATAACGAAAGTGGAAGAACTGCACCCCGAGGCCTATATCAACGGTGTCGAGAAGGAGCTGGGCGGTTATGTAGTGGAAGTGACGGATGCTGGCGGCATCGACTGGGACATGCGTTTCAATGCCCAATTCGAGTACGTGTCGCAGAGTCAGGACAGGAATGACTGACGGGCGCTTCGTCCGATAGAAGAGAAAAGGCTGTTTTCCCCGGCGGAAAGCAGCCTTTTCTGATTGGTAAAACGATGTTTTCCGCTATTTGCGGTAGCCCTCCGTCATAAAGTTTACTCCGTCATACGCATACTTATACGCATCGGCCATAACGACGGCTTCTGCGGAATCGTGTTCCTTCGCATACGCATACAGATCGGCGAACTCCGCTTCCAATGTCCGCGAACGGACGATGTTCGACCAGTAAAAGAACCAGAACTGAAAGCGATGCCCGATACGCAGTCGGGATAAACAGGTGAAAATCCCCTTCCGGCTTTCGCCGTTGGCAGCCAATGCCTCACCGACCAACTCTTTAAGATAGCTGGGGGCATCCGCATCCAACTCGCCGCCGATGCAAAGGTTTACCAGACGTTCGCAGTATTCATCCGTCGGTATTGCCTTTGCCATTTCCCCCAAAGCGTGTACATGCTTGTCGGCCCTGTCATAGAAAGGTGCTCCGTATTGATAGGTCGCGATGAACTCCATCCAATTCTTGGGGAAAGCATCGAAAAAGACCCGTTGGTTGGCTGGTGAGCTTTCCTGCTGCCATGCGGCATAGGCCTGAGCCAACTTCGTTGTGTCGACAGCTACATACTGCGCTTTCGCATAAAGGGAAGCACACAATGTTAAACTAATGATAAATGTCTTTTTCATAAAGAAGTCAATTAGGTGTTTATTTATACGTCTGGCGTGGCCGTTTCCGATTGAATGCGCATTTTCAGTTCTTTCAGTAAGGAGGCGCGCTGTTTTACTACGCGGATATGACGGTCTATCAATTCCTTATTGGTCAGACGTTTCCTTTCGGAGACAGGAGTCTCCTGACGGATGAAAAGGATATGGTCATAACGGCGGTACAAATTGAACAGGAAGAATGTCTGTGGAGATACGCTTGCTCCTTCGAAGCGCGAGAACAGCAGACGATCGTACGCTGGAGTCAACGGCAGGTACGATAGCTTGGATGGAGTATCCCGAAAACTGTTTTCCACACTATGGGAGGGAGCTGGCTGGATGGGATTGTCAGTCAGCAACAACCATGAGGCATAATCATCGCCATACAAGTGGCGCATATAAGCTCCGAACGGTTTGCAGGGAATGGCCGGATAAGTGGAAAGCACGTTAGCATGCGCGGCATGGGCATATATCCCCACACCATCCACGAGACGGGGAGCGAAACGTTCAATCAGGAAACGGGCATTGACCGCCATGACCGAGTCGCGTGCTGTCTTTCTGCGAATGTTGTCTTTCCCCATCTTGCCCGACAAGGCAAGGATATGCCTGATACAGGCCAGTTCGTCGGGCGTGAAGACCCGGGACAGCGCTTCCTCATTGTCATCGATGAAGCCGACAATCTTCTGCCACTCCTGCCTTTCCATCAACAGTACCGCCAGTTGATCTGCCGCGAGCGTTTTCGCTTCCCGGTTTGCCAACACCACAAAATCGAAAAGGGAAATATCCGTACCCTGTGCGCTTCCTGTGGTATATTCATAATCTACGCCTGAAAGATGAACTTTCTCTGTCGCTTTCTTCCCTTGATTGAAGCTGCGGAGTCTTTCAGCCAGTTCATGATGGGCCAGTTGGACTAAAACACTGTCCGGAACTTCTCCACCTTGCGCATAACGGTCCAGCAACAGGGCGAGTTCCATTGGCATTTCCACCAGTAACAGACGGGCTTTCCCCTGTTCAACCATCCCGTACAACAGTTCGTGTGCCACGCTCTTTACTCCCTTGTCGTAATGCAGGCTTTCTCCCAGTGCTGTAATTCTCTTGTTCCCTATGGGAGAGAAGTTTCTCAGATTCCCGACAGGTATCGCCCGAACCGGCCGGGGTACATCCGACAGGATGCGTAGCGGATAAGCGTCAAGTGGCGTATCCCCCAGTTTTATACGTACCTCTATTAAGCCGATGGTTGCTTCCTTTCCCTTTTCTCCTTCCGCATGAATCTGGATGTCCAGCATTTCGCTTCTTCCCAATGCGAAGTCCAAGGTATGTGCCTCTTCTTCCATGCCGGGCATGAAACGTAAGGTATCCCGGCTTTTCTCTTCCTCCCGCTTGTCGATTCCTCTGACGGTGATTCTTATCCATTCGATGTTTTCGCCTTTTGACACGAGAGTGAGCCGTCCTTCTTGTGCTTCGTGTGCGGGAAGCGCGATGCGTTGCATGATTTCAAACTTCAGTCGGTCCATGCCCGGAGTGCCGGGGAAATACTTTTTCGTATAATAAGTTTTTCCGTCCTTTTCCCCTGCAAACGCAAGGCTATAGGGGGCAAACGCCGCGTGCTCCATCCAGAGATAAACCGCCTGTTCATGGAGCCCCGTCCGAAAGTTCAGGTTGTATGCTTGCGTATAGGTAAGGCTGTCTTTATTTCCTGCCCGCGAAGAACAGAAAATAAGGAAGAGGATGAAGCAGCATATACTGACTGTTTTTTTCATTTGGTTTATTTGTTTTATTTTCCTAATTTGTTTTATGTTTCCGGCCTAAACGTAGTCCGTCTAAGAGACCTTGTTTATAATAGAGCAAGTCGTAAGTAACGTCTCCGAGTTCTGATCCGCTGGCAATAGTTGCTAAGCCAGAACCAATGTAAACTAATATGTCATCCCAAGTTTTGCCACTTTTCCCTGCTTTGTACCCAATGTCGAATCCTCCGCGATACATTATATCGTAACTTTCTACTCCTGTACTTGGAAAATTATTCGGATCATATGTTGTAATATCTACATCTTGGAAAATATAACCATATCCTTCTACATATCCACCATTCCAAGTGCCACTTGCAACCATTGCTTGATATTCTTCCCAAGAATAAGGTTGTGTGTTACTTCCACTCGGCATCTCTCCATTCATTTCTGCTTCAAATATTTGTTCTTCTCTCTCGCTGATGATCGGCATTTCTTTTGCCAGTTCATCCAAATCTTTTTGCTTCAAAGTTTTCATAACATGTTTTTTTTATAGTTATACAATTGGTGATTTCTTTATATAGAGATATCGTTTGTTGTAGCATACGAATTTGTGTAAAATGTTTTGTATAAAGCTGACGTGCCCGTATTCCCAATTCTTTGCGAAAGGCTTTGTCTTCTATCAGACGGATAATTTGTTTTGCCATACTATCTGTATCTACTTGCAAACCGGTTGGCTTGGAGAAGTGTACTCCTACTTTTAAAGCATCTATACCATCGGTGAACATTTCGTCCAGTCCGTCTACAGCAGTCGTGATGATTGGAAGTCCGAACATACACATTTCAATAGCAACGTAGCTACATTGTTCTTGAAGGGAAGCAATAATTCCCGCATCGCTTTGTTTATAATGTTCCTGTAATTCATTGAAGGTGATTCTGCCTAAAAAATGGACATTCAGTTCCTTTACTTTTTGTTGATAAGTTTTCCATGACTGAGGTGGCATATAACCTGCCACTTTCAGTTGAACATCATACCCGAGATCTTTTACTTTACGCAAAGCTGTTAGAATAAAGTCAAGCCCTTTACTTTGCGATATAAATCCGACATAAAGTAATGCAAATTTATGAGGTTTCTTAGAATAATTTTGAAGGACGGTAGATGTAGTAAAGTCCTGCATTCCGTTGGGAATAATGGCTATCCGCGATTCAGGTATTTGCATGATCTGTTGAAGAAAGTGGGCGGCACAATGGGTGACACATATTACCTTGTCTGCTTCTGTATAGTATTGCCACTCACAATTGTTGGACAAGAACTTTTCAGGTTGGCAGTCTTCATCCTTTTTTCCATTAGCCAGTTCATACAATTGGTTGAAACGTATAAGATCGCTATTATAATAACTTTTCCATGGAATGCAGTGCAGGTGTGATACAATCCGGCAAGGTACTTGTTCCCGTATTAATAGAGCAAGATCTATTAGGTTTACCGTATGCAGGTGGAGCAGGCAACGGTTCTTTCCTATAAACAGGTGGTGAATCAGCCGGAATACTTGTATGTTGTATTTCCGTAACCAGTATCTTTCTCTGATGATTTCCTGTTTTTGTTGTGGTATAGGGATCGTTATTTCCGTTACTCCATTCGTACATTCTTCCTGATGGAATATCAAATTTTTGTCATATCTCAATTGTATCCGATAAAGATGGATGTTTTTACATGATTTCAAGGCCTGTATAAGTTCCTCCATATATCGGTCTACTCCGGACGTGTTTCCTGCATAGGTCATATCCATCAGATAAATATGGGTTATTTCGTTCATGATATTCGAGGGTATTATAATAATGTGATAGAATTGTCCCGATGTGCCCAATATAGCAGCAGGCGGGCTATGCCGTATTGATAACCGGACATCAGGCAATTTTTTCCGATGCGGTTCACGATGTTGGTTTGCAACGTTTCCATCGCGGTTATTTCGAAAAAAGGCTTTTCAAGTTGGGTAATAAGTTTCGTATGGGTTTGAGAATAATATTTTAACACAGATAATGTATCTATTGTTTGTGCCAGTGATAGAGGAATCTGTCGTAAATTGGCAGTTCCTGCCTCCATGTTTTGCAATGCAACGTTTTCCCAATCCGCTATCTCTTCATGTCGAGCTAAGAGATACAAATAATGTCCTATGAATAGATTGGATACACTTTTCTCCACAGTGTAAAAAGATGTATAAGCGTCCACTGCATTGCGATAACTGTTTATCTTTATTTCGGGTAAACAATAACAAAGTGTTTGTAAATAAGCAATAACATAAGGAAGGTTTTCGCAAATAGAAATAACTTGCCTATTGTTTGTTCGAGTAAATAGTTGCTCTATCCATCTTGTGGCTACTTTCAGGAATGTATATAATAATCTTTCTGCTTGGTAAATGCCATGTCTGCTTAAGTCCTGAAAAAAGCAAATCATCCTGATGCATACCGTTACAGCCACCTGTTCTTTAGTCGCTTTTTCTACAATCCGATTCAGTATCGTTCCAAAGACTTCCTCAAAATCAGCTTCTACATACTGTTGCCTCATTAGGTAAAGTAACACATACCCTATACCTGACAATCCGTTTTCAAAACTTATATCTTCGTTTCGACTTAATAAAGCTTCCTGTAACAATTCATATGCTTGCTCTTCCAGATACTCATCGTGCAGTTTGTATGCCACATCAAACAGACACAAGGCAAATCCCGCTTTCCCATTATACAAACCGGTAGAGTTTACAGAATAGGCATTCAATAGGATGTAATCACACAATTTACGTACTACGTCCGTTTCCATTGCGAGAATATCATTGTTTTTCATGGCTCTTAAACTAGAATTTCTCAAATTTAGACAACAACATTGATAAAAGCAACATTTATTGGTTAATATCTCATAATTACAAGAAAGTATCATATGCACCTTGATAATCCTCACTCAAAAACTAAAGTAAGGGATCAATCCCAAACTCCGGTGGCACTTTCTGATATAAACTTTTCCGTTGCGGAATCACGAAGCGTAGCGTGACATCACTAGAAAACAGTTTTTTCCCAGTTAGGGAAAATGATTTCTCCACCTGGGCAGTTTGAACTCGCTAACTATGGACTTTAGAGCGCTAAAGTGGATAGTTAGCGGACCAAAGTAGATAGTTAGCGGGCTAAAGTTGATCGTTGGAGAAGCCGGGATAAACAAAGGAAAGCAGTTTGTCTGTTTCTGCCTTCACGCTTTCACAGGTGTACAAACTGCTGTCTATGAGTAGCTTCCCGTGAAAGATAGCGGTGAAAGCGTGAAGGCAGAGAAGTTAAGCTGTGACGGAACTGAAGTTAAGCAGAAAGAGTGCTGATGGTTGGCTATTTCGGTTTAATTACTAACTTTGCGGGTGGAACCAATAAAAACATGTGGTTATGATAACAAGTCAACTGCTGCACCCCGCGAGCATCGTCGTGGTTGGTGCGTCCAACAATGTCCACAAGCCCGGAGGGGCTATCCTGAAAAACCTCATTAGTGGCGGCTACACAGGCGAGCTGCGCGCCGTCAACCCCAAAGAACAGGAAGTGCAAGGCATCCGCGCCTATGCCGACGTGAAGGATATTCCCGATACTGACCTGGCCATCCTGGCCATCCCCGCCCCGCTGTGCCCCGACGCGGTGGAGACGCTGGCGGCCGAGAAGCACGTGCGCGCTTTCATCATCCTCTCCGCCGGCTTCGGCGAGGAGACGCACGAGGGAGCTGTGCTCGAAGATCGCATCCTCGAGACCGTCAACCGCTACGGCGCCTCGCTCATCGGTCCCAACTGCATCGGCTACATGAACGCGTGGCACCACAGCGTCTTCAGCCAACCCATCCCGCAACTCCATCCGCAGGGCGTGGACCTCATCTCCAGTTCGGGCGCCACGGCGGTGTTCATCCTCGAAAGCGCCGTCACCAAGGGCCTGCCCTTCTGCTCCGTCTGGTCGGTGGGCAACGCCAAGCAGATCGGCGTGGAGGACGTGCTTCAGTATATAGACGAGAACTTCGATCCTGACCGCGACTCACATATCAAGCTGCTCTATATCGAGAGCATCGGCGATCCTGACCGCCTGCTGTTCCACGCCTCGTCGCTCATCAAGAAAGGCTGCCGCATCGCCGCCATCAAGAGCGGCAGCAGCGAGAGCGGCAGCCGTGCGGCCAGCTCGCACACGGGCGCCATCGCCAGCAGCGACTCCGCCGTCGAGGCGCTCTTCCGCAAGGCGGGCATCGTGCGCTGCCACTCGCGCGAGGAGCTGACCACCGTGGGCTGCATCTTCACCCTGCCCGAGCTGCGCGGCAAGAACTTCGCCATCATCACCCACGCGGGCGGGCCGGGCGTGATGCTGACCGATGCCCTGAGCAAGGGCGGACTGAACGTGCCGCGCCTTTCGGGCCCCCTGGCGGACGAACTGAAAGCACAACTTTATCCCGGCGCCTCCGTGGGCAACCCCATTGATATCCTTGCCACGGGCACGCCCGAGCACCTGAAACTCTGCCTGGACTACTGCGAGAACAAGTTTGAGGACATCGACGCCGTGATGGCCATCTTCGGTACGCCGGGGCTGGTGACAATGTTCGAGATGTACGACGTGCTGCACGAGGCGATGCAGACGTGCCGCAAGCCCATTTTCCCCATCCTGCCTTCCATCAACACAGCCGGCGCCGAGGTGGCGGACTTCCTGAAGAAGGGCCACGTGAACTTTGCCGACGAGGTGACGCTGGGCACCATGCTGACGCGCATCATGAACGTACCTCGTCCGGCGGCCAACGAAATCGAGCTGTTCGGTGTCGACGTGCCGCGCATCCGCCGAATTATCGACTCCATCGCCGACGACGGCTACATTCCGCCCCATCAGGTACAGGCCCTGCTCCGCTCGGCCGGCATCCCGCTGGTGGACGAGTTCGTTTCCTCGAAGAAGGAAGAAGTGTTGTCCTTTGCCCGCCGCGTAGGCTTCCCCGTTGTGGCGAAGGTCGTAGGCCCCGTCCACAAGTCGGACATCGGTGGCGTGGTGCTCAACATCAAGAGCGAGCAGCATCTGGCACTGGAATTCGATCGCATGATGCAGTTGCCCGAAGTAACCGCCGTCATGGTGCAACCCATGCTGAAGGGTACGGAGCTGTTCATCGGCGCCAAGTACGAGGAGAAGTTTGGCCACGTGGTGCTCTGCGGCTTGGGCGGTATCTTCGTCGAGGTACTGAAGGACGTATCGTCCGGCCTTGCCCCGCTGTCCTACGAAGAAGCCTACTCCATGATTCGTTCGCTCCGCGCTTACAAGATTATCAAGGGTACACGCGGCCAGCAGGGCGTCAACGAGGACAAGTTTGCCGAAATCATTGTACGCCTTTCCACCCTCCTGCGCTTTGCCACGGAAATCAAGGAGATGGATATCAACCCCCTGCTTGCCACGGACAAGCATGTCATCGCGGTGGATGCACGCATTCGCATCGAAAAAAACAGGGGATAGGCTTGCGAAATGTTATAATCGGGTTTTGCTAAAGGGATTAGGAAGATGAAAAAGGCGACGCATGAGGTTCATTGGCTGAAAGCCTGCAACGGCTTTCTGTCCGGCGCAATGACGCTGTTGGGTTATGATCCCAGTGGCTCGCAAGGCAGGGTTTCTTTGGAGTACGGTTGCCCTTATGTCAGATTTGAGGTGAAGGGCAAGGTGGTGGACAAGAAAAAGAAGAGGCCCTTGGAAGGCATTCAAGTCTCGGTGCGGCCCATCATACGGGAAGAACCTTCTCAGCGGTATGCTCCGCTATATACAGATAAGGAGGGTGTATACAGCTTGCAGCAGGAAGATATGCCGTTCGATAGTATCCAGGTCATGTGTGAGGATCCTTCAGGTGTATATCAAACGAGCTCGGCAACGGTCAGATTGGAACTGAAAGGCGGTGCGGGTAGATGTGTGGGCAGCGATAGTCAAGTGGTGAATTTTGAGTTGAGGAAGTTAGCCAGACGTTTTTCCTTGAGCGATTTCTTGAAGAAAGTGGTTATATGTATTAAAAAAAGATGAAATCTAATGCAGTAATAGTCTCATTATGTGCATTTATTAAGATGTAAACCTAAAAACAATGATAACATGAAAAAAGCGACACACAAAGTCAGTTTGTTGAAGGCCTGCAACGGCCTCCTGTCTGGTGCTCTGGCCCTGCTGGGCTACACCTCCTGCGACTCATCAGGAATTGGAGGCGAGACACCTTTAGAATACGGCACACCGTATGCCAAGTATGAAATCAAGGGCAAGGTCACGGATCGGGATACGAAGGCTGTTATCGAAGGCGCCCGCGTCATCGTGAAACCTATGCAATGGAAGTCGGACGAGACATTCCCTCCGCAGGCTTTTGACACCTTGCAGACCGACAAAGACGGCAATTACCTCTACCAGAATGAGATGACGGTGATAGACCGCTTCCGTGTGGTATGCGAAGACCCTTCGGGTGCGCTCAAGGCCGACTCCGCCACCATCAAGATGGACCCGCAGGGCGGTGAAGGTTGGTATCAGGGCAGCGACAGTCAGGAAGTGGACTTCGAACTGAAGAAGCAGGAGCCATGAAGACGCCCGTAGAACGGCTTTCCCTGCGCAAGCGGTTGGCGCTGGAGGTCTTCCGCCGGATGCGCGAGAACCAGAAGGCCCTGCATCCACTGAAGCAACTCTTCTGGGAGTGCACGCAGCGGTGTAACGTCCACTGCAAGCATTGCGGCAGTGACTGCAAGCGCACGACCGAAATCCCTGACATGCCCGCCGAAGACTTCCTGCGAGTAGTGGATAGTCTGACGCCTCACGTCGATCCGCACGAAGTGAACATCATCATCACCGGCGGCGAACCGCTGGTGCGCGACGACCTGGAGCAGGTGGGCCTCGCCCTCTACCGCCGCGGCTATCCCTGGGGCATGGTGACGAATGGCCTCTACCTCACCGCCGAACGCCTGCAGAGCCTTCTGGCTGCGGGGCTCCATGCCATCACCGTCAGCCTCGACGGCTTTGCCGACGACCACAACTGGCTGCGCGGCCATCCTGACAGCTACGACCGTGCGATGAACGCCATCCGCCTGCTGGCACAGGAGCGGGACGTGAAGTGGGATGTCGTTACCTGCGTCAATCGCCGCAATTATGCCCGTTTGGAGCAGCTGAAGGACGCGCTCTACGAGGCTGGCGTTCGCCGCTGGCGCCTGTTCACCATTTTCCCCGTCGGGCGTGCTGCCCGCTATCCCGAGTTCCAGTTGGATGACCGCGACTTCAAGGATCTGATGGACTTCATTCGTCGTACCCGCCGCGAAGGCAAACTGCGCGTCAGCTACGGCTGCGAAGGTTTCCTTGGTAGTTACGAGGGCGAGGTGCGCGATGGCTTCTACACCTGCAACGCCGGCATCAGCGTCGCCTCCGTTCTGGCGGACGGCTCTATCTCCGCCTGCCCCAGCATTCGTGCCGACTACCACCAGGGCAATATCTACCGCGACGACTTCATGGACGTGTGGCAACACCGCTTCCAGCCCTTCCGCGATCGTCGCTGGATGAAAAAAGGTGTGTGTGCCGACTGTTCCTTCTTCCGCTACTGCGAGGGCAACGGTATGCATCTGCACGACGGCGACGGTCACCTCCTCTTCTGCCACCTGCAACGGTTGAAGGGGGCTTGCGGGCAGTGACTTCCATTCCTTTAAAAGCATACGACCTTTTGATGCAAAACATTGCTTCTTTTGCATCAGAAGGTCGTATGTTTTTCGTATCTTTCGAGCCGGGCGTGTATTTTTTTGTTCCGCTTATTCCTTTATTTCGGCCGTTTGGTGCGGCTTACCGTCCGTTTGTCCTTTGCAGAGGTTGATGGGTGTTTCCTTTCCTGCTGCATTTTGATTAAATTTGGATGTCCTTTAAAATACTTACGTTATGCATCCGGTCCTCGAGCAAATCAAACAGTTTCTTGCACCCAGGTGGTACAAGTTGCAGAAATCAGTTGTGGAATTTGTAAAACAGTTCCTTGTTCCCAAGTGGCATGAGTTGCAGAAATACATGCTGGATTTTAAAGAGCGTATGACGATGAAACGAATGGTGGTAATGTGTCTGCTGCTGGTAGCGGTAGTATGCGGAATCTTGGCCCTGGTGCGGGGCGATGGAAAACAGGATTGGGAGAAGGAGCCTTATCCGTTTGAGATAGAAAAACATGTAGGCTACTTATTATTAGGAGCTGGTACATATTGGAGTGCTAACTCAATATTACCTGTTACGGTTGTAGACGGTAAAGGGCATGAGTTCGATATACAGTGGGGGATATCTGTTAGTAGCAGTGACGACTTTTCATTTTCTATGGGCTGGTCGCCTATTGAACTCGATCTGTCAGATGAATATAATAATGATGATTATGATGACTCATATGTTCTTATTGAATTTTCTAATGGTCAGAAATATTCCTTAGGATTAGAATTTTCTCCATACGAAATAAATACTGGATTAGAATTCTATACTTCAGATTCTGAATACGAAGAAGCAGATTTTATATCTATGTGCAGAAGTTATGATATTACGTCTGTTAGATGCTTTTATTGTTGGAATAGTACGTCTTCTTCGGAAAAGTGTTCTGATTCAACGGAACTTGAAGCGTTGAAAATTAGATTTAAAGACTTTAACTCAGCTGCTACTATTAATGCAATGTTGAATAGTATAGAGAAAAGAAGTGGAAGCGATTTTGCAGAGTTCGGTAAAGTATTAACAAAAGGAAGCTCCTCCTCCGATTTATCTGAAAAGTCTATCTCTTCCGATTCGGATGATGATGAAGAAGAAATAGACTCGGTTTTAGTGGAAAAGAGCATCGTCATCAAATCGGTGGAAACCCAACATAATGTGGTGCAGAACGGGCAAAAGGGGATGAACATCATCGTCAATTATAGCGTAGAAGGCATGAAGGGCAAAACGGGTGACTTGAACGCTTATTTCTATTTTGAGGACGGTACGCCGCTGAAGGACGACAACAAGAGCAGCGTGCCCTATTATGGTACGCATGATGGTAGTGTGGTTGTTGGTAAGCAGTTCACTCCCCGATATGATGACGTTGCCATGTCAAGTACTCTCTTCATGCCTTATGATGAACTCCACCTAGGGAAAGGTGAGTTTTCTTTAAAATATTATTGCGCTATTTTCGATGACGAAATGAAGCAGCAGTCTACGAGCGACTGGCGGTATTTCACTTTTACGCGGCAGTGACAGAAGCTATATCCATCTGGAGCCTTTCAAGGATTTTTCCCCAGTTAAGAAATAAAAATTCCCCAGTCAGCAAAAAATAATCGGCTGACTGGGGAATTTTTGTAGATAACGTAAGTTCGAAATAAAATTAGAAAATAGACAATTGCCCGTCATTGACAAAATTCACGTCAATGGCGGGTTTCTTTTCAAAAAAAACAGTATACTGCGATAACCGACAAAGAATTGGCTATAAAGTTACTGAATGAACGGTGTCTGGAATGTTCGATCTGCGCAATATTCTTCAGTTCGTCATTGACCGTTTCAATCAAGGCTCTTTTTCATAGTAAAATCTTGTCGGCAATACTCTGGAGTGAATTCTTCATATTGTTTTTAACTTTAGTGACAAGTTGTATACCATTAAGAAAAAGGTTCTCAAACAGAGCCTGACCAATATATCCTTTGTCTGCACATAGTTTTCCTTTGATGTTATCCAGAAACTTACCCTGCTTCAACGGTTCTCGGTCATCCACGTTTCCAGGCGTGAACATAAAATTGAGAATTTCACCCTTGTCATTGATTATCAGATGTAGCTTGAATCCTAGGAACCACCCCATTGAACATTTCCACGTTCGGCAAGTCCCTTAAATGTCTTATGAATAAGGATTCTTTGGTTACGACAGACACGTAAAGGAGTGGAGCCAACAAAACTGATGCCGGTACAGGTTCCCAGCAGTACTTTTTTGATGAAGATGGTCATGGGAAGCAATACCTCCTTCTCAAGTTCCACAAAACGGTTATATGAAACCTGACGCGGAAAAAGGTGTTTCAGATGTTTACAGACATATTCCTTGTAGTAATGCTTGAAACAGTGGAAACCACCGGAGTGAAACAAGATAAGAATAACCATAATTTCAGCATCACTCATACGGCTGGGCTTGTTACGATGTCTGGTCTTTTTATCTTCAATCATATATTTTTCCTGTTGTAATGTAAATTCCTTGCAAAAATCATCAGCCATACAATAAATCTCTCTCTGTAACTTTAGACTCTGGAAACATAGCGGTAACCGTTTAAATATTATAATTCAGCACTATAAATTTAATACTATTATCGCTATGTTGTTAATTATCAGTGAAATATATTTATTCTTATTTCGAATTCCCGTTAAATATGGTATGTCAACTTCATTCGTACGAAAGGGAAGGGTGGCAAAGGATGAACCTTTAAGAAAGGTTCTCAGAAGTGAACTCTCAAAGGAGAGAGTTACCAGGCTTGAAGGCAGCTTTGGTACACAAAAGCAACATTATTCACTCTCAAGGATAAAGGACGGAATAGGGAAACGGAAATCCTATGGATTTTCTTCGGAATACATACGGTAAATGCAGTACTAATGATAGAAAAAATCAGGAACAAAACTGCTAAAGCAGCATGACATGATTTTATTCACAAGGGGCAGAAGAGGTCATCAGACTTCTTCCGGAGCGTCATGTCTTGCCGGATAAAATTATATGAGAAAGCACGAAACAATGACAATAATAATGACATATGGTAAGCGTGGTACATTGGAGTACAACGCAGGTGTCGAGGTAGACGTAAACAAGAAGATTACCCTGAGTACAGGTTGGCA
>ENA-ORCN01000574-ORCN01000574.1-human-gut-metagenome-genome-assembly--contig:-NODE-574-length-30240-cov-12.235951_pt1 | contig 30240 bp, 19 predicted proteins | sample MGYA00242984_ERZ507984 | MGnify/ENA primary metagenome ERZ507984 (study PRJEB26167, sample SAMN06115395) | human gut metagenome | host: Homo sapiens | place: China:Hubei | collected 2016-05-19... | reverse complement strand
AATTCCGTAAACACCCCCATGTTGCCATCCTTTACATCCGGGTGTAGGGAGCCGGTACATCCGGGTGTAAAAGGGGGTAACATGGGGGTGTCCGGCAACTAAAGTGCCTTGCCGGACAATAAAAACTACCCGGTTTTACCTATTTTATAGCCGTTTTTACATAAAATAATCGAATGATTTACAGGGATGGGAATCAAGTGTTTATTGTTTGTTTTATTTGTAATATACTAATATACAGATATGTATAAGCGGAATACCTGTTTCCCATCCAAGTTGCCAGTGATAGGGTTGTGATACCGTAGTGATAGAGAAAACGGGCATATATCACTAATCAAATAAGTTGAATATCAACTGGTAAAAAGAAATCAGTGATACAGTGACAGAGGAAATGGGAAACATAGTTCTTCGTCACTTTCGGGGCAGGTCATGTGTTAAAGCTAATAAGTTTATTGCATAGCAAGGTAATGCTTGCCCTGTTGTCTTTATGCATGTTTAGGATTTAGATAAACAAGTTTTGGTCGCACCTAGCTATTTCCCATCAGTCTTTTGGTTGGAGGAGCGGAGACTCCGAAAGTCTTGAATAGGGATTATCTGGGTAATAAAAGAAGCCGGAAAAACTCGTATCCGGGGGCAATCGAGTTTGAAAAAGGAGGCATGCAAAAGCTTAAGGTCTACTGATCGGCTGCCGCGTCTGGGAGCAGTTCCGTTTTGTGTTAGTTTTCCTGTTTTTTGTTCCTGGCAGGTGTGTACTCAATTAGAATAGAGAGGAGAAAGATGTTGGGATTGTCCGTACTTTTGCATATCAGATAGTGTAAATATAAAACGAAAACAAATATGTGCATGGTCAATCTATGTAAAAACAAGCTGTTCAATACCGGGCTTATGCTCTTTTTGTGCCTTGGCTTGCAGGCCCAGAACAAGGAGATGCGGCGGGTGGCTACGAACGACTGCGGAGTAACGAATACACAAGCTTTCCTGATCAAGGGGGATGACTATACATTACCGGATTCTTTCACGGGAAGCAAAGAGGCGAAAACCTGTAATTTCGGCGGGACGGTCATCTATGCTTTCGATCAGATGGATATACAGGCTGATTACCGGATGGAGGTGGTCTATCTGGCTGACAACCGGAGGGAACAGCGTATCGTGGCTGACGGCAACGAAGTGCAGGGGCCCGTCGTACTTGAAAAAGGGAAGGAGCAACGCTACATGATCGACCTGCCGAAGAAAGCCTACGCCTACGGACAATTGGTCTTGGTGTTTGAAGCCTTGAAGGGAGATAATGCGATTGTTTCGGAGCTGAACCTGTATTCGTCCAATCCGGCCCAGCTGAAACCTTTCGGGGAAGAACGTAAAAAGGAACTGGTGCATACCCAGGCTTATACGGTGGATACGACTGTTTGTGCGGAAAAAGTTTTACCTGTATATACCATCAAGCCCCATCAGGTAGCCGGTGTCTATAATCCGGTCCTGTCCTTAAACGGGACGTGGTTGTTCAATGAAAAGCCTGCTGCCCGTTTTTATGAACAGAAACAGAACGGGCGGGACTGGAAGCCGATCGTAGTTCCGGGACAGTGGTCCATGCAAGGCTTTAAAGTCGATTCTGCCGGTTTCGGAGGCTATCAGACTACATTCACATTGCCTGCGGATTGGCAGGGAAAGCAGGTGAAACTGCGTTTCGACGGTGTCTCCAGCGAGTCGGTCGTGTATCTGAATGGAAAGGAAATCGGTTCCCATATGGGAGGAATGACTGCTTTTGAACTGGATGTCACGAAAGAGCTGAAGGCGGGTGAGAACCTGTTGGCCCTGCGGGTTCGCAGCGAGTCGTTGGCAGACATGTTAGGGAGCCTGACTCAATATGCGGCACATCAGTTGGGAGGCATAACCCGTAAAGTGACGCTCTTTGCCGTTCCGGATATCCATTTGTCGGACCTTCGTATCGTGACGGAGCTGGACGATGACTATAAAGATGCAGACTTGAAAGTCTATCTGTCGGTAACGAATAGCTCGGATGAGATACAAAAAGATGTATCGGTTCGCCTTTCCCTCTCCGGACTGCCTGTTGTCCTGAGCCGGCATATTCCGGAGATTGCCGCCGGGTCTTCCTGGAGCGGTTGGTTGACTGGCAAAGTCGTTTCTCCGGATAAGTGGGATAACGAGCATCCATCTTTATATACGATGAAAATCGAAGTCGGAACCTCGGACAAGGTTGTCGAGCAGATAGAGAAACGTTTTGGCTTCCGCGAGATCCGGATACAAGGGAATCGTTTACTGGTAAATGGCAAGGCTGTCAAGTTGAGAGGGGTTTGCCGACATGAAATGCATCCGTTGACCGGACGTGTGATGAATCCTGCCCTGGAACGGAAGGATGTCGAGCTGTACCGGGATGCGAACTGCAATTTTATCCGTACTTCCCATTACCCTCCTTGTGAAGAGCTGCTCGAAGTCTGTGACGAACTGGGCATGTTCGTGGAAGTGGAAGCACCGGTCTGTTGGATCGGCCATCATGCGAATGAGAACTGGAAGGTGCTGAACTACCGCGATCCTAAATACTATCCGTATGTATTGCAGGCGAATATGGAGATGATCCAGTTCTACCGGAACCATCCTTCCATCATCTTCTGGTCGATGGCGAACGAATCGTACTGGAATAAGGAATTTGCACAGGTAGAGGTCTATATGGAAAAAGCCGATCCTACCCGTCCGTTCACTTTTCACGACCAGGCCTATGGCGGGTTCAACAACCAAGGCAGCACGGCCCCGATCGCGAATATCCATTATCCGGGTCCCAACGGATATAAGGTCGCCGCCAAAAGCGACCGGCCGATGACGTATGGCGAATACTGCCACCTGAATGTCTATAACCGGAGCGAGCTGGTGACTGATCCCGGCATCCGTAGCGATTGGGCATTGGCGCTGGCTCCTACGTGGGACAATATGTATAAGACACCGGGCGTTTTAGGCGGTTCTATCTGGTCTGGTATCGACGATATTTTCCAGATGCCTAACGGGGATGCAGTCGGTTATGGCCCCTGGGGACCGATCGACGGCTGGCGTCGCCCGAAACCGGAGTACTGGGATATGAAAAAGATATACAGTCCGGTCCGTGTGACGACCGAGGCGCTATCTCCAGCCAACGAACTGGTCATCGATCTTGAAAACCGGTACACCTATACAAACCTGGATGAACTGCGTATCACGTGGACGTACGGAGAGGAGAAGGGAACGGCCTTCGCAGACCTGGAACCCGGTGAAAAAGGACAACTTCGCATCCGGCTTGCCCATCCCGAAAAGGCGAATGAGCTCTATCTGTCTTTTGCCGATCCCCGCGGCTTTACTGCCGATGAGTATTTGATCCCTGTCGGCAGACAGGTACAAAACGAATTGCAGGCGTTGCCAACTGCTTCTACCCGCTTGAAAGAAAAGAAAGACCGCTATGTCATTACCGGAAAAGATTTTAGTTGTGAGATCAGTCGTGTATCCGGCCAGATACTCTCGGTGAAGAAAGGGAAAAAAGAAATATTGAACGGTGGACCGTGGCTGATGGCCTTGCCGTTGACAGGTGGCGGATGCTACCCGAATCATAATGCCAATACGCCTGTGTTCAATGACCTTTGCTCGGACTGGAAGGTAGAAAAAGTAGAGGCGGTCCGACAGGGTGATGACGTTCTGGTAAAGGTGGCAGGCGCTTATAAAGAGTTTTCCGGCTCTTATGACCTGAAAATAAATGCAGGAGGCGAACTATCGGTAACCTATTCGTTCGATGCCCTTGAAGATGTGAATCCGAGGCAGTGGGGACTGGTTTTTGAAGCTCCTGTTTCTTATGATAAGACCTTCTGGCGCCGGGATGGCATGTGGAGCGTTTATCCGGCCGACCATATCAGCCGTCCGGTAGGTGAAGCCAGCCTTTTTTATGAAGGACTCCCTGCGAAAGTCGATCCGCGTACGGAACCTGCCTGGTCTTGGAGTATGGATTATAACGAACTGGGAAGTAATGATTTCCGTTCCACCCGCCGGAACATTTGGTATGCCGGTCTGAAAGACGGAAACGGTAGTAAGATTACCGTCCCTTCCAATGGCAAACAGCACTGGCGCTCCTGGTTGGAAAAAGACAAGATCCGCTTCCTGGTTGCCGACTTTGTGACGGCAGGAAACGAGATGTTCCTCAGTAGCTATTATGCTCCTTACCGCAAGCCGTTGAAGAAAGGAGACCGGATCGGTGGAGAGATTGTGGTGAGAGTGGAATAACCTCTTAACTTACCCTATAACCTGTGTCTTTACAGGCTATAGGGTATTGCCCGACAGCCCGTAAGGTGACTAAAATACCTTACGGGCTATTGGGTATTACCGGCATTTTTGTAACTTTGTAAGCACCAATCAAATGCAGAGCCGTATGGAACAACCGTCTGAACAATCGTTATGGGGAATGTTGGAAGGCATCACCGAGAATCTGAAGCACAAGCGGCTGGCGGATGTGTTTCGCTTTGTGTCGTTCCGCCCGTTCGAGACATTCGGGCCGCATAAGCATCTGCGTATCGAGATCAACTATGTGAAGAAGGGCAATTGCATCCTGCATCTGGAGAACGAGAGTATCAGCTTCAGCGAGAACGAGATGATGGTGATCTGTTCCAATGTGGAGCATACCTTCGAGGCCGGTTCCGAAGATACGACCCTGATGCAGTTGGAGTTCCTGCCGGAAGTCTTCTCCCGCTTCAATCCGGACGGGCACGGGCAGACGAAGGATCTGGCGCCTGTCACGATCTTTTCCGAAGAAAACCGGTTGATCAAGATTGTGAATAACGTCCGGATCATGCGCGCCGTGCAGCGTATTGTCAACGAGATGAACCAGAAGAGCAAATACTACCAATATCTGGTTGTCATGTACTATGCCGAGCTGCTGATCCTGATTTACCGTTATCTCGATGAGGCCTATCTTCCGATTTGTACAAACGATTCGTTGAAAAAGGCGATCTCCTATATCCGTTTGAACTACCAGTCCGATATCACGATCAGCGATGTCGCGTCGCAAACCGGAGTCGGAGAACGGTACTTGCGCAAACTGTTCTCCCAGTACCTGAACCTCTCCCCGCTGGACTACCTGAACCAGATCCGGATCAACAAAGCGATCGAGCTGCTGCGGAACACGGAGATGTCCGTCAAGGAAGTCTGCTTTGCCTGCGGTTTCCAGTCCCCCCAATACTTCTCCCGTATCTTCAAACAACAAATGGGCATCTCTCCGCGTGAAGTGACGAAATAGAGAGTGCCGTTTTCTCTACTTTTTCCCTTGTTCTGTTCCTCGTAGCATAAGCAACCGGGAGCTTTACTGCCGTATCTTCTTCCCTCCGGGCTCTATCTTTGCAGGTAGAAAGACGAACTGTAAAAAGGAATTCACAATGAAAGAATGGAAAGACGATAAAGCCCTGTTTGCTTTGATAAAGGAAGAACTTTACACCGCAGTGGTCGGTGATATTATGGATAAGATGGGCTATACCCGCCAGTTTTTGCCTCCCCGCATCCGCCCGCTTCGTGACGATATGCTGGTGGCCGGACGTGCCATGACGGTATTGGAAGCCGATGTGCTGGATGCCGGAAAGGAGAAAGGGATGAACCCGGTGCTGAAACGCTCCTTCGGCCTGATGCTCGAAGCGTTGGACGACCTGAAAGAAGACGAGGTATATGTTTGTTCCGGCTCTTCCCCTGCTTATGCCTTGTGGGGCGAGCTGATGAGTGCCCGTGCGATCCAGTGCAAGGCGGCCGGAGCGGTTGTCAACGGCTACTCCCGCGATACGAAGGGAATTTTGGCATTGGATTTCCCTTGCTTCTCTTATGGTCCCTATGCCCAGGACCAGGCGCCGCGTGGAAAGGTGATCGACTACCGTGTGCCGATCGAGATGGAAGGCGTACGGATCAATGACGGGGATATCCTGGTCGGCGACATCGACGGCGTATGTGTCGTGCCCCGTGAGATCGAGGAAGAAGTGTTCACCCGCGCCTTGGAGAAAGCCCGTGGCGAACGTATGGTTTTGAAGAAGATACAGGAAGGGATGAAAGCCCGTGACGCTTTCGATACATACGGAATAATGTAAGATGATATAATAAGGAGACAATACAATGAAGATTACAGACGTAAAAGTATGGTTGGTCCAGGGCATCAAATATAACTGGACATTACTGAAGATCTATACCGACAAAGGCTATACCGGCGTAGGCGAGGCCACCAACTGGCCCGGCAGCCCGATCGTTTTCGAAGCCGCCAAGCATGCCGGGCAACGCATCATCGGCCTCGACCCGATGAAGACCGATTTTATCTGGACGAAGCTCTACCGCGACCTGAACTGGATCGGCCCGTACGGAGCCAGCCTGTGTGCGATCAGCGGTATCGACATGGCGCTGCTCGACCTGAAAGCAAAGGTGTTGGGCGTTCCCTGCTACGAACTGTTGGGCGGGGCTTACCGGAAAGATATCCAGCTCTATGCCAACTACTGGTTTACGGGCGGCGGACACAACGAGGCGGACTATGCCGCCCAGGCACGCCGTGTCATGGACGCCGGTTTTACGGGGCTGAAGTTCGACCCCTTCGCCCACACGAACTATTTCTATGGCGAAGACCTCGCCTCCAACCTGACCCTGACGGCGGAACAGCAGGACCTGGCGTTCAACGTCTCCAAAGCCGTGCGCGAGGCTGTCGGCCCGGAATGCGACATCATGATCGAGACACACGCCATGCTGAACTACCGGGTTGCCGTCAAGATGGCGGAACGCTTGGCAAAGCTCGATATCACCTGGTATGAGGAACCCGCCGGCCCGGAAAGTTCGCAGACGCTCCGTGCCATGCGCGAACGCATCCCGTCGGATGTCGCCATCTGTGTAGGCGAGCGCCATTACACCCGTTTCGGCATCCGTTCGCTGCTGGAAAAGCATGTGTGCGACGTGATCATGCCCGACATCACCCGTTGCGGCGGTCCCTCTGAAATGAAGCGCATGGCAACGATGGCGGAAGCCTACAACGTCCTGATCGCCCCGCATAACCCGAACGGCCCTCTCTCGACACTCGCCTCTTCGCATGTATGCGCCGCTATCCCGAACTTCTTCCGCCAGGAGTTTATGTTCAACGATGTCCCCTGGCGCGACACGGTGATCGATCATCCGATAGCCGAGATGGTCTATGACGGCCACCTGCACCTGTCCGACCGCCCCGGCTTGGGCGTGGACCTCGTTGAAGAGGAGATGGAGAAACACCCCGGCATCACGACGGATGCTCCCGATAACTTTTATATCTGATCCCTATGAGCTTTGTACTCGATTATAAAGATAAGGTAGTCCTGGTCACCGGAGTCTCCTCCGGGATCGGGCTGGGCGTCGCCAGGGAGTTCGCACGGGCGGGCGCCCATGTGGCAGGCTGTTCGCGCAAGTCTCCGGACGACGCGAGCGTGCAGGCTTTCCGCGAGGTGGTAGAACAGGAGGGCGTACGCTCGTTCTACCGCCCCGCGGATGTGACGGATGCGGAGGAGCTGAAAGGCTTCGTCGAAGATACGGTCCGTACCTTCGGACGTATAGACATGGTCGTCTCCAATGCCGGCATGAACGTGTTCGAGGGAGCCGAAGGTTGCACGGAGGAGCGTTGGCATTACAACCTCGATCTGAACCTGGCTTCCCACTGGCGTCTGGCCCGGCTCTGCAAACCCTATCTCGAAAAGAGCGGCGAAGGTGTCCTGCTCCTGATGACCTCCAACCATGCTTTCAGTTCCATCCCCGGATGCTTCCCTTATAACGTGACGAAAACGGCTATCACCGGCCTGGTGCGCAGCCTGGCGATCGAGTGGGGGCCGGCTGTCCGTACGGTGGGGGTGGCTCCCGGATTTATCGATACGGCGGGCAACGACACTTGGTTCGACTCTTTTCCCGATCCCGAAGCGGAACGCCGGCGGACGATCGACCGGCATCCCGTCAAACGGATCGGGACGGTCGAGGAGGTAGGGGCGTTATGCGTCTATCTCGCCTCCCCGTATGCCCGGTTTATCAGCGGGACGACGATCCTGATGGACGGTGGGCGCTCGGCGTTGATGCAGGATGAATAAAAAACAGATACCATGAACACGATCGACTTAATAATCTTTATAGCCTACTGTCTCCTGATCCTCTGTGTCGGCCTTTTTGTCTCACGCGGCAGGAAGGGGGACGAGCGGGATGCCGGCGATTATTTCCTCGCCGGGCGCGGGCTTGCCTGGTGGGCGATAGGCGCTTCTATCATCGCTTCCAATATCTCCGCCGAACAGTTTGTCGGCATGTCCGGCTCCGGCTATGCCATCGGGCTGGCGATGGCGACCTACGAATGGATCGCCGCCCTCGGACTGATCCTCGTGGCGAAGTTCTTCATCCCGATCTTTTTGGAGAAGAAGATCTTCACCATGCCCCAGTTCCTCGAAGAGCGTTTCGACAAGCGCGTCAAGACGGTGATGGCGGTCTTCTGGCTGGCTGTCTTCATCTTTATCAATCTTACTTCCATCTTGTACTTGGGAGCCTTGACGATCGAGAAGGTGATGGGGATCCCGATGCTCTACGGCATAATCGGGCTGGCTGCCTTTGCCGGTATCTATTCGATCTACGGAGGATTGAAGGCGGTGGCGCTGACGGATGTGGTCCAGGTCGTGTTCCTGGTTGGCGGTGGGCTGGTCACGACCTATATCGCCCTCGACCTCCTCGGAGAAGGCGACGGCGTGTACCAGGGAATGGTCAACCTCTATGGCGAGGCGAGCGATAAGTTCCATCTGATCCTCGACAAGTCGCATCCCGGTTATAAGGACCTGCCGGGTATCTCCGTGATCCTCGGCGGCCTCTGGGTGGCAAACCTTTATTACTGGGGATGCAACCAGTATATCATCCAACGCGCGTTGGCCGCCAAATCGGTCCGGGAGGCGCAGAACGGGATGCTTTTCGCCGGTTTCATCAAGCTGTTCATCCCGCTTTTGGTCGTGATTCCCGGCATTGCCGCCTTTGCGCTGGAGGCTCCGTTAGAGAAATCGGACGAAGCCTACCCGTGGTTGCTCGGCAACCTCCTTCCGGTAGGGGTGAAGGGGGTGGCGTTTGCTGCTTTGACAGCCGCGATCGTCAGTTCGCTTGCTTCGATGATGAACAGTATCTCCACGATCTTTACGATGGATATCTACCGTTCCTATTTCCGAAAGGAGGCCGGGCAGAAAGAGCTGGTTCATACCGGACGTTGGGCGAGCTTCGGCTCGTTGCTGGTAGCCGTGCTGATCGCCCCGATGCTGTCAGGGCTGGACCAGGCTTTTCAGTATATCCAGGAGTTTACCGGCTTTGTCAGTCCGGGCGCCTTGTCGATATTCCTGGCCGGTTTCTTCTATAAACGGGCGACGGCAAACGGGGCGTTGGTGGCGGCATTGGGCTCGTTCGTCTTCTCCTTCGGCATGAAGTTCCTCTTCCCCGGATTGCCCTGGATGGACCGTATGGGGCTTGTGTTCCTGATGTGCTGCGCGCTCATCGTCCTGCTGGGGAAAAAGGGCCAGCCGGCCAACGCTTATACGCGCCATGACCCGGCTTTGTTCCATACCGGCCGGATGTTCAATGTAATGTCGGTAGTCATACTGGCGATATTAATAGGCTTTTACTACTTTTGGTGGTAAATTTATACACATGTAATAATAGGCACATAAATGAAACAGATAAAGATAATCCTATTCGCTTTCGGTTGCAGCTTACTGTTGTCAGGCACGAAAGCATTCGCACAGATAGAGAGGCTTCCCGATGAAGCCTCCTATCCTGTCTTGCAGGAATTGGCCGGTGTCGAAACGCCTGCCGTCCTGCTGAGTGGAACCTGGCAGTTCCGGTATTCTCCGGATAGCAAGTGGGACAAGATACAGGTTCCCGGCGAGCCTGCTATGCAGGGCTATGCCATCGAGCACGACAAGCCGTTTACCTACCGGAAGTCGTTCACCGTCCCGGTCGATTACGCCGGCAAGCATACGATCCTGCGTTTCGACGGCGTCTACAGCCATGCCCGCCTGTTTGTGAACGGCACGTTCGTCCGCGAACATCATGGCGGCTTTACCCGTTGGGAGACGGATGTCACCCCCTTCGTCCGTCCCGGAAAGAAAAACGAGATTCGCCTCGAAGTGACGGATCGCCTGGACGATATTTCCTATGCCTCCGGCTATGCCCATCATCCGATCGGGGGAATCCTGCGCGATGTAACCTTGTTCGCATTACCCGAAACCTGCTTGTATGACTTCTACGCCGAGACACATCTGGATGCCGCTTACGAGGATGCCGTCCTGAAGATCGGCTACAGCAGCCCGGTCGCCGGAGGTGCGGAAGTCGCCTATACGCTGACCGAGCCGTCCGGCAGACACTATCTGTTGGCGCAATCCCGGTTCCCCCTGGAAGAGGGCGGGAACATGAATGAACTGCCTGTGAAGAACCCCTTGAAGTGGGATGCCGAACATCCGAACCTCTATACGCTGACGGTCACCCTCAGCAAGGACGGAAAGGAGATCGGCCGTTTCGACCGCCGTATCGGTTTCCGTGACGTGAAGATCGAGAAAGACCGCATGTTGGTGAACGGCATGCCGGTGAAGTTGCGCGGGGCCTGCCGCCATGACATCCACCCGACACTCGGCCGCACGACGACTGCCGAACTGGACAGCCTCGATGTGATCCTCTTCAAACGTTCCAATATGAACTTTGTCCGTACCTCGCATTATCCTCCCACGGAACGTTTCCTGGAGTATTGCGACCGCTACGGCATCTATGTGGAGAGCGAGACGGCTGTCTGCTTTGTCGATACCTACCGGCAGAAGAACTATGCGCCGGGCAAGACCCAGGACAGTGCCGAGTTTACGCCCCGCTATCTCTCGCAATGCCGCGAGATGGTGAAGTCGTTCCGTTCCCATCCCTCCATCCTGTTCTGGTCGATTGGCAATGAAAGCGTGTACGGCACGAACTTCCAGCAATGCTGGGATTGGGTGAAGGCAACCGACAAGACTCGCCCGGTTATATTCAGCTATCCTGGATCGGTCGGCGAAAAGAAACCGGTCTACGATATCCTGAGCATGCACTACCAGGATGTAAACGGAAACCTGAACCAATGGAACCGTTCTACCCGTGGTTTCCAGGGAGAGGGGATACCTGCCCTGTTCGACGAATGGGCGCATCCGGCGTGCTACACCTACGCTACCTTGCAGGAAGATCCGAATATCCGCGAGTTCTGGGGGCATTCGATCGAAAGGATGTGGAGTGGCCTCTTTGATGCTCCCGGCGGCTTGGGTGGTGCGATCTGGGGATATGTGGATGAAACGTTTATGCTGCCCGAACCGAAAGTAGGGACTGCCTTCTGGAAAGAGTTTGCCCGTACCGCCAAGCCGGAGGATTATCAGGGTAAATGCGTCGGCTACGGAGAGTGGGGGATCGTCGATGTCTGGCGCCGTGAGAAACCGGAGTTCTGGGCTACCAAGAAAGCCTATTCGCCCGTCCGCCTGATGACGACCGAGGTGGCTTCCTTCCTGTCCGGACAACGTTTGTTGCTTCCGTTGTACAACCGCTTCGACCATACTGACCTGGATGAGATCAAGATACGTTATACCTACAAAGGTGTGGAGAAGGAACTTCCCGCTCCTTCCATCGCTCCTCACCAAAAAGGACTGTTGGTAATCCCTGCCGAGGCTTGGGAGGAAGGCGAACTGTTGTCAATTTGTTTCTATACAGCTACGGGTGAGTTATTGGATGCCGAACAAGTTTCATTGGGCAGCGATTACCACGTTCGCCTTGCCGATTCGGAAGCATCTCCGGTAAACGGTGTGTTGTTGGTAGAGGAAACCGCCGGTATGATGACGATTAAAGGAGACGGTTTCGAGATCCCTTTCTCCAAAGAAACCGGCCTGATCTGCAACGCGACCTCCAAGGGGCAGGTCATCATCGAGAAAGGCCCGTTCCTCCATCTCGACATCAACCTGAACCATCTGACTGGAGCCGAAGTGCGTAAGAGCGCCCGGAAGTTCCTGACCTCCGACAGCGATTGGAAGAAGCAGAGCTTGACCTATACCCGCAAAGAGGGAGCGGTGGAAGTCGCCCTCTCCGGCTTCTATCAGGATGTGCAAACGGATATCCTGATCCGGATATCTCCCGCCGGGGAAATGAATGTCAGCTATGTCGTTGCGGGACAGCCGAACGGATATCTGCGTGAGACGGGCTTGTCTTTCTACCTGCCCGAACGTCTGGACAATCTGCAATGGGAGCGTAAAGGTATGTGGAGTTGTTACCCCGAAGGCGCTTTTGCCGGAAACACGGGCGAGACTTTCCTTTATAACCCGAAGCAAGTGCGATATGGCGAGAACCCTGCTCAGCTTTGGTCGGCCGATACGCACAACTATTACTATTGGGCGGATGCCGGTGCAAACTGTGACCGTCCGTTGACGCAAATGGCAAAGGGTATGAAGGAGAACATCTATCGCTATACCCTTTCCGCTGCAGGGGGAGGAGCAGGGCTTACGGTTTGTTCACTGGACGCATCCCTGGCTTGCCGCACCTCCAAAAGAGGAGACGGGCAGTTGATGCTTTACATTAATAATCGTTGGGATTACCCGGAGATTGCCTGGGGCAACTATTGCAAGACGTTGGAGGCGGTGCCTTGCTATGGCGAGATGAAGATACGGTTCTGATTAAATTAATAAGAGAAGATAGCATGGAACTGTGTCAAAACTGCCTTGTCCCTGCGCTTGACGCGGGGCCGCAAAAGAACAGGCCTTATTAATCAGATATTTATAGGGTCAGTTCTAATGCGATCCCGCGTCAAGCGCGGGAACGGGGCAGTTTTGACACAGCTCCACGTATTGTTTAAAGATGGAGTTTCCCCTTGATCGCCTTCGGTATCGCGTCCTTATGGACCATCACATAGATGGTTTTGGCGCGGACGAAGCTCTCGGACATGTTCAGGTAGCCGCCGAACTTGTTGCGGTCGGTTCCCCATGAGTTCTTGGTGATGTAGTATTTCGTGCCGTTCTGGTCTTTGGCGATGCCGGTCAGGTGCATCAGGTGGTCGTCGGTGGTCACGAATGATTCGAATCCGGCTTGGCGCACTTCCGGGGTCACGTTGATTTCCGGGTAGGGACGTTCGAACTTGAAGACCTCTTCTAAGCGTTCCTTCTCCCCTAATTTCTCGAAGCGGGCACGGTCCGTATTCGACAGGTCTTCCACTTTCTTCACTTCCGGGTTGATGGCGACGCCGTTCGTAAAGGAGAATCCCTTCTCGCTCACGTCTCCGTCCCAGCAGACCGTATAGCCGTTCGTCAGGGCATAATCCACCGTTTGCATCATCTCGTCGAGCGGCAGGTTATACATCAGGGAATGTTCCCAGTTGTCCGGCACTTCCACATCGAACTTCACATAATACGGATGGTGCGTGAAGCTGGTCAGTTCGATATAGTCGTCCATATTCAGCCCTAAAGACTCGGCGAACGACTTCGGCGTATATTCCTTTCCTTTATACGTGAACTTCTCCGGCAGCTTTCCCAGGTAGGTGTCGAACAGGTTAGCAATCAGCTTGTCATATTCCGGACTGCGTTGTTTCGCCTTCACTGCCACATCGGCGATAGCGTGCATGTAGCGAACCATCTCGCTGTGGTTATGCTTCTCGGAGTCGTAGTTGATACCCGTATATACCTCTTCCGGGACGATCCCTACCTGGCGGTACGCATTCATGAAAGTATGCGAAAGGCTGCCCTGCCCGATATTACCGTCCCCGCGACGCAGGTAGTTGTCCTGCAACTGGTTCATGTATTTCTGGCGGACGATGAACATCTCCGAAAGGTCATACGTGCCTTTCCCCATACGAAGCAGTTCGGATTCCATAAACGACGTAGTGGCAAAGCACCAGCAAGTCCCTGTTGCCGCTTGGTTCTTAACCGGGGTAGCGGGAACCGTTACCACTTCCGTAAACTGGTACCCCTGACCGAACGTTGCCGAAGCAGAGAAAGCCAGCATGCAAGATAGAATAAGTGATTTCATGTATATAAAGATTAAATTATTAATTATCGTGTCTTGAAAAGCAACTATTATCTATTATATGAATATCGGTCAATTGTTCAGAATCCCCTCGCGAACATCTTCCAGAACTCGTCCGCCATCTCCTGCCAGCGCAGGATTGTCGCTCCTGCGAAGTCGGCCGTGTAACCGGTCAGGAAAGCCCGTGCGGTCTCTTCCCCTTTGCTGTCCTGCAACTCTTTGTAGCGGTTTTCCACGAAAGGCATTTCGGATAAGCCCTTTTCCTCGAAATGGGCGACCGCGCCGTTGATCTTCTCTTTGGTCAATCCCCAGCGGACCGTAGCCAGTTTGTTTGCCGTCCGGTATTTCCAGACGATGGCATCTTCACGGTGGCGGTGTTGTCCGCAGATACCGAAAGCAGCCGGCAGGTCGGTCGTTCCGGAGAAGATCGGGATACGCGGGCTCTGCCCCGGATTGTCGAACGACAGCCAGGCAACGCCGCCCACTGCATCCGGCAACCAACTGCGAAGCTGTATCACGTGCGAGTAGGAACATTGCGGAACCGCCACTAAGCGATTGCGTGTCACCGTCCCTTCCTTCACGCCGTTCAGCATATTCAGCATATCTGTTCCCATCCAGGGGTTAGCCGCCGGACTTGTGATCGTATCCGTTTCCTTCGTCTCCTTGTTCTTGACAGCCACTTTCAGATTCTTCGTCATGTCCCATTCCGTCCCTTCATACGTCTGGCGTAGCAATGCCATCACATCCGTTATGGCAACCGGCTTGTCCGGCTTCACGCTGATCGGCAGCTCTTCCGAGTCGTACGACAGTTGGAGGGAAGGGGCAAGCGCATTCAGAATGAAATACTCGCGGATGCTGAATGCCTTCGGTTCGCCGAAATAGTTACCCCCACTGTAGGCTTTCCAGAACTTGAACGGCTCCTTGCCGTCCCAAAAGCCCATCTTCTTAGCAACAGAAAATACGTTTTCGGAAGCCATATAGTTATCCCTGTCCTTCAGGTCGAGCGTCGAGATACGCGAGATATTGGCCGACACCCCCACATGATCGTCCGGGATGCGGACAGCCGCCCATACACCCCCGATCTTGTCCGGCCCCTCGCCGAACACCTCGAAATGCCAGACCTCGTTCGGGTCGGCGATCGTCAGGCATTCGCCCGAATCCCCGTATCCGTATTCGGCAACCAATTGCCCGATCAGCCGGATCGCTTCGCGTGCCGTCGTGCAACGCTGCAAGGCTATCTTTTCCAACTCCTCGATCATGAACATACCTTTCTTGTTCTGCAACTCTTTGCGCCCGGAGATGGTCGTTTCGCCGATACCCAACTGTTTTTCGTTGAGGCAAGGGTAGGCGGTGTTCAGGAACTGGTAGGTCGAGCGGGCTTCCGGTATTGTCCCTTTCAATTCCATATTCGTGCGATCGGCAGGATATTCGGTGTGCATGCGGCCGTTATAGATGGCGACTGTCGTGTCGCGCTCGTAGCGTGCTGCCGGGACGATCTCCATCCAAGTGCGATAGTTCCCGTCGCAGGTGTGACTGGTCATGACCGAACCGTCGGCCGATGCTTTCTTGCCGACCAGGATGCTTGTACAACTTTCAGGAGTGTTGACCGGTCGGGAGTATTCGATTTCCTGGGCCCGAAGGCTGTTCCCGTAACAGATAAGTACAATAAGAAGGATAATTAGTCTATTCATGGCATTGTCTTTAATTTTGTGGCTAAAGATATGAAATTTTCATATATTTGCTACCCCTTGCCGGGGGATTAATCCCCCGGTAAAAGAGGAATATCCCTGTAAGGAAATGATTAAATATAAATATGCCATGAAGAAACTAATTTATTTAAGCACATTACTATTTCTATTCGTGTTGCCGATGATGGCACAACAACCTTTGTTCCCGACACCCGCAAAAGTGCAGAACAGGAAAGGCTCTTTCGTTATCGGAAAGAATCTCCAGGTACAAGGCAATGGCGGGTATGCCGACAAGTTAGCCGCCGCCCTGCCGGCCGAGTTGAAAGAAGCCGGTTTGCAATCGTCACCCGCCAGCGGAACCATCCGTCTGGAACTGACAAACGATTGCAAGATGGCCGATGAAGCCTATACGCTTGTCGTCGAACCGAACAGCATCCTGCTGCAAGCCTCTTCCGAAGCCGGCCTGTTCTATGCGAAGGAAGCCCTTCTGCAACTTTCCCGTTTCGGCAAAGGTAACGTGCGTGCCTGTAAGATACAAGATCAGCCCCGCTACGGCTGGCGCGGTTTCATGCTCGACGAGAGCCGCCACTTCTTCGGCAAAGAGAAGGTAAAACAATATCTGGATATCATGGCGTCCCTTCGCCTAAACGTCTTCCACTGGCACCTGACCGACGAACCGGGCTGGCGCATCGAGATCAAGCGTTATCCGAAGCTGACCACCGAAGGGGCTGTCGGCAACTGGCACGACCCGAAAGTGCCCGCTACGTTCTACACCCAGGAAGAGATCAAGGAGATCGTTGCCTATGCAGCCGATCGCCACATCATGGTCGTTCCCGAATTCGACATGCCGGGCCATGCTACTGCTGTCTGCCGTTCCTATCCTGAAATCTCCGGTGGAGGCGAGGGCAAATGGCAACATTTCACGTTCCATCCCTGCAAGGAAGAGACGTTTGAGTTTATTAGCAACGTGCTCGACGAGATCGTCGCCCTGTTCCCGTCTCCCTATATCCATATCGGAGGTGACGAGGTGCACTACGGCAACCAGAGCTGGTTCACCGATCCCGAAATCCAGCAGTTCATCAAAGATAAGAACTTAGGTAACGAAACGGGCCTTGAACAGTATTTCATCCGCCGTGCCGCCGATATTGTCGCCTCCAAGGGCAAGACCATGATCGGCTGGGACGAGATGATCGATGCCGGTGTCTCTCCCGACAAGGCTGTCATCATGTGGTGGCGTCACGACCGCAAACACCAGTTGGTGAAAGCGCTCGAAAATGGCTACCGGGTGATTATGACCCCGCGCCGTCCGTTGTATGCCGATTTCATCCAGTACGGCGGCCATAAGGTGGGCCGTGTGTGGGGCGGTTACAACACGATCGAGGACATCTACCGTTTCCCTGAACCGATCATCCATCTGACACGCGATTATGAAGACCAGGTGATGGGCCTCCAGTTCTCCCTTTGGACGGAACGGGTCGCTGATGCCAAGCGTCTGGACTATATGACTTTCCCCCGCCTGGTAGCTGTCGCCGAATCCGCCTGGACTCCTGCCAAGTCGAAGGAATGCAGCCTCTTTATGCAGAAGCTCCCTTACTTCCTGCAATTCCTCGGTGAAAAAGGCATCTACTACTTCAACCCCTTCAACCCCGAATCTACACCCGAACCCAGTGCACCGGACAAGGACGATGTGTTGAAGAATGGATAAGATATAAAGCACTGTCTTTTGCTGTCTGCTTCAGCAGACGGATGAATAAATATCCGGCTTTGCCGGTTCCTCTGTGGGGTTTACCCTCCTTTTTGGAAAAAGTGCAAAAAAGGGACAGGTCGGGGCTTGCCGGAAAATGTCTCTAAACAATTGATTACAATATATATAGTAAAGTCTTTTATCTACTGGTGGAAAGTACATTTTCTGCCCTGTTTTTAGGGGTAGCTTTTGTCCTGCTTTTGCTTGTATATTATTGGGAATAAATAAGATAGGAGGCTTTTTCAAAATGACAAAAAAAACGTACGTTTAAATTCGTCATAATTATATAACAAAGTTAGCAATAATCGGCGAGATATGGAAAAGTAGAGCAAAGTTATTGAGAAATAGGCTTTTGAGAAAATAGTTTCTGTAACCAGATGACGGGAAAAGTTAAGTCTGAACCAAGTTAAGACTTTGCTACGTTACCGATTCGTCATCCTGCATAATTGGTGGTATCGGAGCTTGGGAAGAATAGCGAAATACACTATTATATAGTGAGTTACTGACAACTTACGCAACAATTCCGGTAACGGATGATAATTGCGCCGTTCCTCTGCGATTTGCGTATTGACGAAGATGGTGGCATGAAGATACAAATGATGTCTTTCCCTTGCCGGGGGCATCCCCCGGCAAGGGAAAGAAGTAATGAATCATCAAATCATCAGTCATCAGCGATTGTGCAACCCGCATTGCCTTCGCTTGTACCTGATGGTATTGGGCCTGCTGGCTTTGTGGGAGGGCCGTTCGGAGGTTGTGTTGGGGTGTTTGGGAGCCCTGTTGACACTCTCGGGGTACGGGGATACGGAGGAGACATGACGGGAAGCGGAAACAAAAACAGCAACTCCCCGTCGTTGCCGGCTGGGGGTTGCTGATGTATGCTGCGGTCTCCTGTTTCTGTTAGCGTGAGGGAGGAGGATTAGAAACGTCTTTTCTTACGAGCGTCGCGTGCGGCGGCAGTCCGTTTCCATGGGCGGTCGCTGTCGCGTTCGTCTTTGCGGAAGGTGCGGTCCGAACGGTCTCCACCTCGGCGTCCACTGTCTTTGGAACCCCGTTTGCCTTTGTAGCCGTCATCGCTGCGCCGTCCGCCGTAACTGCGTTTGCCACCGCGTCCGCCTTCTTCTTTTTTGCCCTGTGCAGGTTCGACGGAGATGCGCCGTCCGTCTACTTCGAACCCGTTCATGCTGTCCATCACGCGCTGGGCTTCACCCTCTTCCACTTCGAAGAAAGAGAAGTTTTCGCGCAGGTCGATCTTGCCGATGCGCACCTTGCCCGGCACACATTTGTTGACCAGTTCGATCAGCTGGTTCGGATAGAGGCCGTCGGCCTTGCCGAAGTTGAGGAAGAAACGCGAATAGCCCTCTTCGGCCGCATGTGCACGGCGTTCGCCCCGTTCGCTGCGAGAGGAACGTTCGTCTACCTGCTGGATCTCGTCGGCATCCTTGTAGTAATCGATCATACGGTTGAATTCGAGCGAAACGACACGTTTGATGATGTCTTCCTTGTCCAGCCATTCCAACTTGCGGTAGATTTGGGGCATCAGGGAGGCGATCTCCTCCTCGTTCACCTTCACCTTTTCAATCTGGTCGACGAGGTTGAAAAGCTGCTTTTCGCAGATAGCATGTCCGGTAGGCATTTCGCCTTTCTCGAATTTTTTGTTGATGATCCTTTCGATCTCGCGGATTTTGCCTTTCTCCTTCACGTGGCAGATGGAGATGGAGATACCCGTCTTTCCCGCACGGCCCGTACGGCCACGGCGGTGCGTGTAGGATTCCACTTCATCGGGCAGGCCGTAGTTGATCACGTGTGTCAGATCGTCCACATCCAGGCCGCGGGCAGCCACATCGGTAGCAACTAAGAGTTGGATGTTTTTGACGCGGAACTTCTGCATCACGTAGTCGCGCTGCGCCTGGCTCAGTTCGCCGTGCAGCGAGTCGGCGTTGTAGCCGTCCTGTATCAGTTTGTCGGCGATCTCCTGCGTCTCTTTGCGGGTACGGCAGAAGACGATGCCGTAGATGTTCGGGTAGAAGTCGGCGATGCGTTTCAGAGCCAGGTACTTGTCGCGTGCCTGTACCATATAATAGATATCGCGGATGTTCTTGTTTCCTTCGTTCTTGTTGCCGATCACGATCTCCTTCGGATTCTTCATGTACTTCTTCGTGATGTTGGCGATCTCTTTCGGCATGGTGGCCGAGAAGAGCAGCATGTTGCGGTTCTCCGGCACTTCGGCGAGGATGGCGTTGATGCTGTCGGTGAACCCCATGTTCAGCATCTCGTCCGCCTCGTCCATGATGACGTTCTTCACCAGGCTGAGGTCTACCGTCTTGCGGTTCATCAGGTCCAGGAGGCGTCCCGGAGTGGCTACGACCACGTGCACGCCACGCTTCAGCGTCTTGATCTGACTCTCGATGCTGGAACCTCCGTATACCGGGAGGACCTTCAGGTTGTCGATATACTTAGAGTAGTCGTTCAGGTCGTCGGCGATCTGTAAACATAGCTCACGAGTGGGACAGAGTACGAGTGCTTGGGGGTGGTATGTAGTCACATCGATTTTTTGCAGGATCGGAAGGCCGAAAGCGGCTGTCTTTCCCGTACCTGTTTGTGCTAATGCAATTACGTCGTTGTCATCTCCCAGTAGGAAAGGAATCACTTCCTCCTGTACCGGCATGGGCGATTCGTAGCCCATTTCTTGAATTGCCTTCAGTATTGGTGCGGCAACTCCTAATTCTTCAAATGTTTTCAAAATGTGATATATGTATATATAATAAATTCAGAGTGGGGACAAAGGTACGCAAATAATTTGGATACCGGTTAGTTTAGTATGATATCTTTTAATGTATCGCGCTCTTTTTCCGTGAGATGCAATCCTTTCGACAGATATTTGTCGGTCGAACCATATTCTTTCTTTATTTTATGGAAGGCCAGATCCAGCCATGTCTCGTTTGCACCGAGCAGCACGGTGATGGTTTCTTGGGCGTCCGTATTGAGGTTGCGTGCCATATAGGCAAGGCTGCGCAGGTCTATGTGGTTGTTGGAAGCCATATAGTCTTTCATGATCGTTTCTTCCGGCACATCGAGGGCTGTCAGCAGCATGGCCGTCAGGAAGCCGGCACGGTCTTTTCCCATCGAGCAGTTCACGAGGATCGGGTAGTTGTCCTTGTCGAGAAAGACTTTCAGGGCTTTGCCGAATTGTTCGCTGTTGTCCGTCACATAGCTGATATAGGTGTCCTGCATATACACGAGCCCGTCGCCTTTGCGTATGCGTCCTTCTTCCAGGCGTCGGGTGATCTGTTCTTTGCCTTTTACCGGGATCGGGATGGAGATGATGTTCGCCCCTGCATATTTTTCCGGAGCGAGGGCTATTTCGTCTTCTCCCCGTAGGTCGATGACAGTTTTGATCTTCAGGTTATCCAGCCGGATCGTGTCGTTGCGGCTAAGTGCCTTGAGCTCGCCCGAGCGGAATATCTTGCCCCAGCCGGTCATACGGTTCCCGTGTTCGCTGAAGTAGCCTCCTATGTCGCGCAGGTTCTGGACGCTGTCCATCTGTACCGAGCGGGCGCCGACAGTGCGGTAATATTTGTCGTTGAAAGACAGTAGGAAATATTTGCGGGTGATGTTGTCGTTCGTGATGTAGGTCACTCTCCCGTCATTGATGTCGGCATAGCTGCACGGTCGCGACATGTCGAAGGAGTTGGGGGTGTCGGATACATAAAGTTTCATCGTCCCGTCGGTATGGGGGTCTGTTTCCCATTTGATAATATAGTTGCCGATGTCGTCACGCAGGCATATAGCACGAATTTCAGGTGCTCTGCCGGAGCTGCATCCTGCCAATAAGGCTACACTGGTGAACAAGAAAAGAATCCGTTTCAATATCATACTTCTACTACTCATGCAAAGCAAAGATAGTGAAAAACACGTGTCTTTATACCCCTTTATCTTCCTGGTTAATGATATTTAAGACTGGGAGAGGTAGGAGGTTGCGAATTCTTTAGAAATGTAATTGTCGTAGCTGCGGCAAACCTCGGTTGCCAGATCGATCCCGCACCGGATGATATTCGCCCATGTCTCTTTCGGGAGGGTGGCGAGGTCACGGTGACGGACATTATTTTTTAACAGACCGTAGAGGATGCCAGCATTGAAGTTGTCGCCGGCTCCGATCGTACTGACCGGGCGGATGGAGGGCGAGTCGAAATGAAGGTGCAGGTCGCCGTGGTAGAGGTTCACGCCTCCGGCTCCGTGAGTGGTGATGAAACGGTCGCAGTAGAAACGGATATGGTCGGTGTAGACTTTTTCACTGTCGGCCTCCCCGAAGATATTGAGGAAGTCCTCGTCCGAGCCGCGTATGATATCGGCATATTCGAAGTTTTCGAGCAATGTCGGGGCGAGGTGTATCGCTTCATGGGCGTGCGCCTTGCGGAAATTCGGGTCGTAGTAGAGGATCGCCTTGCGCTGGCGTGCATAGTCGAGAAATTCCACCATCCGTTCCCTAAGCGCCGGGTTCAGTGAGTAATAGGAGCCGTAGATGAAGATGTCGTCTTCGTTGATCTCCGGCAGGGGCACGTCGAGGCGTTGCTTCGGATAATCCTTGTAGAAAGTGTAGTCGGCATTGCTGTCGTTGTCCAGGAACGCGAGCGAAATCGGGCTTTTGCCATCCGGGAAACGGTCGACGTAGCGGGTGGAAATGTTGTTTTTTATCAAGTACGAATTTTGGCAGAATTACTTGAATGAGTTGCATAGGAGAGGTATTCCCACCTATAGCGTATCTTCCATTTTCCGTCCCAATCAGATTTTTTTCCGTTGGTATGGGAAGAGATATAGTGAGGTGCTGAGGACTTTTGCTCATTTGTTTGTACAGAACGAAGTTTCCAAAGAATTGCTGGCGACAATTGGCGTGACCGATGTGACAGTTGTGGGCGATACTCGTTTTGACCGCGTGCTGGATATCTGCCATCAAGCCAAGCAGCTTCCGCTGGTGGAGAAGTTCAAAGGTGATTCGTTGACTTTTGTTGCAGGCAGCTCATGGGGACCGGATGAGGATATTTTTATCAAGTATTTCAATGAGCATCCTGAGATGAAGCTGGTTATTGCTCCTCATGTGGTGAGCGACAGTCATTTGAAGGAGATTTTAGATAAGGTGAAACGTCCGTGCATCCGCTATACCGAGGCTACGGAAGAAAATGTGACACAGGCCGATTGTTTGATTATCGACTGTTACGGACTGCTGTCCTCCATTTACCGATATGGTGAGATTTCGTATATTGGAGGTGGCTTTGGAGTTGGAATTCATAATGTGCTGGAAGCGGCTGTATATGGTATTCCTGTGATATTCGGACCTAACAACAAGAAATTCCGCGAGGCGCAACATTTGTTGGAGCAGAAAGGCGGTTTTGAAGTAACCGGTTATGATGATTTTAAACGGTTGATGGACAAATTCCTGTCGGATGAGGCTTATTTGCAACAAGCAGGGAAAGCTGCCGGAAATTATGTGAACCATAATGCCGGAGCATTAGAAAAGATAATGAAAGATATCACTCTCTGAATGTTTCAAGGTGATTTGAGTATATGCAGGTTATAGAGAAGATTTGGCTCTATAACCTGTTTTTTTTCCTTCAAATCCTTCATTTTAAGCTAATTTATTGTTAATCAGTTGGTTATAATGAACCATTTTCACTTTATTTCCTTCATCCGGATATAAATCCTTCAGCCTGCTGAAATGAGGGCTTGTCCGGCTTTGGGGTCAGCAGAAATTTAGTGGGGATTTTATTTCATGCGATTGTTTGTGATACCCTGTACGAGCGTTCGTAATTTTATGTATGGTTTGTATGGCAGGCAAAAGTAAGAATTGGGATTGCATATATGCCCTCACTTTAGCATTTAGACTTGTTGCTATATACCATACATGTAGTCAGATGTATATCTTCCTGCCCATATGCTGTTTCGCTTTTTTAAAAGAAGGCTGTCTGGGGATTTTTCCTTCCTATGTAAGGAATGCGTAGCCTTGTAGTCAGCTTCATCCTTAAAAGATCTTATCCATATCTCTAACCCTTTCCCGCCGTATGGTTAAGGGTTTTCTTCCTGCCTGTTTTATCTCCGCAAGCCTTTGGAGTTGACTCCATAGTCTTGGGAGATAACTCCAAAGCTTATGGAGATAACTCCAAAGGCTATGGAGATAACTCCAAAGGCTATGGAGATAACTCCAAAGGCTATGGAGATAGAATACATCCGTATAAAAAGGTTTAATCAGGAGATAGAAAAGGTTTATGCAACAGGGTCCGATCTATTGTTATTTCCACAATAATCCCAAATGCTCCCGGACTTTTATAGTAGAACTTTTTAAAAAAACTGGTTGGCGGTTTTCTCTTTGATGAAATAAAAAAAGTTAAAAGGATGAACTTTTCTTCTTTTAAAGCTAACATGAACTCTTTATAAGAGGAAATCTTCTGTTTTTCAGTTTGTTATGCTTCACTTTTACATGAACCGATTTATATATCTCTTGATAAGATATATATATTTTCTGTGCAAAAATAAGCAAAGTTTTGAGAACTAATACATTTTTGGCAAAAAAAATAGGAATTTATATAAAAAAATAGTTCTCTCATTTATTTATATTCTTCTTTATTTCGTTTCAACAGCTCTGTAATATGTTGATATAATGTGTGTTAATACCTTTTGTAGATCTCTTATCAAGAGATCTACAAAAATGTCGTTTTTAAGACCTTTTTATATATGGAATATATCTGGTCTTTGAAGCGGTATAATTAAATGAAAACAATATAAAGCAGATGGAATATCTATTTCTGAGACGTAAACGCACGACCGCTACTTCCGAGCGACAGAAGACTTTGCTTTTCAAGGCTGCCGAGCGGCAATGGAAAGAGGAGTTTGCCGGAAAGGAAACAGACATTCGCAAGGTGGATTGTAATATATATAAAGGTATATTGTACCAGCTTGAGATACGTCAGGTATTTCTTGACACCTCGCTTTCTCTGAAGAAACTGAGTGCACTGCTTGAAACAAACCAGACCTATCTGAGCAATGTGGTGAACAAATACTTCGGTTGTAATTTGAAGGAACTTGTGAACACGTATCGTGTGGAATATGCCAAAGAACTTCTTTGTTCCCGACGTTGTGCGCTGACTGAGCTGCCTTGCAGTTGTGGCTTTGCTTCGAAAAGTGCTTTCTACTCTGCTTTCAGCCGTATTGTCGGGGTATCACCTTTGTCATATCAGACTCAAGAAAGAAGGAGGCATCATTTGCAGACAGTAAATTAGCTAAGCTATTTATAATGAACCAAATATGTATAACCAATTTTAGTTTTTTAAATTTATAAATTTAAAGTTTTTCTATTATGAACAAAAAGTTTTTAAGTGCAATCCTGTTCGGAGCCTTAATGGTGACCTCGACAGGAACATTTGTGTCTTGTAAGGACTATGATGATGACATTGACCGCATCGACAAGGAATTGAGCGAAGTCAAGGAAACCATTGCAAGTCTTGACTCGGCAATTAAGGCAGGTAAATTCGTTCAGTCATGTAATGAGGTTACCGGTGGATATGAACTGGTTTTCACTGACGGTTCCAAAATTACTATCAAGAATGGTACGAATGGAACAGATGGAGCAGCCGGTACTACTGTTATCCCTGAATTCCGTGTGGAAGGTAATTACTGGCAGGTCAGCACAGACAAAGGTGCTACTTGGGTGGATGTGAAAGATACCGAAGGTAACAAAGTTCCGGCCAGAGGTCAGGATGGTGAAGCTGCCGGTTCAAACGTGTCTTGGGTGACAGTGGATGGTGTGGAATACATCAAGATCGGTGACAAAGTTACTGATTTGAAGCAGAACAATGAATTTCCTAACATTGCTGTAGATGCTGAAAGCAAGACTGTAATCGTGACTATCGACGGACAGAACTATACTTTGCTGCAGGAAGGTTCTGCATTCAAAGGGTTACAGACTGTAGTTTACAGAAAACAGGCTGTTGATGATGCCGAAGATGTTTGTAAAGCTTATGATATCTATTGGATGGAAAATGAAGGAAGTCTTAACCCAGATAAGGATGTCTTGTTTGCATCTGTTCCTGCTTATGCTTCATTCAAGGTATATCCGGGTGATTTCTCATTGAATAATGCGAAATTCTCCTTTGTTGATACGTATCAGGTTCGTAGTGTCGCTCCTGCTTTGACCTATATGGAAGGTTCTGCAAAATTAGAAAACGGTATTTTGAGCCTTGCTATTTTGCCGAATGAAGGTATTGGAAATAATACCTATGCAACCTCATTGGATGTAACTATGTATGGTCAATATACATCAGCTTCCGATTATTTCACGGTAAGTAGAACACATGCATCTGTAAAGAGCATTGTAAATGCTTTTACCTCTACTAATATGAAAGAAGATGAATACCCTGCAATAATCAATGCAGATGGTGCTTCTTATGATGGTAAATCTTATGGATGCTTTGACTATCAAGGTGTTTATAATGTAAATGATTCTATTGACGCTTACATTTCCGGAGCAGCAAAAGTATGGTTGAAGTCAACCAATATTTCATATACCAGAGTGTTCAGATTGTTGGATCAGAATGAGGATTATACATTTAATGGACAACCTATTAAAACTCGTCAGGGTATCTTTGATTTTAAAGATAATGTTTTGTCTGTAAAATCGACTAACCAGGCGTCTGCTATTGATGAATACGCTGCGATAGAAGTGACTACTACAGTTAAACCACAGGAAGAAGGTGTTAAAGAATACGAGGTGAAGAATGTAGTCTTCATCAAGGCTGTTCGTCCTGCTGTTAATCCTGTATTTGGAACCGTTGCTTTGAAACCGTTGGATGCTAAGGAAAACTTTACATTTGCATACAATAGCTCACAGGCCCGGATCATTACTTTGGATGTCCGTAACTTTGAGGCTGCTATTGAAGGTCGTGATGTTATTTCTAATAAAAATAAGGAATATTGCACATTCATTACATTGAACAAGCCTGTATATGATGCTGGTGGCAAGTTAATGAAATATGAATCAATATCTGATGACTGTAATCAATATTATCAAGATAACAATTTGTCGACTACTATTCCTGCAAAGGTTACAGACTTGGCAAAAGCTCTTGAAACGGTTAAAAATGAGGCTGTCTTGTATTATAAGAACGGTGGAAACAATGCCGATAAGGACTCTTTGTTCTTGATTTTGACACCGGGTGCTAACTTTGCACAATTCAAGAATATGTCATTGCTAGCCGGAGCTTCTTCTTATGGACTCTTTGGTTGGGGAGCTACTGAGAAGATGACTAACGGAGTGAACACACCGTATGCAGTTTACAACAGCTTCGTAAACAAGCTGTTTAAGGTTTCTGTAGATAACTTCTCTGTAACCTATAACTTTGATTGTCCTATCAAGGATGAATATAAGAGTCGTACTATTATCGGTACATGGACAAAAACTGGCGGTGCTTATAGCAAATTCATCATGGAATCTAACTACTTCGACAAGATGTACAATGTTGTTCCTGAAGATGCGACAGTTGAGTTTGAATTGGATTATAAGAAGCAGAATGCTTATGTTCAGGAGATGATGAAAGAACAGAACGGTATCAAGAATATTGAATGGACTAGCACTAATCAGATTGTCTTTACTCCGCGTGTAGATTTGGCTAAGGTTGGAACTTTGAAAGTTGATATCTATGATGCTACTGCCGGTTCTGCTAAGCGTGTATTGTTTGCGACTGAAGACTGGAAGGTGGAACAACCTATCTTGGCATTCACTGATGTTGTTGATTTGAAGTATAATAATCCGGCATTGGCTACAAACGATCAGATTAAGATTATTGATTTGATTAATGCATTGAATGTTAAGGCAACAGAAGCTTCTTATAAAAAATGGACAAACTTGACATTGAAAGATGCTGTTGGCAATACATTGGTAAAATACGATGTCACTAAGATTGCTGCTGAAGAAACCATAGCTGAAACATTGTATAGAAAAAATGCTGCCGGTAATGCTGTTGCTGAAGCTACAGGATTGGAAATTTCTTTGGATGAGAATGAAACAGACTTTACTTATGATGCAGCTACTGCAACTCTTACTTGGAAGGGAACTCCGGAAGGTACAGTATATACTCATGATGTAAACTTGAATATTACTTATACTCATAACTGGGGTGTTGTAACCAAGACATTCAAGGTAACTGTAACAAGAAAAGTACAGTAAACATTCGGGCTAAGATAGAAAGTATAGTTTAAATTTGATATGCTTTCTTCTTGATGACTTCAAGCGAGGAGGGGATATGAATCTGATTACAGAAGAATATCCTCTCCTTTTTTATTATAAAAATATATTCTTGATATAATGACGAAATTAGTTCGATGCGGTATAAACTTTTATGCGGATGTAGATAATAAAAAAGCGGTAAATGATAGGGATGCCTTGCAGAACACTAAATTAATGGAACATTATACTCACCTTCTTGGTCAATTACAGTATGAAGGAGCTGGTATCTGGAGCCGTTTTAATATTATGTTCGGAATAAATGTTTCTTTATTCGGATTGGAAACCGTCTTGTTTAACTCTATATGTCAAACTTCTGAATATCTGACATTTATTATTGCATTTGGCGGATTGTCATTTTCAATATGGTCTATTTACGTAATGCAGAGATTATGGAGTTATCATGAGCACTGGAAGAATATGTTATGTGAAGCGGAAAAGGCTTTTCCGGATGAGTATGTGAAACTTTTCACAAAGATTCCTTCTAATTTGAAAAGAGAGAAAAAGTCTTGGGAGTTATGGCTGAAATCATACACCCAACCTTTTTTTGCCATATTGTCTCTTATTTGGTTGCTTATTATGGTGTTAAACCATGCTATTTATACTGATATGCTGAATAAGGAAAATATTATTCATCACGTGGGTGTGGTGAAAATACAACAGAATGAAAATTTAAAAAATAATGAAAATGAAAAAGATGATGGATTCGACTACTGTGATTATTACTACAACAGATAATAGAGTATTGTTGCAGAAAAGAGATGAGAACCCGGATATAGAGTACCCCGGATATTATTCTCTTGTTTCTGGCTACCTTGAGGAGGAGGAAACCCCTCTAGATGGCATTATCAGAGAACTGAAGGAAGAATTTGAACACAAGAAATCCCAAAAGGTGCATTTTAGTTCTATAACCTATTTGGGGTCTGAGTATAGGGCAGACTATGATAGGTGGGAATATATTCATCATACTTATTTGATGGACGATGCAGCGGATATCCGTATTTTGGAAGGTGAATCTTTTGTCTTGCTGGATATGGATGAGTGTTTGAGATTGGAGAACCTTGCTCCTCATCATAAGTTGTTTTTATTAAAATATCGTGCCGGATTATGTAAAATTGACGTGCGGGAGCAATCAAAAAAAATGTTTGATGAAATAACTGTCAGGGATTTGATAAAAGTGGAATCCGTAGGGGATGTGAAAAATTATAGCTTGCTGGAGGCGGGGACTGGTTTTGTAATTGGCGAGGGTACTACTTTGAGTGCTTCAATTCCAGCGGTGGAAGCCGCTAAATATATAGGATTCTTGCAATTCGTCCCAAAGGTTCTTAGAGGCAATCATTATCATTTTAGAAAGGTGGAATATATGCTTATTTTACAGGGGCGTATGCATGCCACTTTTCAGAAATATGATGATAGTGAGGCTGTAATAGAAGAGATTTGGGAAAAGGGGGATTTGGTACGGACTTTACCGGGGTGCGTCCATACATTAACAGCTTTAGGAGAGTCGAATGTGTTGACTATTGAGTTTTCTCCACAGCCTTATGTTGCGAGGGATGTGTTGATGAATGATAAAAAATAGCTTGAGTATGGGAACCATTGCAGTAACGGGGGCTACCGGTTATTTGGCTGAGAAATTGATAGAACGGTTGATTACCCAAGGACATACTATTCATGCGATAGCCAGGAATGAAGGAAAACTGATTGCTCTGAGGGAGAAATTTAAAAGCGTTCAAATCTTTCCATGCCCCGTTGAAGATTATCTTTTATTGAAAAAGGCATTGAATGGTTGTGATGGGATATTTCATTTGGCTGCGTTTAAAGATGTCATTTTGGCAAAAGAACATCCTCTGAAAGCTGTTCAGACTAATATTCTTGGTACGTTGAATCTTCTTAAAATAACCGTTGAGGAACAGAACATAAAATTTATTCTGGCAACAAGCACTGATAAAGCTGTTCAAGTTTCAGGAACGTATGGGGCTACTAAATTGCTTATGGAGAATCTTTTTGGGGATTTTGAGCAAATAAACGGATCGAATTGCGCTTATAGGATAGTTCGTTATGGAAATGTATTGCATTCTACAGGGTCTGTTTTGGTAAAATGGAAGTATGCATTAGAAAATAGGAAGGAACTTATATTGACAGATCCTGAAGCTACCCGGTTTTTTATTACGTGGGAACAGGCAATAGATGTTATTTTTTCCTGTTTAAATGACGCTCAAAGTGCGGAACCGTTTTATCCGCCTGATATGAAATCGATAAGCTTAGGAATTTTATTGGAACTCACAATAAGAAAGTATGCTAAAACTGTTCCTGACATCAGAGTTATCGGTTTACAAAAAGGGGAAAATAAGCACGAATGTATCACGGCAGACTTAAGCAGTGAATATGCTGAAAGATGGAATAATGAGGAATTATTAAACCTTATCTAGAAAATACTATGAATGATAGATAGTTAAATCTTTCTTTTAAGACGGGGAATTGCAGTATATTGATTACTTTTGTCCTGTATCATAACTTATTAAACC
>ENA-ORCN01000566-ORCN01000566.1-human-gut-metagenome-genome-assembly--contig:-NODE-566-length-30445-cov-7.825803_pt1 | contig 30445 bp, 30 predicted proteins | sample MGYA00242984_ERZ507984 | MGnify/ENA primary metagenome ERZ507984 (study PRJEB26167, sample SAMN06115395) | human gut metagenome | host: Homo sapiens | place: China:Hubei | collected 2016-05-19 | study... | reverse complement strand
GCGGCGTGGATGTACTGAGCGACAAAACGCGCCTGTACCGTCTGCGGCGCGACATGATCCGGAGCCTGTTTCGCTACGGCTCTTACTATAATGAATACTTCCTCTTCGGCTATGAGGGAAAGGATGCCGCCTACCGGGACGGGTTCATCACGGAGGGCATCCGCATGAGCTACTACCCGCGCATGAACGATCCGAAAAACACGAACATGCTCGAAAACAAGTACCTCACGTACCAGAAGTTCCGTGACTTTTACGGCCGCGATGTGCTGCGCATCAAAAAGGGCGCACAGCCGACGCCCGCCGCCCTCGAGGCACTGCGCGATTTTACGCAGGCGCACCCGCGCTACATCGTAAAGCCCGTCTACGCCGCCTTCGGCAAGGGCGTGCACACCGAGTCGATCGCGGACTACCCCTACCCCGAGGCCGCACACGCCGCCTACAGCGAGCGCGGCGCGATCCTTGAGGAGATCATCGAGCAGGGCGCAGAGCTGGCGCGCATCCATCCGCAGTCGGTCAACACCCTGCGCATTCCGACGGTCGTTCTGGCCGACGGCAGGGTGCGGCTCTTCCACCCCACCCTGCGCGTCGGACGCGGCGACGGCATCATCGACAACTTCAGTGCCGGCGGCATCAGCGCACTCATCGACCCCGAGACCGGGTGCATCTGCTCCGACGGCGCGGACAAAAAGGGCCGCCGCTACACTGTCCACCCGGACACCGGCGTGCGCTTTGACGGCTATCAGCTCCCGGAATGGGACAAAGCCGTTGCCATGGTCACAACGGCGGCGCACATGGTGCCCGGAAATCACTATTGCGGCTGGGACCTTGCCTACAGCACACACGGCTGGTGCATGGTCGAGGCCAACTGCACCGCACAGATGGGCGGCATGCAGATCATCACACAGACCGGCAGGAAGGCGGAGCTGGAAGCGCTCATCGCGCAGATGTGACGCCGCTGCCGTAACGTAAAAGAAGCAAAGGAAACCAACACGACAACACCGAAAGGAGAAAAAACCATGACTGAACTTGAAAAACTCGTAGAAAAAGACGCAATCCGTGACCAGTACTACGTTTACGCCCGCGCGCTCGACCGCATCGACAACCCGCTCGGCAAGACCGTGTTCGCCGAGGACGCGCAGGTCGACTACGGCCCGACCTACAAGGGCACCGGCTACGGCTTCATCGACATGATGCTCAAGATGCACCGCAAGATGGTCTCCACGCACCACGTCATGACCAACATCCTCATCAAGCTCAACGAGGACGGCACCAAGGCCGCCGCCGAGGCTTACATGTACGCCGCCTGCAAGTACCGCAACGGCATGGTCGTCGTGGCGCGCTGCCGCGACATCGACCTCTGGGAGAAGCGCGACGGCAAGTGGCTCGTCGTCAAGCGCACCGTCGCCGGCGACAACACCATGATCCTGCACCCCGACTTCGCGCCCGACTACAATAACGGCCGCGACAAGGTCAAGGATCCGTCCTACGACTACTTCGAAACCATCGAGTAATTTGCCCATGGCAACGAGAAACATCCCATTCCCCGACAAAGTCCGGGAAATGGTGCTCGACGTCATCACGCACGTCCGCCGGCAGGAATACACACCCGAGCAGCTGTGCCAGCTCCAGAAGATCATCGAGTGCAAGTATTTCTACTGGTGGTGCATGGACATGAAAAAAGAGGAGTATATGATGGAGCTGTTCACCGACGACTTCCGCTACTACCTCAACGGCCATCTCACCGTCAAGGACAAGCTCCTGCAGGCGCGCAACGCCAAGTGGTGCAACAAGGATATGCAGACGATGCATATGGGGCACCAGCCGATGATCTGGCTGATCGATGAAAACCATGCACGCGGGGTCTTCCAATACGAGGACCATATGTGCTATTATGATGACTGTGAAGTGCTGCAGAGCTGGATGGTCTACTGCGACGACTTCGTCAAGGGCGAGGACGGCGCGTGGCGCATTCAGAAGCTGCGCATGGCCTACCGCGAGATGGACGGCAATTTCCGCACCACGATGGTGCCCAGGGACTGGGCACCGGACGCGTGGGATACGCCGGACTACTAAACGATCCCATCCGGAGAAGCCGCACATTCCGTGTGGCTTCTCCCCTGTGCCTTTATCCCCTCCTCATTTTCTCAAAGGTATTCGCGGCGAATGCCCTTGAAAAGCTGAGGAAGCTCCAAATCTGACGCAGGAGAATGCATATATGGAACAAAAACGGACGCTGAGCAAATGGATCTCCGCGCGCAAGTATATCCGCGAATTTGCCGCGAATTATGCCGAGCGCTACGCAGAGAATCCCGCCGAGATCGAGCGGGACATCCTGACTGCGAAAAAGCAAAACCACATCTCTCTCAACGAGTATGAATGGGTCGGCTATCACGACCGCACGGAGGCGCAAAAGCGCACCATGTCCACACTGTGGACGCGCGCGGAGTTCCGCAAGAACTTCACCGACCGCCGCTACATCGCGATCCTCATGAACAAATACATCTTCTCCAAGGTGTTCGCCGATTTTTACGGCCGCCGCTGCGTGCAGGCGTCCGACGTGGATGCAGCGCTGCTCGAAAGCCTCGCCGGTGATTGCGGCAAGGTCGTCTATAAGCCCAACTGCAAGGGTCAGGGCACGGGCGTGGACTTCCCCGGTCTGCAGCTTCCGTTCTGGGACGAGACCATCGACATGATGCGCCGCGCCGTGCCGCTGGCCAGCAAGATCTCCAACATCGGCTGGGATGTGACCATGACTGCAGACGGCCCGCTCATCATCGAGGCCAACACCATCCCCGGCTTCAACACCGCGCAGTACCGCGGCTACGCTTGGGTCACGGACGGCTACGGTTATCAGCCGCTGTTCGACGAGCTCAACGGCAAGCCGTTTGTGCCGAACGACCACTACGCGCGCGTACTGCTCAAGCTCGACTGAATCTGCACCACGGAGGTACCGGCATGGAACTCGTTCTCTCGATCTCCTTCGGCGTCTGGATCGTCATCACCGCATTTGTCTACCGAGCCGTGACCGGCTCTGAGCGCGGGGGCGGACAGAAGAAATGAATCTGTATTTCCTGGGTATCCTTGCCGCGCTCGTCGTGTTTTTTGCCGTCGGCATCGCCGCCGGGCGCATGGTCAAGGATACGAACGACTACTACGTCTCCGGGCGCAACGCACCGACGCTGCTGATCGTCGGGTCACTGATCGCGTCGTTTCTCTCGACGGGCGCGTTTCTCGGCGACACGGGTGAGGTCTACTCCGGCTTTTTCATCGGCATCGTGACCGTCGGCGTCATTCAGGCGACGGGCTATATCTACGGTGCGGGCTTCTTCGGCCGGTACATCCGCCGGAGCGAGGTGACGACGCTGCCGGAGTATTTCGGCCGCCGCTTCTGCTCTGCGCACCTGCGCAGGCTCTCGGCCGTGATCCTGCTCGTTTCCGTGAGCGCGTATCTGCTCAGCGCCATTCAGGGCGTGGCCACGCTCATGAGCAGCATCACGGGCTATGACTACAGGCTCTGCGCCGTGATCGTGTGGCTGGCGTTCACCGCCTTCACGATCTATTCCGGCTCGCCGGGCGTGCTGCTGACGGACACGATCATGTTTCTCGTCTTTCTTGCGGCGGCGCTCGTGGCCGTCCCGTTTCTCATCCGCGCGGGCGGCGGCTGGTTCGCCGGCATCGAGGCGCTCGCCAACAGCGACACCATGCCCGGCATCCTCTCCTGGGCCGGAAATCCGGACTATCTCTATCCCGACGGCGTGAGCAACACCGTCTGGGCAGTGACCTACGGCATCGTCTGGGCGCTCGTCGTGGCCATCAGCCCGTGGCAGACCAGCCGCTACCTCATGGCCAAGGACGAGCACGTTGTGCTGCGCTCGTCCGTCTGGTCGTCCATGGGCGTCATGGTCGTGACGGTCGCGCTGTATTTTGCGGCCGCGTTCGTGCGCAATATCAACGATACGCTCCCCGGGAGTGAGGCCATGATCTGGGCGGCCACGCATGTGCTGCCGCCGGTCATCGGCATGCTGCTGCTCATCGGCATCAGCGCCGCCGGCATCTCGTCGGCATCGACGTTTTTGTCGCTGATCGGCTTTTCTGTCGTCAATGACATCCTGCCCGAGGCCGAAAGCGACCGCAAAAAGCTCGCCCGCTCCCGCTGGGCGATGCTGGCGGTCAGCCTTGTCGTGCTCGCGCTCGCCTACCTCAATCCGCCGCAGATCTTCCTCATCATGTACTTCGGCGGCACCGTCATCGCGGGCGCCTGGAGCCTTGTCGCGTTCGGCAGCGTGTGGAGCCGCCGCCTGAGCCGCTGCGGCGCGTATCTCGGGATGCTGCTTGGCTTTCTCGGCTGCGTGGGCGCAAAGGCGATTTACGCCCTGTGCGGCATCACGCCGCCGGTCTGGGCGGACGCGTTTTTCATCGGCATCGCCCTGAGCGTGCTCGGCGCGGTGCTCGGCTCGGCACTGCGGCCGGCGACACAGGCAGAGCAGCTTGCGCGTGCGCGGCTCTTTGACGCGCCCACCGGCGCGAACGAAGCTGCCGCCTGCAGAGCCGACCGGCGGCTGTGGCGGGTGTATCTCGTCTTCGGCATTTGTGTCGGCCTGTTTTTCCTGTTTTTCTATGCCATTCCCTACAGCCGTGCGCTGTGATCCCCCGGAGGTGACCGCCATGACGGACACACTGAATCTGTATTATGCCCGCATCGCCAACATGGGCGATCTGCTCAACCCGCTCATCATCGAGCGCTGCTTCGGCTACCGGGTCGAGCGCTGCTCGTTTCTCACCGGCGACCTGTGCGCTATCGGCAGCGGCCTGGCGCAGTATAAGCTGCACGGAAACCCGCTCATGAAGCTGCAGCAATGCATCAACGGCTTCACGCATCCGCACGTGGACGTCTGGGGCTCGGGATTTATCAACTACGATGATGCACAGGGGCGGTTTTTCAAGCGCGATATGTGCTTTCACGCCGTGCGCGGTGAGCTGACGCGCCGCCGTGTCGAGCGCATGACCGGCCGCACGCTGGACATCCCGACCGGTGACGGCGGCATTCTGGCAAGTGAGCTGCTGGACACGCTGCCCGAAAAACGGTATGATATCGGTATCGTGCCGCACGTCTGCGACCTGAATGACCCCGCCGCTGCGGAGCTGGTGCGCCGGTATGACAACGCAAAGCTCATCAACGTCAAGGATGATCCCATCACCGTGCTCACACAGATCGCGCAGTGCCGCTGCGTGCTCTCGAGCAGCCTGCACGGGCTGATCGCGGCTGACAGCTTTCATATCCCCAATCTGCACATCGTCTTTTCCGACCGGCCGCTCGGCGACGGGTATAAGTTTGACGATTACTACTCTGCTTACGACGTGCAGCACCGGCCGTGGGATCTGCGCGTGAACGCAGCGCCCACCATTGCCGAAATCGAGGACGGCTGGCGCATCCGGCCGGAGCAGGTCGAGGAGAAAAAGCGGCAGATGCGCGCCGCCTTCCCCTACCCGGCCGTGAACGGAGGCAGCCTATGAACGATCTGATCTCGGTCGTCATCCCGACCTACAACCGCAAGGACAAGCTGCCCGCCTGCATCGAAAGCGTCCTTGCGCAGACCTATACGAACCTCGAGGTCATCGTCGTGGACGATGCCTCGACCGACGGCACGCAGCACCTGTTTGACGCGCCCGGCGACCCGCGCGTGCACTACGTGCGCTACGAGCAGAACCGCGGCGCGTGTTATGCCCGCAACCTCGGCGCGCAGCACGCACGCGGCAGTATCCTCGCCTTTCAGGACAGCGATGATCTCTGGCACACGGACAAGCTGCAAAAGCAGTATGACCTGCTCATGGCAACAGGCGCGGATCTGTGCTACTGCGGCATGAACCGCGTCGCCGCGAGCGGCAGCTCGTTTTACTACCCCGTGCACGCGCCGCATCCGGGGCGCGCACTGGAGGATTTTCTGGCCGAGAATCGCGCCAGCACGCAGACCATGCTCATGCACCGCGCCGTGTGGGAAGCCGTGCGCTTCGACGAGGGCATCCGCCGCTATCAGGACTGGGACTTTGCCATCCGCGCGGCCGCACGCTTCCGGCTCGTGTATCTGCCGGAGGCGCTGGTCGAGTCCGAAGTCGGCGGCGACAGCATCTCTGCCGTCGTCAAGTCCTACCCTCACCTGCTGCACCTGTATGAAAAGCACGCGGCGCTCTACCGCCGCTTCCCGCACAGTGACGCCGTGATGAACCGGCGTCTCGGCAAGCGCTGCCACCCGACAGACCCGGCGCGCGCCGCCGCACATTTCCGCAAGAGCCTTCAGCTCAGCCACAATCCCTATGACCTGAGCTATTACCTCGCCGACTGCCTGCGCGCCCGCCGGCAGCAGAAAGGACAGACACCATGACTGCATTCGTCATTTTGCATTACCGCGCCATCGACACGACCCGCAGCTGCGTCAAGAGCATCCGCGCACTCGCGGGCGACAAGCACATCGTCATCGTCGACAACGCCTCCCCCGACGGCACGGGCAAGCAGCTTGCCGAAGAATTTGCCGCGAGCCCGGACGTGACCGTGCTGCTGCACGGGAAAAACGACGGGTTTGCCCGCGGCAACAACGTCGGCACGCGCTGGGTGTGTGCGCATCTGGATGCGGACTTCACGGTCGTGCTCAACAACGACGTCGAGATCCCGCAGCATGATTTTGTCCCGCAGATCGCGCGCATCTACGCGCAGCATCCGTTCGACCTGCTGGGTCCTGACATCGTGTCGGTGTTCTCCGGCATCCACCAAAGCCCGAAAACGCTGCACGGCTGCACACTTGAGAGCGTGCGCCACAAGCGTGCGTGCGTGGCGCGCAGCCGCCACCCCGTTTTGCTGCTGCTGAGCAGCGGCGAGAAAAACAGCCCCGCCATCTGGCGGCTCGTGCAGATCCGCAACCGCAAAAAACAGCACATCGACACCACGCGCCCCGCAGAGGGCGTTGTGCTGCACGGCTCGTGCGTGATTTTCTCGCAGCGCTATCTTGCGCGCCATCCCGAGCCGTTTTACCCGAAAACGTTCATGTACTACGAGATGGAGATCCTCGACTGGCTCTGCCGTCAGGACGGCAGCGTCGTGCGCTACGATCCGTCGATCTCCGTGCTGCACTATCAGTACGTGGCCTCGAAGATGGAGTACCGCTCGATCGTGCGGCGCTCGAAGTTTGTGATCGACTGCCTGCTCGACTCGCTCGACGCAGCCGAGGAGCTCATCCTCGCATCCGAACCCGCCAAGACCGAGCCCCGGCAGCCGGTGAGCGCGGTCGCGCTCGCCGACGCGTGAGCGCGCGGAAAGGCGGCGCTGCACCGTGAAAAAGAAAAAGATCCGCCGCGCCACGCGCGCCTTTTACGCCGCGCTGTCGTATGTGTCGCCGCGGTGGAACACCAAACTTTTATTTCTGCGCAAGTTCGGCCGTCTGCCGGATCTGAAGCACCCGCAGACGCTCAACGAAAAATTGCTCAAGCAAAAGCTCGAGCGCTTCGGCACTGACCCCGTCGTGCGCCAGTGTGCGGACAAATACCGCGTGCGCGACTATGTGGACGGCTGCGGCTGCGGCGGCACGCTCAACCGTCTGCTCGCCGTATACGACCGGCCGGAGGACATCGACTGGGACGCGCTGCCGGAGCGGTTCGCCGTCAAGTGGAACTTCGGCTGCGGCTACAACCTCATCTGCACGGACAAACAGGCGCTCGACACGCACGCCGCCGTGCAGCAGCTGCGTGCCTGGGGACGCGAGCCCTTCTGGGCGTATTACTCCGAGCTCCAGTACCGCCATGTGGACAAGAAACTGCTGATCGAGGAATACATCGGCACGCCGGACGGCACGCTGCCGGAGGACTATAAATTCTACTGCTTTCACGGCCATGCAGACTGCGTGATGCTCTGCGCCGGGCGCGAGGAGGGCTGGCCGAAATTCTATTTCTTCGACCGCGATTTTCAGCTCCTGCGCATCAACCGCGACTCGCAGGCGGCGCCCGAGGGCTTCACCCTGCCGAAACCGGCGGGGCTGGACGAGGCCTTCGCCATTGCAGACCGCCTGAGCAAGCCCTTTGACTTCGTGCGCGTGGATCTGTACCTCACGCCGCACGGTGTGCGCTTCGGCGAGCTGACATTCACCCCGGCGGCCGCGCTCGACAACAAGCGCCTGCCGGAGACCGACCTGCGCTTCGGCCGCAGGATGGAGGAGACACTATGAACATTGCCGTTCTCGGCGCAGGCAACAGCGGCTGCGCACTTGCGGCCGACTACGCCGCGCGCGGCCATGAGGTCACGCTCATCAAGACCTCGCACAGCCTGCATGACGATAATTTCTCGCATCTGTGCGCCGCCGGCGGCCGGATGCGCATCCACGAATTCGGCACGGACACGGACTGTGTGATCGCGCATCTGTCGCGCAACGTGGCGGATGTGCGCGGCAAGGATATCGTGCTGCTGTGCACGCAGACGGGCTACCACCATGACGTGCTGCGGCGCGTCGTGCCGTTTCTGACGGCGGGGCAGATCCTGCTGATGATCCCTGGCTACCTCTCCACCGCCTATGCGCTCGGACTGCACCCCGCCGACGGTGTCATCTTCGCCGAGGCGGAGAGCAACTTCATCGACGGGCGCATCTGCGCACCGGGCGAGTTTCAGGTGGGCTTTCGCAACGTGCGCAACCCCATCGGTGTCTACCCGCACAGCGCGCTCCCGGCGGCCAAAGCAGTGCTCGACCGGCTGGGCACGCCGTTTGTCTATCTCAAGAGCGTGGCTGAGGCCGCGCTGCACAACCCGAACATGATCGTGCACACGGTCGGCGCGATCATGACCATCCCGCGCATCGAGGGCACGAACGGCGACTACTGCATGTACCACGAGGCGTTCACGCCGTCGGTCTGGAATCTGCTCGAGGCGCTCGACGGTGAGAAGATGCGCGTGCTCGAGCGGCTCGGCTGCGAGGGTGTGCCGTATGTCGAGGCGTGCAAGTTCCGCAACAGTCTCGATGAACAGAGCGACGCGAAGGCGGTCTTTTTTGCCTACGCCGCCATGCCGGAGCGCGCCAAGGGTCCGCTGAGCGTCCGCTCGCGCTACATCACGGAGGACGTGCCGCAGGGGCTGGGTCTGCTCGAGTCGCTCGGCGCGGCGCTGGAGGTGCCGACGCCGGTGTGCTCGTCACTGATCGAGATCGCCTCGGCGGCGCTCGGCTGCGACCTGCGCGCGCAGGGACGCACGATCGAGCGGCTCGGCCGGGACAACATCCGCGCCATTTTGGACGACGCAGAGAGGGGCGCAGACGTATGTCCCGATGGAATGCGCTGAAAAAAACATACCGCATGTGCACGCGCCTGCGCGCCCAGCGCGGCGGCAGCCGCATGGTCTACCTGCTCGATGCGCTCCGGTGCAGCGTGCGCCACGGCGCATCACCGGAAAACTACTTCGTGCTCCGGTTTTTTGAGCTGACGGAGCGGCAGCGCGCGACGTATCTGACATCCGGACGCTCGGCTGCGCTCGACCGCGTGCTCAACCGCAATGCTGCGGCGGCGGAAAAGGAGGCGCTCGGCAGCAAGGCGCGCTTTCTCGCCGCGTTTGCGCCCTTTGTCCGGCGCGCGCACGTCTACGCGCCGGAGGCGGATCTTGCCGCGTTCAACGCCTTTCTCGATCGCAACGCCACGTTCTTTCTCAAGCCGGTCAGCGGCACGATGGGGCGCGGCATCGAGCGGCGCAGCACCGCGGCCATCCCGGACCGCGCCGTGTTTTATGCCGACTGCCGCGCGCAGCGGCTGCTGCTCGAAGCGCCGATCCGGCAGCACCCTGCACTCGAGGCGCTCAGCCCCGGCTGCGTCAACAGCGTGCGCATCAACGCCGCGCGCGACCGCAGCGGCCGTGTGCGGCTCATCGGCGCGTGCCTCAAATGCGGCGGCAGGAACGCCGCGACCGATAACTTCCATTCCGGCGGCGTGGCCTACCCGCTGGAGCTCGCGTCCGGCCGCGTCTGCGGTCCGGGACGCAACAACACCGATCTGCACGACTACACGCGCCACCCCGCATCCGGCGCATACCTGCCCGGCACGGTGATCCCGTTCTGGCAGGAGATCACGGCGTGCGTATCTCAGGCCATGGACCGCGTGCCCGGCATGGGCTACGTCGGCTGGGACATCGCCGTCACGCCCGAAGGCCCGGAGCTCATCGAGGGCAACTGGCACTGGCCGGGCGGCAACATCATTCAATTTGACGGAGTGGGCAAATATCCGCTGCTCCGCGACTGCGCAGGTGAAACCGATGAACAACATTCTCACACAAAATAAACTCGTCAAAAATCTCCGTGCCTATCCCGTGCTGCGCAAGCGCTGGCGCGGATACATCCGCGGCGTGCGCGCGCTTCCGGAGGGCTTTACGGAGAACAAGCTCTTTCACGACTACCTCAGGGTGCGCCGCAGCAACCCGGAAAAGCGTGTGTCCATGTCCGAATACATGATCTTCGGCTTCTACGGACTGACGACCGCGCAGCAAAAGCAGTACCTGACCGACGTGGAGGCAACGCTGCTCATGCGTCCGTACAACAGCATCGCCGAGCCGTATCTCAAGAGCAAGGTGACGTTTCTGAAGAACTTCACGCAGTTTGTCAGCCGCGGCTGGCTGTATCTGCCGGAGTCCGACCCCGAGGCATTTGATGCCTTCGTGCACCGCTACCACGTCATCGCGCTCAAGCCGCAGTATTCGAGCTGGGGCATCGGCTTTCGCAAGCTGACCGAGGCCGAATGGGACGCCGCGCCCGACCGTCAGGCGCTGTTTGACGAGCTGTGCGCGGGCAAGTATCTGGCCGAGGAGTTCGTGCAGTCCGATGATTCGCTCGCGCGCTTTCACCCGGCGTCGCTCAACACGCTGCGCGTCATCACCTTCCGCCGCGGCGACCGCTTTGAGGTCTTCGGCGCGGGGCTGCGCGTCGGCAACAACGGTCTGCACGTTGACAACGCCCACGGCGGCGGCATCTTCTGCGAGATCGACCCGGCAACCGGTGTCATCATGACCGACGGTCTCGACGAGCACGGCAACAGCTATCTCTGCCACCCGATGACCGGCGTGCCCTTCCGGGGCGAGGTGATCCCGCAGTGGGAAGAGGTGCGCGCCTTCTGCCGCAGCGCCGCGCAGACGCTGCCGTGTCTGCGTGTCGTCGGCTGGGACATGGCCATTTTGCCCGGCGGCAAGCTGGAGCTCATCGAGGGCAACCACAACCCCGGCATGAACATCGTGCAGGCGCCGGCCAAGCACGGCGTGCACGACAAGTTCGCGCACATGCTGCTCGACTTTTACGGTGACCCGGCGCAGTACGCCTGCGAGACGGTGAAGCAGCCATGAGCAATTTTACCTTTTCGCCCACGGATATTCCCGGCGTGCAGATCGTCGACGTAAAGAGCTTCGGCGATGCGCGCGGCTATTTCATGGAAACCTACAGGGCGGCCGACTTTGCCGCTGCCGGCATCACGGATGCGTTCGTGCAGGATAACCAGTCCTGCTCGCACCGCGGCGTGCTGCGCGGGCTGCACTTTCAAAAGCGGCACCAGCAGGCAAAGCTCGTGCGCGCGATCTCGGGCGAGATCTTTGACGTCGCCGTGGATCTGCGCCGCGGCAGCGCGACCTACGGCCGCTGGGTCGGCGTCGTGCTCAGCGCGGAAAACCGCCGCCAGCTCTACATCCCGCGCGGCTTTGCCCACGGATTTCAGGTGCTGAGCGAGCAGGCGGTCCTTGCCTACAAGTGCGGCGACGTGTACCACCCCGAGGACGAGGGCGGTCTGCGCTACGACGATGCGGACATCGGCATCGTCTGGCCGGGACGGGACACGCCCATCCTCAGCGAAAAGGATCAGAACTGGCCGGCGCTGCGCGCGCTCGGCATCGAGCTGTGATGCAGCAAGCGCTGCGGAGGTGAGATCATGAACATACTCGTCACCGGTGCAAACGGCCTGCTCGGCAGCTCCGTTATGACGGAGCTGCGCCGGCGCGGTCATCACGGCATCGCCGTCGGGCGCGCGCCGCAATGCCGCAGCACAGACGCGGCGGCGTATGTGCAGGCAGACCTCTGCGATGCATCGGCTGTGCAGGCGCTCTTTGCCGGCGTGCAGCCGGACGCGGTCATCCACTGCGCCGCATGGACGGATGTGGACGGTGCGGAGCTGCCGGAAAACCGCGAGCAGGTGTTTGCCGTCAACCGGGACAGCACGCAAAACGTGGCCGAGGCCAGCCGTGACCACGGCTGCAAGCTGCTGTATGTGACGACGGACTATGTCTTTGACGGGACGTATCCTGCCCCCTACCCCGCGGACTGTGACCGCTTCGCCCCGCTGAACGTCTACGGGCAGAGCAAGCTCGCCGGTGAATGCGCCGTGTGCGGCACGCTCGCGCAGCACTTCATCGTGCGCACCTCGTGGCTCTACGGCGCGGGCGGCAAAAACTTCGTGCGCACCATACTGCAGCTGAGCCGCTCACACGACACGCTGCGTGTTGTAAATGATCAGGTTGGCACGCCGACCTATGTCCCCGATCTCGCGCGGCTGCTCGCCGACATGGTCGAGACCGACCGATACGGCCGCTACAACGCGGTCAACAGCGGCGGCTATCTGAGCTGGTATGATTTTGCGTGTGCGATCTTCCGCGCAGCCGGCATCCCCATGACCGTGCTGCCGGTGACGACCGAGGAATACGGTCAGAGCCGCGCCGTGCGCCCGCGCAACAGCCGCCTCGACACGACCAAGCTGGCAGCCGCCGGTTTCCGGCCGCTGCCTGACTGGCAGGATGCGCTGGCGCGCTATCTCGCCGCAGAACAACCATAAACGACCGGGGCGTCCGCGCACAAATGCGCGCGGACGCCCCGGTTTTCTGTTATTCAGCGCTTAGGCTTGATGAGCGAAACGAACGACGATACGCCGAGCTCCTTCCGCCCGCGCGGATAGACGAGCAGTGTGCGCGCCTTCGCCCGGAAACCGTGCAGCGGGCGAAAAACGACGCCGGAGATCCCCCAGTCGGCCATGCTCGCCGGCATGATGCTGAAGGCGAGACCGGCATGGATGATGAGCGCGATGCCGTAAAAATCGTCGGCATACATACGCGGGTTGCCGCCCAGACCCATGGATGCGTACATCCCGGCGATCTGTGCGGCCGAGGGCTGACTGTCCTGCGCACGGTTGAGCACGATCGGCATTCCCCTGAGCTCACGCGGATGGATCTCCGCCTTTGCCGCCAGCGGGTGCTCGGCGCTGATCATGACCACGCACGGGTCTGCACGCGTGACGCAGCTGGCAAGCTCGGCATCGAGCACGACGCCGAAGCCGGAGAGCACGGCCATGTCCAGCCGTCCCTTAGCCAGCGCGGTGAGGAGACTCCGGTTGCTGCCGAGCTGAAACGAGAACGCCGCCTCCGGATACAGCCGGTGATACTTGCGGATCTGCGCGACGATCGTCCACAGCTCATATGCCCCGGCATAACCGATGCGCAGATCCGCCGCCGTGCCGAGCGCGACCTTTCTGCCCTGCGCCGCGGCGTCGTTATAGCGGATGAGCAGCTGCCGGCACTGCCGGTAAAACACCTCGCCCGCCGGCGTCAGACGCACGCCGCGCTTGCCGCGCACGAACAGCGCATAGCCAAGCTCCTGCTCCAGCAGCTTGATCTGCTGGCTGACTGCCGTCTGCGAAATGCACTGCTCCTCGGCGGCACGGGTGAAATTGAGGTGCTCTGCAGCCGATAAGAACACCGGAAGGCGCTGAATGCTCACAGTTTTCACACTCCTTGTCGAATAAGCAACGCTCAGCGGCGAAATATTGCTTTCTTTTATTATATCCATAACTTTTTCTTCTGACAAGGTCATAAAACGATATTGGACTGCGCTCTATAAAAATGATACAATTTTAACAAGGCAAGCATCAAGTCACACCCGTTCAAGAGTCATCAAACATTCCGTTTCATAAGGAGGACAAATACCATGGAAAAGATGCGTTTTGAAGGCAAGGTCGTCATCGTGACCGGCGCGAGCTCGGGCATTGGCCGCTCGACCGCGCGGCTGTTCGCCATGGAGGGCGCGAAGGTCGTCGCCGCGGCACGCCGCATGAAGCGTCTGGAGGATCTGCGCGACAAGGTCGCCGCCGAAAATGCGCCCGGCGTCATCCTGCCGGTCAAAACGGACGTGCGCGACCCGGCGCAGATCGAGGCCATGTTCGACACCTGCCTCAAGGAGTTCGGCCATCTGGACATCCTCGTCAACAACGCCGGTGTGCTCGACGGTCAGCTCCCCATCCACGAGACGACGCCGGAGATCTACGACATGATCTACGAGACCAACCAGCGCGCCGTGTTCCTGTGCTGCCAGCGCGCGATCAGGATCTTCCTCGAGCAGGGCACGCCGGCGAACATTGTCAACGTCGCCTCGGCAGCGTCCCTGCGCGGTCTGAAGGGCGGCGCGATGTACGTCACGACCAAGCACGCCGTGCTCGGTCTGACGCGCAACATCTCCGCCTCGTTTTTCGAGCGCGGCATCCGCTGCAACTGCATCGAGCCCGCGAACATCCTCACCGAGATCAACAAAGTGCCGCGCGAAAAGGGCATCGGCATCCTCGAGTGGCAGATGCGCGCCGGCAAGGCCGCCCCGCTGCACACCATCACGAAGCCTGGCGAGAAAAAGCCCATGCTCGGAAAGCCGAAGGACTGTGCCAACGCCATCGCCTATCTCGCCGACGACGTCGCCGCGCGCTACATCTCCGGCGCGGAGCTGAAGGTCGACGCCGGCTGGCTGAATATGTGACGCGCACGCAAAGGAGGCAAAACGATGTCTACGCAGTATAAGGACTATTACGGCACGCATATGCCGTTTGGTCAGTTCCCGAAATTCGGCGTTCTCTCGAGCGTCAAGGTGCTCATGACCGGCACGAACATCGCCGGCCCCTTTGCCGCGAGCATCATGGCCGAGATGGGCGCGCAGGTCATTCAGGTTGAGGCGCCGAATATGCCGTGCCAGACGCGCGGCAACTACGGCTACTCGCAGGATCACCGCAACACCTATTCCATCACGCTCAACACCCGCACCGCCAAAGGGCGCGAGGTGCTCGAAAAGCTCATCGCATGGGCAGACATCTGGATCGAATCCGGCCGCCCCGGTACCTATGCGAAAAACGGTCTGAGCGACGAGCACATGTGGAAGATCAACCGCAAGCTCGCCATCGTCCACGTCTCCGGCTACGGGCAGACGGGTCCCGACAGGAACAAGGCGGCGTATGACGTCTCGGGTCAGGCCATGGGCGGCTATATGTACATGAACGGAACGAGCCCCACCTCTCCCCCGCTGAAGGTCAACCCCTACCTGTCCGACTACGCCACTGCCTACAACGCGTGCATCTGCGCGCTGTCGATCATGACCAACGCCCGCATCACCGGCGAGGGCGACGCGTGCGATGTGTCGCAGTATGAGACGATGTTCCGCCTGCTCGGCAGCTATCCGGCCGAGTGGTTCAACAAGGGCTATCCCGCTCCCGGTGAGCCGGTCAAATACCGCACCGGCAACGTCAGCGACATGGCAGCCGGCTTCTCGTTTTACGACTGCAAGGACGGCGGCACGATCTTCATCGGCATGGTCGGCGCGGGCAACACGAAAAAGGGCTACCCGCTCGTCGGCCTGCCGACCCCGGGCGACGGCACCGACCCCGACTTCCCCGAGGGCATGACCGGCTCACTCAAGTCCCTGCCGCGCGGTCAGCGCATCGAGGCCGCCATCACGAAATTCTGCGCCGAGCGCACGGTCGACGAGGTCGAGGCCATCATGAACCAAGCCGGCATCCCGAACCAGAAGGCCTTCGGCCCGGCGGACATCGAAAAGAGCGCGCAGTACGCCGCCCGTGACGACATCGCGACCTGGACCGACAGCATCTACGGCGAGATGAAGGGCATCGGCATCACGAACAAGTTCAAGAAAAACCCCGCGCAGATCGTCGCCTCCGCGCCGACCTTCGGCGAACACAGCCGCGAGGTGCTCTCCTTCCTCGGCTACACCGACGAGCAGATCGACGATATGTACGCCAAGGGCATCACCGCAACCATGGACCCGCGCGAGACCGCGCAGCTGTGGCACCTCAAGGACTGGCAGTTCTTCTGGCGCGACGATCAGGCCGAAAAGCTGGATCTGTAAACGAATCACCCAACAGAAACGGAGGTCTTAAACATGGCAAGCTACACCCCCGGAACCTATGAGGGCGCCGCCCGCGGCTACGGCGGCAAGCTCTTCGTGCGCGTGACGGTATCGGAAGACCGGATCGAAGCCGTCACCGTAACGCAGCACAAGGAATACCGCGGCATTGCCTGGGGGCTGAATACGACGCCGATCGAGCGCTATCCGGAGCTGATCGCTGCGTATCAGTCGCTGAACATCCCCGTTGTCGACGGTGCAGACCTGACATGTGCCGCGATCTTAGACGCAACGGCGGCAGCGCTCAAGGCCGCCGGTGCGTCCAAGGAGGACATTGCCGCGCTCAGGGCCGCTCCCGGCCCGAAGGCGCCGGAGTATTCCGACAAAGTGCGCACAGTCGACGTGGTCGTGTGCGGCGCGGGCGCGGGCGGTCTGGCAGCAGCCATCGAGGCAAAGCTGGCTGGCGCCGATGTCGTGATCGTGGAAAAGCAGGGCATTACCGGCGGTGCAACCGCGAGAAGCGGCGGCAAGCTCCTCGGCGCCGGAACGCGGTGGCAGAAAAAGCAGGGGCTTTTCGACACGAAGGACATGGTCTATGACTACCTCATGGACGTTGGCAACCGCAGCGGCAAGTTTATGGACGCATCGAAAAATAGGTATCTGGTCGACCACCTCAACCAAACGCTCGACTGGCTCACCTCCATCGAGGCAACCGTGAAAGGCGACCCTGTGCAGGTGCTCGCCCAGCCGTGGGAGCCGCTGTCCAGGCCGGTGGAGAAGGACGGCGTGCTCAAAACGCACTTTGATGTACTCGACGTCGAGCCCATCCACGTCAGCCTGCAGCCGTGGCGCGTGCACAATTCTCCCGGCGGCGGCGGTCAGACCAACGGCGAGGGCGGCGAGATCTCCACGCCCCTGACGCTGTACTATGAAAATGACCTCGGCGGTGAGATCATCTATGACACCGCCATGGATGAGATCCTCACGGATGAGATGGGGGCCGTCACCGGCGTGACGTGCACGCGCAAGGGCGGCGCCAAGCTCACGCTCTACGCGAAAAAGGGCGTCATCCTCGCGACCGGCGGCTATGCCCGCAACAAGGATATGGTCGCGCGCTATCCCGTCGCGCACTACTTCAGCAACGTGCCGCACGGCAACGTCGGCGACGGGCTGACAGCCGCCGAGAAGCTCGGCGCGCGCAACTTCGAGCACCCGGCCGTGCAGGTCGTGTACACGAGCCTGACCAACGGTGTCGGCATCAACGACGAGTCCGGTCTCATCGTCAACGACCGCGGCGAACGTGTCGTCAATGAGTGGAGCTATCAGTACACGGTCAGCGACGCCATCGCCCGCTCCGGCAGCAACTGCGGCTGGTACATCACAAGCGGCAAGGAGCCCTACGGCGGCGTGCAGTATGGCTACAAGGCCGCAGTTGCCGGCAAGTCCAAGGATCCCTGCGCGGCCTCCATTGAGGGGCTGGCCAAGAAGATGGGCTGCGACCCGGCGACGCTGCAGGCGACCTATGACCGCTACTGCGAGCTGGTCGAACGTGGCGTCGACGAGGACTTCGGCAAGCCGGCTGAATTCCTGCACCCGATCAAGGGCCCCAAGTTTGTCGCCCTGCGTCTGCATCCGTGTGTGACCGTCACATTCGGCGGCCTCGAGACAGACATCTCCGCGCGCGTCATGAAGCCCGACGGCTCTGTGATCCCGCACCTGTACGCCGCGGGTGAGGTCGCCGGCACCGGCATGTACGGCACGCAGTACCCCACCTGCGGCACGTCGATCGGCAGCGCCCTGTTCTACGGACGCATCGCCGGGCGCGCCGTCACCGTTCAGGCGCTGCTGTGACGCGCCCGACGGCATCCAAGCCTGATTTTGAGCGCCTCAGAGTTGACTCTGAGGCGCTTTTTTGTACCGGAAAGGAAATGCTCTTCTTAATTAAGCAGCCGTATCGAAAGCCCCCGTGCCTCAGAGCGTGACACCGAGGCACGAGGGTACATATTTTTCCTGCGGCGCTCACCTGGCGCTGCCGCATTCTTTTTTCATGGCCTTGTAGCCGATGAGCACCGTCCACACATAGGCGCAGGTCTTGGGGATCATGAGCATACCGATCATCGGCACGACATCCGCCCACAGCACCACCGGGATGTAGAAGCCGAAACTCAGCACGATGGTCAGCCACATCCAGCGAAACGCCCGGTCATCCCGCGCCTTTGCGCTGCGGAAAAACAGCACGATCACGAGCAGACCGATCAGCGCGAACGGGATGTTGCGGTAAATGCCCCACGCGAGCGGTGCGCCGCCGGTCAGCCACCGGTTCTGCGGCATCATGCACAGCACAACGCGCGCGGCAGCCAGAACATACACGGCGGCGGTCAGGCCGCGCTTGCCCACGATCTGATAGCGCCTGCGCCAGACATAGTAGAGCAGCACATAAAACACCGTCATCGTGACGGAGGTGATCCACTTGCCGAGACCGAGCGCGAAGGTGTAGCTCTCAAGGCCGGTGGTGCACAGCGCCAGCGCGCGCGGGATCAGGTGGAACGAATCGCCTGCCCCGAGCACGACGGCCATCCAGCCGAAGAGCGTGTACTGGACGTTACCTTTGCTGCGGCGGATCATGAAGATGCCGAGCGTGACGACTGTGCTCAGATAGGCGGCATCAAATAGCGTTTCAACAATTGCCTGCATAGTTTAGTCTCCTTTTTCGTCCTGGAATGCTGTTTTCTCTTCGCCGGCGGCGATGACCGCCCTGACGAACTGATAACCGAAGCGAATGCCGGCCGTCAGCAGCGAAGCGCCGAGGCCGGTATAGAACACCGCGATGAAGCGATCCGGCGCGATACCGCTCGAACGCAGCCAGATACCGCCGCTCATCATCACGGCCATGATGATGAAGGACTTCACGTCGAAGAACTTGAGGAAGAAATGGCGCTCCTCCTCATAGACCGTGATGCGGGCCGTGTGCTTTTTGACCAATCTGCCGAATATGAAATACTGGAACACGGCAAAGACCAGCGCTGACAGCACGAAATTCAGTGCGCTCAGATAAGCGGGATAAGCCAGCACCCCGAGGCGCAGGATGTTAACGCCCGCCGCCCCCCACACGAGACAGGCGATGAGCAGCAGTGTGTTGCGTTTGACTTTCATGACATTCGACCTTTCTATGTGAACAGTGTTCATTTTGCGGTTTGCAATTGCCCGCCGCAAGGCGGGCTTTTGGATTTAATACAGCGTTCTGCGCACGATCTCCAGCACGGCAGTGGGATCGCAGTCCTGCCGCAGCATGGCCGAGAGCATCTGCGAAAAGAGCACATCCGCAAACCGCTCCACGGTGAAGGTGTCCGTAAAGGCGTCCGGCCGGATCTTCGCGTCGCGCCTGAGCACCGCGCACAGCCCCGCCAGAATATGCCCCCACGTCTGCTGCATGCGCCGCTTGCCGTCGGGCCGCTCGTCGCGAAGGAAGCCGATGGAGTGCAGGGTGAAAAAGCCGGGGTACTGCTCACAGCCGTAGGCGATGCGTGTGTACATCCACGTGACGCACGTCTGCACGTCCTGAAACACGTCCGCGTCATCCGGGCGGTGGAAGATCTCCTGCCAGACGCTGCCGACCGTTTCGCTCAGCAGCGCAGCCTTGGAATCAAAATAATTATAGATCGAGCCCACCGATACGCCGCAGGCCGCGGCGACCGAGCGGATGCTGACCGAGGACCACCCCTGCTGCCGGATCAGCTCCCGGCTGGTTTTCAGGATCTCCTCTTTGGATGTGACCGCTGCGTTCATACAAGCACCTCAACTTGAACTGTGTTCATGTTCGAGCATCATTATACGCAGATCCCGTCGGAAGTCAAGTACCAAAACCGACAAAAAGCCATACGCCTCCCGGCCCATTCCACTGCCCCTTGCATGCACGACAGCGAAGGCGCGCAAAGCGCCTTCGCTGTCGATATCCGTTTTCAGTGCTCCCGCGCTGCTGCGCGGACATGCGCCCGACCCCGGCAGCAGCCGCTGCCGGCCAAAGGGGCATGCCGTCCACCGCCTCTACAGATCGCGGAATACGTCGATCATACCCGCAAACCACGACAGCTCGCCTGCAAAGCGGCGGCGCAGCTGCGCCGGGTCTTCATTACCCTTGCCGACATCGAAAAAGCCGCGTCCGCTATGAACGGCAAGGTACAGTCTGCCATCGCGATTGAGATTCACGGCAAATTTCCCGAAGGCGGAATCCGCCAGTTGCAAGATCCGCGCCGCACGGTCGGGCATCAGGATGCGCAGAGCGGCGGCTTCATCGCCGCAGCTCACGCAAAAGCGCCTGTCAAAGTCCTCATTGCCCGTTCTGACGGTTTTGACGCTCAGAAACCTGTCCAGCCCCGCTCTCGGCCAGATGGTCAGCCATGTGGGAAACGCGCAGCCGAGTTCACACAGCAGCCACTGGCCGGTATAGACCTCATGCTCGGTTTTCTCCCACTGTCCGCTTTCCTCGCGCTGAAACGCGTCCACCTCCGTCAGCTTGACGGTGCACAGCTCCGTAGTCAGTCCCTGATATGTCCCGCGGATGTACCCGCTGCCGCTGCAATAGCTGTGGCCGGGCAGCGGGATGTTCGTGTCCTCGGCATTGAGAAGATGCGCAGCGGGATCGATCTGCACGTTTTCGAACACGGCACTCACCACATCCGGCGCGATCGCCCGGAAAGTCTGCTGCCTCGCCTGTTCTCTGGTTTTTCTCTGTATCGTCTGTCCCAGTGCGAGGATCACACCGCCCAAAATGATCGGCACAATGTTGCCGCCCAGGACCATGCCCGCCACAGCGATGACCACTCCCACCAAGGAGAGGAGTCTTCCGGCCAGTTTGCCGCTCCTGTGCCTGCGCAGCTGCTGCGAGAGCGTCTCGTCTGTCATGCTTCTGTCCTTTTCTTCCATACCCTTCTCCTTATTCCGCCGCGCCGGTCAAAGCCGGGCTCGCCTTGAGCTGATCCAGCACACAGCACATCTCCTGCAGCGAACGGACGTAGCTCCGGCGCACCGCGTCAAGATCGCGCAGGTCCACGCTGCCCGCAACTGCAGCAAAGGCGTAGTCCGTCTCCAGCGCCAGCGAAGCGGAAAAAGTCTCCCAGCTGCTCGTGCATCAGCGCTTTCAGCTTTTTTTGTGCCCCGCCGCCGAAAACGACCGCACAGCAGACCCCGCCGAAAAACAGCACCGTCACAAGGATCGCCCTGAGCAATGCAGCCTGCACCGTAAAAAAGCAAACGGTACCGCTCATTGCGCCGGCCAGCCCCACCAGAAGCCAGACGGCAGACCGCCTCTGGAGGCCGCCGAGCCGCTTTGACAGCTCCGCATCCGTCATGCGTCCGGCATCCGGCGCGGCAAAAGCGCTGCGTTTTTTGTCCATCGCCGCACCGCCTCAGCCGCAGAGATCGAAAAACAGGCAGCTGTAGGGGTCTAAGGTATCGATGTCCATAATGGCCGCCTCCGGACAAATGCTGTCGAGCTGCATGCGTTTGGCACTCTCCTTGTAGGTCAGCGGCTGTGCCTCGGCGGCAAAGATCAGCCCGTTATAATCCTCCGGGATATAGACCACATAGCTCTTGGTCAGAACCTGCGCCCAGTCGCTGACGTTATACTCCCACTCGGTCGAATAGGCGAATTCAATGAGATAGCTGCTGCCCTGCCAGCTGATGGTGTAGAGATAGTAGTTTTCCCCGCGCTGGCTGTTTCCGTAGGCCGTTGAGGCGGTGAGCCACGTGCCGGTATAATAGTCATAGAGCTCGCTGCTCGTGACGGTGATATACTGCTGGTCGAAATACGGAATGGCGCCCTCCGGAATGTAGCAGATGGCGTCAAAGTGCAGCTCACGGATGCCGTCGTGCGTGTAGTCACCGTTTTTGACGATCTCCCAATAGCAGTCGTCGGTGTTGTAGCCATCACCGAGTCCGGAATAGCTGCAGACCCCGTCCTCGAGCAGGAACGTGCCCATCTCCACGGCGGCATTGATCTGAAGGCCGTTTCTTGTGAAATACGGCTGGCTGCTCAACGCGCCGCCGACCGCGACCGTGGACAGATCCTCCCGGAAGACATAGCGCTCGATCGGGTCCCAGATCCAGATCATCTCGGTCGTGTCGCCGCTCTTGTGCAGGAAACGCACCAGCACGTCGCTCTCGCCGTCGCCGTCGATATCGTCAAAGGAGATAGCGTGAAACGCCTCCTCCGCATCGGGGATGCTCACGGGAAAAGACACGCTGTCGAACAGCACCTGCTCCGGCATGTCCCGGTAGAACGCCGCGCTGCTCTCACTCACCGTGACCAGCACGTCCACGCTGTCACCGTCATGGGTGATGGTTCCGCTGTCGACCACCGCGCCGCTGGCGCGCCAGTCGTCTCCTGCAGTGTCGTCGGATTTGCCGCAGGCGGCGGCGCTCAGGCACAGCGCCAGCGCAGAGGCAATCAGATGTCTCCACCGTTGTTTCATGATCCTGTCCTTCCTTTCTGTCTCTTTGTCCGATGGCAAATGCTCTTGCCGTCACGCCATTTTCTGATAACAATCGTACTCGCCGCCCCAATACATCGTACTGCTGTCGATGAGGGTGAAGTCATAGGTGACATCTGCAAATCTCGTGGAAACGGCGTAATACAGCGTCTCCTCGCCGCTGCGCTCCACCCGAATCGTGCCGCAGTCCACCATGGTGGGATCGCCGTCGCCGCCGGGACGCTCCATCAGCTCCCATCCGCCTGCCTGATCGATCACGAGGATGCTGGGCGCGTCGGCCTCGGCATCCAGATACCATGTGCCCGCCAGCGTCTCAAAGCCGGTGTCGCCGATCGTCTCCCCCGGTAGGTCGCCGCTCCCTTCACAAACGTACCGAGGCTCACCACATCTAGCGTGCCGGCCTCGTCGAGCCGGCTGCGGTAGGCAACGCCGTCGTGCTCGTTGTAAAAATAATCACAGCCGTAGTCCGGAACGAACTGGATAAAGCCGCTGGCGGTCACCTCGTCGCCGGCATCGTAGAGTGCAAAGCGCACCTCATCGCCGTCGCCGCCGGCCTCAACGAGCATCGTGCTGCCGTCATCGCCCGCCCACGTGCCGCCGTAGTCAGACAGGCTCACCATCCGATCGCTGTCCTTGACCATGCCCTCAAAGGAATCGGGCGCAGCATCCGTGTCGGTGTCGGTTTCGCCGCCGCTTCCGCAGGCAGCCAGGCTCAGGCACAGCGCCAGCAGCAATGCGGGAAGCAGGTATTTTATAAAGCGTCTCATTGTGTGTTTCTCCTTTTTCAAATCAACTGTGTCAATGCTCCTGTTCCGCCATGGACAATATCTCATCGTGGCTCAGCTCCACATCACCGAAGCGGACAAAAATGCCGTTGGTCACGGCACTGCCCCACACCTGCGGATCAGAAAGTGCGCAGAAGCGCGTTTTGTCCAGATACGGCTTCATGTCCAGCAGGAGCCGGCTTCCGGACACGAAATCGACCTGCAGAACATGGTCAGGCAGCGGCATGACCGCTGTGAGATATCTTCGGTTCAAGTGCGTACCCTCCTTTCCGAAAAAATAAAAGATCCACCGTACAAGCATTGTACGGTGGATGCGGCGGGAGAACCATTAACCAAAGGTTAGGTCTTTTCATGCAGCAGCGCGGCAAGCTGTGCACGCTTGGTGCGGGTGTCTCCCTCAATATGGAGTTTGGAATAGATCTGATTCACATACTGCTTGACGCTCCCCTCGGAGAGGTAGCATTTTTGTGCGATTTCGCGGTTGCTCAGGCGCTGCACCATCAGCTCCACGATCTCAAATTCCCGCGCCGTCAGTGCGCGGAAGGCCGCCGGACGGAGACGCTCTGCGCCTCGCGCCTGCGCCGCTTCGCCGAGTGCAGTGATCCTTGCGGCAAAAGCAGATCGCGTTTCCCGTGCCAGCAGGGGCTTCAGGATGCTGTAGTTTTCCGCGAACGGCATCACAAGGCCGTCCGGCCCGGCGTCCGAGAGCGCCTTTTGCAGCCATGTGTGCGCCGTCTCGGGCTTGCCCAGCCTGGCATACGCCGCTGCCGTCTGGATACGGATGTGCAGCGCCACCAGCGCGTAGTGCATCGCCTCGCACGCCGCCAGCAGCTCTGCGCTGCGCCCCACCACCTTGGCATACGCCCCCTGGGCAAGATACACCTGGTTTTCGATCATTTCCATCATGGGCTTGCCCGGCGCGAGCAGATGGATATCAGAGAGCCGGTGCTGCGAAAAGATTTCCGGGATCTTGTCCGTTTCGCCCCGCAGCGCATGATAATAGGCGCTCGTGGCGCTCCAGATGTTGATCCATGATGCGTCATGATAGCGCAGCAGCGCCGCATAGCGCTCAGAGAAGGTATACCGCCGCTCCACATCGGTGTGCAGCGAGAGCCGCCATGACAGGAAGTCACAGCAGAGCGCCATATTGATCTGCCCGTTGCCGCCGACCTGCGCATACGCGCGCTCCAGCTCGATGTGCGCGTCGGTAACGTGTCCCTGATAAAACAGCGCCTCCGCGCGCATGATCGTCTCCGCGCCCTGCCCGTGACGGTTCGTGACCCGATAGTAATGGGGCATACACTCGTCCATCTCGGCCAGCTCGCTTTCCAGCTCTCCCGGCGCGCGGTAGAACATCATCAAAACGGACGGCGAGCCAAAGGTCCAGCCGCCGCCGGACTGGATGCTGATAGCGGGGCGGGACATCCGGCTGCTGGCTCTGCGGTGCAGGCGGCTCATGGCGCTGATGTCGTTGTAGCAGAGGAAGCTCAAAATGAGATCGCATTCGCCCAGCAGGTTGCCGCGCTCCTCCTCCGGCATCTCTGGATGCTCCTCGATGGCCGTCAGCAGCAGGGCCTTCAGCTCCAGCATCTTCGGGATCTGCCGCCATGTGAACATCCTGCGCATCAGCACCAATATGGCAAAGGGATCGGCCTTGAGCGTTTCGGCCGGACATTTGTCCAGCGCCTCAAGTACATCCTCCGGCTTCAGCGATGCCAGCAGGATGCCCGCATCGCTGCGGATGACCCGCAGCAGCGCAGCGTAGTCTTCGCTCCTCCGGTAGGCGGCGATGGCGTGCAGATACTGTTCGTGCTGCTCATACCAGCTGCCGAAGCGCTGCCAATACAGCCGCTGCGTTTCCGGCTCCATCGTCAGAAAGCTCCGCTCGGCGCACGCTTTCATCATATGGTGGAAGCGATAGGCCGGCCCATCCGGCAGGCGCGCGACGAAGGCGTTCTGCTCTGTGAGGCGGGAGAGGATCTGCTCCGCGTCCGCATCGCCCGTGATATACTGCGCCATCTCCACGGTAAACTCATCGGCAAGCCCCATAACCGCCAGAAACTGCCGCTGCTTTTCCGGCAGCGGATCGATCATGGCAGCGGTAAAGGTGGCATAAATGTCGGAATGGCGGCTGGGCAGCACACCGCGCTCGGAGAGCGTGCGCAGATTCAGATACACGGCGGAAAACCAGCCCTCGCTGGAATAGAGAAGGCGTTCGACCTGCGCATCGGAAAGCTCCGTGCCGCAGCGGTGCGCATAAACGGCAAGCTCCGTATGGTTGAGGCGCAGCTGCTCCGTGCCGATCTGATACACCCGCGCCCCCAGCCGCACCACCTCCGCAGCAGGCAGAAAGCGATCCCGGCTGGCGACGATCAGATGCACATTTGCCGGAAGCCGGTTTGCCAGCATGCAGAGAAACAGCGAGGCGCGCTTATCCGTCAGCAGGTGAAAATCGTCGATGAAGAGATAACAGGCCGTCTCGCCAGCCAGCGCATGGCACAGATCATCTATCAGCAGGCCGCCGCCCGCCGCGTCCGTCGGGCAGGGATACTCCCGCAGGAAGGGAAAGCCCGCGCGGGCAAACGCCTCCTGTGCGCTTTTCCAGAAGATCGCAAGGTTGTCGGAATATACGCTGATGCGGATGCTGTGCAGGGGCTCCGCTCTGGCACGCTCACCGAGATACCAGTTCACCGCCGTGGTCTTCCCGTAGCCCATGGGCGCGACCATCGTGGTCATGGCGCAGCGGGAGATGGGCCGCAGGCTCTCCTGCAGCCGCTCGGATATGTAAACGGTGTTCAGATTCCACTTCGCTTTTGGCATCCTGCATACCTCCAACGATGCATTCTTCCGCAGATTCCGGCGCGGCCGATCCTGCGTTTGCTTTGATTATATCATGCGGATCTGCACACGAAAAGCCCATCTTGTCCGCAAAAATGGACACCCGTAATAATGCCCCCGCACGGCAGCGCAGCCGCCGTCCGATCTCGCCGCCTCTTGCAAAATGCGAAAAAATACAGTATAATGAACGCAGGGTCATAGCATTGCTGCAGAAATGCATCCATTTTAAGGCATGCCAGTTAGTCTAATCTAACTCTGCCGCATTTGAGGCAGGTCAGATCAGGTGAACTATAAAATACTACGAAAAGGCGGTGCAACAAATGGAAGTCTTTCTCGGAATACTGATTCCTTTTCTCGGCACAACACTGGGTGCTGCCTGCGTATTCTTTATGAAAAAGTCGCTGGGCGATCTGGTTCAGCGCTCTCTTGCCGGCTTTGCCGCCGGAGTGATGGTGGCGGCCTCGATATGGAGCCTGCTGATCCCCGCCATTGCACAGTCCGATCACATGGGCAGGCTGTCTTTTCTCCCCGCGTTGGCCGGCTTTTGGGCCGGGGTGCTGTTTTTGCTCCTGCTCGACCGGCTGATCCCCCACCTCCATGTGGGCAGCGATCAGGCCGAGGGGCCGAAGAGCAAACTGGGCCGCACGACCATGATGGTACTGGCAGTGACGCTGCACAACATCCCGGAGGGCATGGCGGTGGGCGTCATGTACGCGGGGTTTCTCGCGGGGAACACGCAGATCACGGCGGCAAGTGCACTCGCTTTGTCGCTCGGCATCGCCATTCAGAACTTTCCCGAAGGAGCGATCATCTCCATGCCGCTCCGGGCGGAAGGCGTGCGTAAGGGCAAGGCATTTGGGGGCGGTGTGCTTTCCGGTGCCGTCGAGCCGATCGGCGCGGTGCTGACCATCCTCGCCGCGCAGCTTGTGATCCCGGCGCTGCCGTATCTTTTAAGCTTTGCAGCCGGTGCCATGCTCTATGTTGTGGTAGAGGAGCTGATCCCCGAAATGTCCCAGGGAAAGCACTCCAACCTCGGAACAGTTTTCTTTGCTGTCGGTTTCAGCGTGATGATGACGCTGGATGTAGCGCTGGGATAGGCGCGAGGGTGCAGCAATCTTTGCCGTCGCCGGCTGCACCTTGATTCTACCAATCCCGCAAAACCCTGGGGCCGGTGCATTTCCGAACCGAGGGAGGTTCGTTTTTGGTGCAACATTGGTGCAACATCACAGGGCATTTTATAGCCAAAAGCAGCCTGAATTGCGTCTGATTTTTTACAGCTACAATGGCGAAGAAAAACCATGTATCCATTGAAACTACAGAGTTTTTTCGTGGTACGCCCGAGCGGATTTCCCCTCCCGGGGATAAACCTCGAATCCGCGGCGCACAGCAAAAAAACCTGCCTCACGGCAGGTTTTTTCGTGGTACGCCCGAGCGGATTCGAACCGCTGGCCTACAGAGTCGGAGTCTGTCACTCTATCCAGCTGAGCTACGGGCGCATATTCAGCAGGAGTTATTATAGCAAAGTCCGGCCGAAAAGTAAAGCAGGATTTTCTGTTTCCATTCGGCAGAGGATATGCTATACTGAGAAAAAAGCAACCTGTATCGGAAGGACACACCCTCTATGAAGCATACACATCTGCACACCCGTCTGCTCGCGCTGCTGCTGTGCTGCGCGCTGGTGCTGCCGCTGAGCGCCTGCGGCGAGGCGAAAAGCACCACGCAGCAGATCTTTGCCATGGACACCGTCATGGATCTGACCGCCTACGGCAAAAAGGCCGACGACGGCATCAACGCCGCCATCAGCATCATCAACAGCATGGACACGCTCCTCGACCCGGAAAACGAGCGCAGCAAGACCTACGAGATCAACCACGCCATGGGCTCGCCCGTCGTGGTCAACGAGCAGATCGCCAAGATGCTGCGCACGGCGCTGACCGTGTACGAGCGCACAAACGGCGCGTTCGATCTGACGACTTATCCGCTGAGCAAGCTCTGGGGCTTCATCGACCAGAACTACCGCGTGCCGTCGGATGCGGAGATCGAGCGTCTGCTCCCCTGCGTGGATATGAGCAAGGTGCAGCTGGCCGCAACGGACGACAGCGCAAACTCCCTTGTCACCATGCCGGCAGACATGGCGCTGAGTTTCGGCGCGGTGGCCAAGGGCTGTGCCTCGGACTATGCCATTCAGGCGATGCGCGCCGCCGGCGTCACGAGCGGCGTTGTGTCCCTCGGCGGCAACGTGCAGACGCTCGGCAAAAAGCCGGACGGCAGCGACTGGAACATCGCCATTCAGGACCCGAACGACACCGGCAGCTATCTCGGCTATCTCACCGTGGGCGAGACGGCGGTCATCACCTCCGGCAGCTATCAGCGCTATTTCACCGAGGGCGGGCAGAAGTATCACCACATCCTCTCCCCCACGACCGGACGCCCGGTCAACAACGGTCTGCTGGCCGTGACGATCGTGTGCGAGGACGGCACGCTGGCCGACTGCCTGTCGACCGCGATGTTCGTGCTCGGTCCGCAGGCGGCGCTCAACTACTGGCGCACCTACGGCGGGTTTGAGATGCTGCTTGTCAAGGCCGACGGCCACGTGGTGATCACCAACGGCCTGTACGGACAATTCACCCCCAACGGCGACAGTTATGTCGTCGACTATGCGAGCTGAGAGCCATGAAACTGCAGGATCGGGAATTTTTCCGGCGCGACGTGCTTTGCGTCGCGCCGGAGCTGGTTGGGCGCATTCTGGTGCGCAGGCTGCCGGACGGCACACTGCTGCGCGCGCGCATCACGGAAACGGAGGCCTACCGCGGCGAGCAGGACACCGCCTGCCACGCCAGCCGCGGCCGCACACGGCGCACGGAGGTGCTCTACCATGACGGCGGCACGATCTACGTCTACCTCTGCTACGGGATGCACTGGATGCTCAACATCGTGACCGGGCACGCGGACGAACCGCAGGCCGTGCTCATCCGCGCGTGCGCCGACGGTGCGAACGGACCGGGCAAGCTCACAAAGCGGCTGCAGATCGACAAGACGTTCAACGACTGCGACATCCTCACCTGTCCGGAGCTCTGGCTCGAGGACGACGGGCAGCGCTTCGCGCTCGAGACCGACACCCGCGTCGGCATCGGCTATGCCGCGCCGGAGGATCAGGCGCGACTCTGGCGCTGGAAATGCGGCGCACAGGAGGCGACACCATGACCTACACACCGGATACCCCGCTTGAGGCGCTGGCCGGCATCGGGCCGAAAAAAGCGCAGGCCTTTCAAAAGCTCGGCGTGGCGACGCTGCGCGATCTGGCCGGGCTCTATCCCAGCCGCTACGAGGACCGGACGCAGTTTCGCACGATCGCAGCCGCGCAGCCCGGTGAGGCCGTGTGCATCCGCGCGACGGTCGCGGGCGAGCCGCGCACACAGTATGTGCGCAGCGGGCTCACGCTCGTCAAGGCGCGCATCGCCGACGACACCGGCGCGCTCGACGTGACCTACTTCAACCAGCCCTACCGCAAAAACAGCCTGCATGCGGGCGAGGAATACATCTTCTACGGCAAGGTAGAGGCAAACGGCTTTCGCAAGACGCTCACCAACCCCGTCTGTGAGCAGGCGGCGCGCTGCGGCAGCGTGACCAACTGCTTTTACCCCATCTACCCGCTGACGACGGGCGTGACGCAAAACGACGTGCGCAAGGCCATGCTCCCCGCGCTGCACGCCTGCATCGGGCAGCTGCAGGACGTGATCCCGGCGGACATTGCGCGCACCTACGCCCTCGCGCAGCAGGACTACGCCCTGCAAAACATCCACCAGCCGACCGATGCGGCGGCACTCACGCTCGCGCGAAAGCGGCTGGTGTTCGAGGAGCTGTTCGTGCTCTCGACGGCCATGGCGCGCATCCGCTCACAGCGGCGCGCCGAGGGCGGCATCCGGATGCAAAGCGCCGACCTCGAGACGTTTTACGCCACGCTCCCCTTCTCACCCACCGGGGCGCAGCGGCGCGCCGTCGCCGCCGCCGTGCAGGACATGATCTCCGGCGTGCCGATGAGCCGCCTTGTACAGGGCGATGTCGGCTCCGGCAAAACGCTCGTCGCCGCGGCGTGCATCTGGTTTGCGCACGAAAACGACTGCTTTTTTAATGATACGGCGACCACCGAGATCTACACCGAGCAGCACGAGCACACGCT
>ENA-ORCN01000560-ORCN01000560.1-human-gut-metagenome-genome-assembly--contig:-NODE-560-length-30573-cov-21.906742_pt1 | contig 30573 bp, 21 predicted proteins | sample MGYA00242984_ERZ507984 | MGnify/ENA primary metagenome ERZ507984 (study PRJEB26167, sample SAMN06115395) | human gut metagenome | host: Homo sapiens | place: China:Hubei | collected 2016-05-19... | reverse complement strand
AAAGCTGCTCCAGTTCTTCACCGCTGTAAATCTCCGACTTGAACTTTTCCTTACGAGGACGTTCAACGCGATCTGCCAGGTTGGAACGGATCATGCCGATTCTTATATCTTCAGAGCAAAGATTCGAGATTGTTGGAAAGGTTTTGAACTAAAAAGATGGGAGGGGTTTTCGTGGATACGATCAAGCGTGTTCAGGATTTGATGCAGGAGCGTGATATGAATCTGTGTGTGTTGGCAAAGAAATGCGGAATATCGTACTCCACGATTCAAACCACCGCCCGTCGGGGAGGTCAGTTAAGCGTAGAGACGATTGAAAGGATCTGTCTGGGTTTGAGAATCACACGAAAGGACTTCTTCGATTCCTCGTATTTGTAGTAAAAAGCCGCTCACCATGCTGGAAACCTGCACGGTGAGCGGCTTTAATACTGCTTCTATCTATCCTTTGGCAATCTCCAGATAAACGCTAAGGCATGCTTTACACCCCTGTTTCTTTCATTATATCAGAAACGGGGAGGTGACTTTGTGGTTTTTTGACAGGCTGAAGAAGGCTCCGGCGCTTTTGGCACCGGAGCCTTCCTTGAGTCTTACTTCGCTAGTACAACGGAAATTTTGATCTCCTTTTCCGCCTCGCTCAGGTCGAACGCACCGCCGTCGGCAACGGTCACGCGCAGCTCGTACAGCGTGCCGGCGGTAAGCTCTGTTACGGTCTTGCCGTCCTCGTCCGTGATCGACCACAGCGCAGGCTCGACCTTTGCCAGCTTGCCGTCTGCGCCGTAGGCGTAGAGGGTCAGCGCGGAGGTGCTTCCGGACAGGTCGTTCATGCGGAAGGCGATGGTGGTGTTGGGGTGGACGTTTTCGACTGTCGCGGTATTGCGCCAGCTTGCAACAGTGCCTTCGCCGCCGGCCTGCTCAAACTGTTCCTGCGTCAGCACGTTCCGTGCAGCCTTGTCAAGATCGACCTTGCGGTAGGGCATTTCGGGCAGATAAACAAAGCGGTCCTGCAGGCGCAGCAGCTCCAGATAGCCGGTCGGGCAGTAGAGCGCGTTGCCGCTGTTTCCGGCATACATACCGATTGCCATGTTGTTGTAACCGTATTTATTGGAAACATCCATCGTGAAAACGGTCTCGCCGGTCTCAAAGTCCAGCACGATGTACTGCCACATGCCGCTTTCCAGATCCTGCACATAGCCGTAAATATAGCCGGTTGCTGTGGAGAGCTTCATAATCGATGTGTCGCTCAAGTCATTTCGAGACCAGATGCTCTTCATCTCATAGCCGCTATCGGTTTTCACGGTGTCCACGCGCTCGACGCCGGGCGCAATCATGCAGTTGCCCTTTGTCAGCCAGTTCATGTCATAGATGTTGGCGTAGCTCTGGATGGAGGAGTCGTTGTTGGGGTCTGCCAGACCTGCGTTGCCCGCGCCGAACCAGTTGCAGACGATGGTGCTTACGGTGCCTTCGCCGTCATCATAGACGATGGCAGAGTTCTCAACGGCTACCTGATAGCCCTCGGGCAGATCATCCAGCACCGGGGTGCTTGCCACCACCTCGCCGGTCTTCATATCGAGCGCAAGAAGGTTCACGGGGTCCTGATTGTCGGTGAACAGCACAAGGTTCGGCGTCAGGGTGGGAGAGCAGCCGCCGCCCCATGCAAGACCGCCGCCGGTGGTCTTATCGCCTTCGCCGCTCACCTTCGCGCCGACGCTCTCATACGGTGTGCACCAGACAGCCTCGACACCGTTATTGGCACGCAGCAGATAGCAGTTCTGGTTGGTCAGGATGACCGCACCCTCCTTGGAGGCGGCGATGCCGTTTTCTGCACCCTCGCCGGGGGTCAGTTCGTGGACAAAGACCGCCTTGGAAAGGTCTGTCTGCTTGCCGTTCAAAATTGCATCAATGGCGGAATGGGCAATATAGCCGATAACGCCCTGCTGCTGGCGCTCGGGATAAATGCGGAAGCCGCCCGTTGCAAACCAGAGGTTTCCATCGTAGTCAAAAACCACGGACAGAAGATTCTGGGTCAGCTCCTTGCCAAGTGCAGCCTCGGCGGCAGCCTTGATGTCGATGTCCAGCACCTTTTCAAATTCGGGCAGCACGTTGCCGCTTTCGTCTGTTGCGCGGAGCATCAGCACATGATTGTTGCTGGTGGGGCAGACGATGCGGTTGGACGCATCTAAGAAGGTATAGGAGCTTTGGATAACGTAACCGCCGCCGTCATGCTTCTTCGGGGAGAAATAGCCGAGCGTCTTTGTTTCTTCGGCGTTCAGATCCCGGATGGCGATGCCGCCAAGCAGCGGCACAACGGCATGACCGTAGCTGTCAAAGTAGATGGCGGGAGAAGCGTTTGCGTTCATTTTCTCGTAGGAAACGTTGATCTCGGGGTAGATGCCCAGCGGCAGGATCTCATCCGTCGAGTCAGTATTGTAGCCGTCATGGTGGATGTTGGCATCGCTCTTTGCCATGTAGGGGTTCTCATCTACCTGCTTGGGGTGCAGGGCTTTCACGGGCAGTGCCGTAGAGGTGGGTTCCTCCGCCGCGGGCTGTACCGCAGCAGGCTGTGCGGGAGCTGCCGAAGCGGCGCTGCTGTCCGCAGGGGGCTGCGTTCCGCCGCAGGCAGCCATGGAAAGGCACAGGGCAGCTGTCAGGGACAGGCTTAACGCAGAATGGATGATATTTCTCTTTTTCATAAACCGTTCTCCTTGTTGTGTTCGTTGCGGTCAGACCGGAGCGGCGCTTTCTTGTCCAGCCAGCTGCAAAAGCCCTGCCGTAAAGCGTCTTCGGTCACCGGCTCGAGCAGAAAGTAGTCTGCGCGCAGCCGGAAGGCGTGGAGCGAAAAATTCAGGTCACTGCACCAGATGATGCGCGTTTGGGGACAAAGTGTGCGCAGATGCTCTACCGCGTTCAAGCCATCGACACCCGGCAGGGCGATCAAGGCATTGGTCAGCGGCTCGTTGTGTGCGGCTTCAAAAAAGCTTTCCTGATCGCGGTAACAATCCATTTGGGGAAACAAACAATGCTCGGCGCAGAACCGTAGGAGCTGCTCTGCTAAAAAGGCTTCCTGCGCCATGCTGTTTGTCAGCACGGCGATTCGATGCACAACACCCCTCCTTTCCTTCTGCCGTCGTTGGTTTTTTTTTCTGTCTTCAGTATACGGGCAGGCGCAGCCTTTTCAAGGCATTTGGCACGAAAGCCCGGTTTCCGGCACGAAATCCCGGTTTCTGCTGCGACAGAACCGGGCAACTGTGCTATAATCAGGATGAAAGATTTTATAAAGGAGGTTGGAAGCTGTTTGTAAGCAGCTTTCCGGTATAGCATGAGAATTGCAATTGTCGATGACCTCGATGCGGAGCGCGCGCAACTGAAAGAGCGCCTGGTGCGGCAGCTGCGCGCGCGCGGCACAGAGGCGGAGCTTCTGGAATTTGACAGCGGAGAGGCTTTTCTGGCGGCAGAAAACGAGCAGCGTTTTTCCGCCGCATTTCTGGACATTTACATGGAAGGCTTAAGCGGCATGGAGGCGGCAAAGGAGCTGCGAAAAACCGATGCAGACTGCCTTCTGGTTTTTACCACGACCTCGACAGACCATGCGCTGGAGGGCTTTCAGGTGCGGGCGCTGCACTATCTGGTCAAGCCCTTTTCCGAAGCCGAGCTTTCTGCCCTGCTGGATGAGATGCTCTCAAAACTTCCGCGCCCCGAGCCGATTCTGACGGTGAAGGTCGATGGCAGTGACATCCGTTTGTGCTACCGGGATATCGTTTCCGCCGAGCATTTTGCCCACATGATCAGCATCCGCACCACCGCCGGCAAAACGCTTGCCACGCGCCAGAGCTTCAAGGCGTTCACAGAGCCGCTCAAAAAAGACCCTCGGTTTTTCGTCTGCGGTCGCGGTGCAATCGTCAATATGGAGAACGCTGCCGATTTTCAGGATGCCGCCTTCTGTATGACGGACGGCAGCCGCATCTATGTCAGTCAGGAGCTTTTAAAGGCAGCCCGGCAGGCATTTATGGAGTTTCTATTGCAAAGGGGGCGTGTGGGTTGAAGGACCTCCTGCGCCCGATTTTGGAGCTCACCGTGGTCTTTCCGGGTCTGCTGCTCGCGTATTTTCCGGTGCGCTCTTATTTGAAGCAGCCGCCCGCAAGGCTTGCGGCATGGGCAGTGCCGCTGCTGCTCGGGCTTTGCCTTGGCGGCGGACTGCTTTGCTATTGTTTCAACAGCCCGACTGCGCTCCCCCTGCTGGTTATCACACTTGCGGCGAGCCTTCTGTATGTCAAAACATTGCAGACCTCTCTCTGGAAGTCCGGAACGATTGCGCTGACGGTCTGCGCGGTATTCGCCTGCCTGAACAGCTTATCCCGCGCCATCGGCACGGCGATCACACTGCGGCAGCAGCTGCCGCCGGATAAGCCGTGGTTCTGTTTTGCTGCCTGCATTTTTTATAATGCGGTCTGCTGGCTGATCACTGCCGCAGCGTATTATCCCGCCACCCACGCAGTGCGCATGATGGTGGAGGATGATAACTTTGCGCAGACATGGTATGCGTTCTGGGTGCTGCCGCTTGTGTTCATTCTGCTGAACCTTTTCATGATCCCGCGTTACCCGACGACGCTTCAGACCGGGCGGGTCTTGCAGGTCTACATCGTTATGAGCATCGCGCTTTTGTTTTTGATGCTCTTCTTTAACGCGATCTTCCTTCTTATGGCGATCAGCATCAACCGGAACGCGAGATTGCAGCAGGAGAACCAGTTTCTTTCCATGCAGCAGCAGCGCTACGAAAGCCTGAAAGCCGCCATCGAGGAAGCCCGGCAGGCACGGCACGATATGCGCCACCAGATGAATCAGCTCTCCGCGCTGGCTGAAGCGGGAGATTTGGACGGTCTGAAGGCTTATCTTGCAAAAACCGTCTCCCGCATCCCGGAGCTGGATATGAGCTTTTGCGAAAACCGGGCGGCGGACAGTGTTGTAGGCTATTACTGTGCCCTTGCAAAGCGTGAGGGGATCCCCTTCTGTGCCAAGCTGGATCTGCCGCAGACGCTTCCCGTGGACGAGATCGATATGTGTCTGGTGCTGTCGAATCTTCTGGAAAACGCATTCGAAGCCAGCCTTCGCACCGCTCCCGCCCGGCGGAAGATCGAGGTCACCGCGTATGTCCATGCCGCGCGGCTCGTGCTGATCGAAGCGGAAAACGCCTTTGACGGGGAGATCAACGAAAATAGCGGAGTTTTCCGCTCGTCCAAGCGCAAGGGAAACGGCATCGGAATCCAGTCCGTCCGCCATATCGCAGAAAAATCCGGCGGGGCAAGTACGGTTACCTATCAGGACGGCCTGTTCTGCGCAAAGGTCATGCTTCGTGAATAATTATGTTCAGCCTTTCCAAAACGGCACGACTACAAATTTCAGCAGTCTCGCTTCCGGAAATCCCTGTATGTACCGGATCGCCGTTTTTGCAAACCGGTAAAATAATGACAAATGTTTTGAGGAGAATCGTCAATGAAATTGGATTTTTTGATGGATAATGCGGAGCAGGACCAGATGTGGCGGTTTGTTGCGCAGGCAGTTGCAATTCGGGATAATATGGTAGCCCAGCAGAATTCTTCCAACATTCTTCAAGGGGTGAAGATGACCAGCCTGTACACACAAACCCATCGAAGTGTGACCTACGCCAATGACGCTGTATCTCTCCACTCCCACGATTTTTATGAGCTACTTCTGTGTCGGAGCAGCTGTTCACCGGAATATCTGGTAGGTTCTGAGCGTTATCTGCTGAGAAAAGGGGACATTATCCTGATTCGCCCTGGTGTTAGTCACCGCTCTTTGCTGCGGAAGGACGTTTCCGGCCCCTACAATCGAGACGTGTTGTGGGTAAGCCAACGCATGATAGATATGCTTTTCCAGCTGGATGAAGAGCTGAACACTTTGGCTCCGGCTTGTGTGCTGCGCACTACCGGCACTCAATGGGAATTCTTGCCAGATTTGTTCCACAAAGGTGTTGTGGAATCTGAAAAAAGAGGCATAGGATGGCAGTCTATGGTTTTGGCCAACACCATTCAAATACTGATTTGCCTGTTTCGGGCATCCCAAGATCCGCAAGACAATTCTTCTTGTAAAGAAAAAACGGTACTCTTAGACCGTATCATGGCGTATCTTGAAGAAAATTTTGCCACCCGGGTCACTTTGGCCGACACTGCAAATCATTTTTATGTGAGTGAGAGTACTATCACCCATATGTTTCACAATAAGATGGGCGTCAGTTTTTATCGCTGCCTCACGCAGCTGCGACTGATCCATGCTAAGTCACTGATTGTGGAAGGAGTCCCCATGAGTGATGTGGGGCAGCAGGTGGGCTTTGCGGATTATTCCACCTTTTATCGGGCGTTTAAAAAGGAATATGGTATTAGTCCGCAGCAATATCTATCCTACTACCGTGCTGCCGCGGGACAGATTGTGGTAGATCTTCCGCGGAATATTGATTCTTCTCAGTTATAGTAGGAGTGCCGCAATTGAACAAACGACCTTCCGGTCCTGGCCGCAGCGGGTTGCTGCTGCGGCGGCATGACTAGAAGGTCGTTTTTTTATATACCCATTTCATTTCGGGCTTTGCCCGGGGAGCCGACCTGCTGTTTGCCCAGGCAGTGGCGGCGCAGAAGGACAAAGGGGCGAAATTGGTGCTGGAAGCAGCCATTCCGTACCGGGGAAGGCTCTACAGCCGGGAAGAAGGCTTTCAGCAGCTGCTTGGCCGGTGCGACCGGATCACGGTGGTGAGCGAGGAATATTTCCCCGGCTGCTACATGCGGCGAAACCGCCACATCTGGGCCTGCTCCGCATTATCCATCAAAAAATCCAATTTCATTGACGATTCTCCGTAAAACATTTGTCATTATTTTACGGGATATTTGCCAGATATGCAATGAAATAGCGAAATGTGTAATTTATTTTGCAGATATAATTTGATATTCTATATGCAGAACCACGTGGGAAATCCCACAGAAAAGGAGAAATCAATAATATGGAGAAAAACACCACTTCGCGGCTGACCTTGAAACAGAAGATCGGCTATGGCTGCGGTGATGCCGGCGGCCTGTTCACCTTTAGTCTGATGAGCGCATTCTTTACCCGCTACTGTCTGAATATTCTGGGCGTCAGCACGAAAATGCTGGCAACTCTGCTTTTGGTCTGGAATGTTTGGGATGCTGTCAATGACCCGTTGATGGGTACCTTGATGGATAAAGCATTTGCCAAGAATCACGACAAGCGCGGCAAGTTTCGCCCTTGGATTCTGCGTGCTACCCCTATGCTTGCGGTTTCCGCCATTGCTTTGTGGACTCTACCAACCTTGTTCGATGGAGTTGCCATGCTGGCTGTACTGTTTGTGTGCAAAATCCTGTATGAAGGCGCCTACACCATGCTGAATATCCCCATGGGGTCTATGCTCTCCGCCATGTCTGACACCGACGAAGAGCGCGCGCAGCTGTCTTCCGCCCGTGGCTTTGGCTCCATGGCTGGTGGTTACACTTGTTCCCTGGCATTTCCGTTGATTCTGGGCATATTCGGCGATACCGCCAAAGGCTACGGAATCGGTGCAACCATCATGGCCATCTGCGGCGGTGTAGTCTGTTTCTTCCACTACTATTGGACGGAAGAGCGTCACAACAGCGCGCCTGCAGAGGATGCAGGCAACAGCATCAAAGTCACCGACATTTTTGTGGTGTTCCGAAAGAACCGCGCATTCTTGGCACTCTGCGTTCACTCTCTGTTTTTCTGCTCCATGCTGGCCATTACCGGCAATGTGGGTACCTACATGTACGCAGATGTCCTTGGCTCTCTGACTATGATGTCTACGGCTTCTTTGATTTCTATTCCTTGCAGCATTTTGGCTCTGGCCGTAGCTCCCAAGCTGGCTAAAAAAGTCGGACTGGCTCGCCTGATTTGCGCCGGGCTATTAATTTCCGCCGTTTTGTACCTTGCTCTGTTCGGCACCATTATGTTCGTCAATATTCCTGCAATCGTCTATGCCGTCTGGGCCACACTGGCGTCTACCTTCTCCTCCTTGGCCATTCTTATGCAGTGGGGCATGGTAGGTGAAGCGATTGATTACAACGAATACCTGACCGGCAAGCGCACGGAAGGTTCCATTTACGGCACCTTCTCTCTCACCCGCCGTATCGGTACAACCATCGGCTCTTCCTTGGGTGTTCTTATGCTGGGGTGGACTGGTTATCAGGTTGGCGCCGCTACACAGTCCGCTTCTGCCTTGAGCGGTATCAAAGCTCTGTCTACGCTGGTTCCCGCCATTTGTGTTCTGGGCTCTTGGTTCGCCTTCCGTTTTATCTGGAACATCACCGACGATGTGCGAGCCAAAATTGCTGCTGCCAAACAAAAGTAAGGCCGGCGTTTTAACTTTTCTTATCAAATATGCAGGACGAGCTGCCGCATCATCCCGCTTTCCGAAAGTGCAAAATTTCATTATTTTAAGAGGTATTCTATGCGTACTCGTATTCTGGGCAAAATGCTCAACACTGAGGTTCAGGAATATCTGAACCGCAACGACATTATCATTGTCCCGGTAGGAACCACCGAAATGCACGGCGGCTTTCCTCTGGACTGCGAAACCGTAATTTCCGAGGCCTACTGCCTGCGGATGGCAGAAGCTTGTGATGGCCTGGTACTCACAGGGCTTCCCTACTTCTATGCGGGTGCTACCGCTTCCGGTCGAGGTACTGTCCAGGTTACCGTCCGTCAGGGTATTGACTATTTGGGTGCTATTGCTCGGAGCCTCCTCCGTCTGGGCTTCAAACGCCAGGTGTATATGAGTTTCCACGGCCCCGCTCATATGACCATCTGCCCCATGATCCGAGATTTCTATGATGAAACCGGCGTACCTGCGCTATACATGGATTGTATGATTCAGTTTGACAAAAATAAAGATCTTCTAACCGATTTCTTAAATGATTTTCACTCCATTACCGTTGGCGCTTATAAGGTGATGAACCGGCTGGAAGATGTGCCGCTGGTGACCGGTTACCAGCATACTACTCCCCAGAGCTGCGCGCCTTTCCAAGATTTGTTCAGCCTGGGATACCAGAGCGCCGCTGTAGGTTACTGCTTTGGTGAAAACGGCGACCACATGTCCACTCCAGACATTCCCGATGTCGCAACCCGGGACGCCCTTGCCGAGCGAGGTGAGTCCCTCATCGATGCGATGGTGGAGCGAATGGATATGCCCCATGTGGTGGAACAGATGCGCAAGCTGGAAGAATACGGGCACGAAAACGAAAAGAAATATCCATGGATGCCTTCGGCTTGGAACAACCGGTGAAACAGCAGCAAAGCGACACAGTAAAAACGAACGAGATATAGTTTGATCACTCCTCACCAAAAAACAGTAAATTCAAACGATACCATTACAGAACCAGCAAAAAATGAGGTAGAACTTTTCCGAAAGCCAACAGCCTAAACCCAGTAGATTTTGTAACGTTCTAGGGGAGGCTTTCCTGGCAAACTTCCGATGTAAAGTGAAGTAACTAAAATATCCCGGCTCTAATTTCAGAGCCGGGATATTTACTTTTTGTATGACTTTGATGCTTACTTAAAAAACGACCACCTCTCCTTCATAGAAAAAGCGCTAAAATACCATTCCAAGCAAAGAATTTTTACTTTTTATATCTTACATTTTCTGAATTGCATACGCTATCACCAACACAAAAACCAGCCATAGCGGGACAATTCCCACAAATACATAATGGATACATAATTTTCGAAATCCATCCAGAATATGTTCTTCCTTCTGCCCCTTCAGGCCGTGCGTTTTTTTGCAAAAGCCGTTTATTTTTAGCCGAAAAATAAAAATGAGTTAAGAGCGGATTATTGGGGAGGTTATTGTGGAACCATCAAAAGTAACCAGCGTTAATAGCCGTGCGGAAGAACTGTTCGTTCAGCTGTTCTGTGAAGCATTCGGCCCGGAAAAACAGAAAACTTGCAAGTTCAGTATCCGTGTGTTGACATTTACGGTCGGCATCGGTACATCGACTTTGCATTGGAGTCGCCTGAATCCAAAATTGCAATCGAGATTGACGGAGAGACTTACCACAACCCCAGCAAGGTTTCCGAGAACAAGTATACAGATGACCTTCTAAAGCAGAACAGCCTGGTTTATGATAACTGGAAGGTTTACCGCTGGATTTACAGCCAGTTGGAAAAGCAGCCGGAAAAGATCAAGGAAGCCGACTACATTCTGGTGCATCACCAGAACAGCCGCTATGAGAATGCAGCGCAGGAGATGGATGGTCTGCTGGGGATACACCAAACTTGGCTTTCCCAGACCTCGGCGTTTTCGTTCAATCAGACCAAATTCTTTAAGCTCCCGGAGCAGCTTGGTCGCTTTGTTGTCTGCGCAACGCAAAGTCCTCTTGACATCCTCCGGGTAATCCTTGAACATCGTCAGATACCGCTCCGTCTTGCGGTCGGGTTCTTCCTGAATCAAAGTGCAGGCTGCGATCTCGCTCGTTCCTGTTTCTCTTTCTAGTTCAATATGTCAATTGTTAAAAAGAAAATACTATATGTAAAGGGCGATGGCCTTTTTCGGGTACCATCGCCCTTGCCAAAGGAGATATTTGAGTTTAGGGATACGCCGAAGGTGTGGAAAACAACACCGCCGAAGCCCGCTGCGACGCACTGCGCTGTGCGGTACAGGGCAAAGGGGAGCCGGTCGTCATCGGCTGTGACCCCAAGATGGGCGCTGTTTTTGTTCTGCTGGCGATCCCGTTCCTCCTGTTCTATGATCGAACAGTGCTGCCCCTATGCAACAGATGCCTGCCGCGGCAGGAATGCACCTGTATGCCAACGGCTACCGCCCTGTGATGGATGCTCTGCTGCCGCTGCTGTTATATTGCGTGCTGCCCTGTGTTGTGCTAAAATCATTCTGTATTGAGTATTCGGAAAAGGGAGCTGTGGAGCTGGCTGTCAGCATTGCGGCAGGTGCCGGGGTGCTGCTGCTCTCCATGGCGGTGTCGTGGCTCTTTTTTCGCAAAGCCCCATGGCGGCAGATCGGCACGGTGCTCATCATTGTGAATGCGGCCCCCATCGGCAGCAACATCGCGGTATATGCCCAGCGTCTGGGGCTGGATTCTTCCTACGCTGTGCAGATGGTCTGTCTGAGCACTCTGCTGTCACTGATCACGCTGCCAGTGATGCTCAGCCTGGCTGCCGCGTTGGGCTTTGCATGAGTCTGAAAACAACCAACAGAAAGCAGGAGATAAGATGAAACAGTATCTTTTGATCGACATCGGCGGAACCTTCATCAAGTACAGCCTGGCCGATGGACAGGCCCGGAAAATCTCTGGTGGAAAGGTTCCGACACCGCTGACGAATATGGATGACCTTCTGGCGGTCATCGAGGGCTTTGCCGCTCCCCTTCAGGGACAGTTCGTGGGCTGCGCCATCTCTATGCCGGGCCGCATCGATACCAGAAACGGCATCGCCCATACCGGTGGAATGCTCAGTACCTTTATGTGGGAGCAACCCTTTGCTGCGCAGGTGAAGGCACGGCTGGGCGTGCCGGTGACCATCGCCAACGATGGTAAGTGTGCCGCAGCAGCGGAGGGCTGGACCGGTGCGCTGGCCGGTGTGGAAAATGGTCTTGTGCTGGTGCTGGGCACCGGCATCGGCGGCGGCATCATCCTGAACGGGAAGGTGCTGATGGGCGCTCACGCTGCCGCAGGCGAGGTTAGCGGTCTTGTCTCGGATATTTCAAAGATGGCCGACGATGATTTCAATTTGACCTCGGTAGAGCGGTATTCCGAAGCACCCCTCTGGGCGGGAATGGCCTCGGCAAGTGGCCTGATCTTCGAGTATGCCCGGCAGAAGCATCTGCCGACGGGCAGCCCCATGCCCACCGGGGAAGAGATCTTTGCGGCTTACAATGCCGGGGAGCCGGAAGCGCAGAAGGCTCTCAAGATCTTTGCCCGGCGGGTGGCCGTTGGCATCCTGAGCCTGCAGCATGTGCTGGATGTGGAAAAGGTGGCCATCGGCGGCGGTATCAGCGCAGCGGAGGCTCTGCTGCCTGCGATTCAGGCCGAGTTGGATTGGCTGTTTGAGCGCTGCACAGTCATGCCGGCGGTCAAGCCGGAGCTGGTGCGCTGCCGCTATGGCAACGATGCCAACCTGATCGGTGCCCTGAAGCTGTTCTTTGAACAGAACCCCGCCTGAACCAGAACAAAATAGAATAGGAGTAGAAACTTATGAGCGTTTTCCGTGATGATTTCCTATGGGGTGGTGCCTGTGCAGCCAACCAGTTCGAGGGCGCATGGGACGTGGATGGCAAAGGCCCCAGTGTCCCTGACCTGTGCACCAATGGCTCTCACACCAGTCCGAAATGGGTGACAACTGCTATCCGCTCCGACCGGCTGTATCCCAGCCATGAGGCCATCGACTTCTACCACCACTACGAGGAGGACATTGCTCTCTTCGCCGAGATGGGCTTCAAGACCTTCCGCACCTCTATCAACTGGACCCGCATTTTCCCCACCGGTATGGAGACCGAGCCGAACGAGAAGGGCCTTGAATTCTATGACAAGGTCTTTGACTGCTGCAAGAAGCACGGCATCGAGCCGTTGGTCACCATCAGTCACTACGAGCTGCCCTATGCGCTGGTGGAAAAATACAACGGCTGGGCCAGCCGGGAACTCATCGAGTTCTATATGAACTACTGCAAGGCCATTTTTGAGCGGTACAAGGATAAGGTCAAGTACTGGCTGACCTTCAACGAGATCAACTGCGGCACCATGCCTATGGGTGCGATCCTGGAAACAGGCACCATCCGGGGCTTTGAAGGCCCTACCGACAAGGTGCCGGACAACAAGCAGGAGCGTTTTCAGGCGCTGCATCACCAGTTTGTGGCCAGTGCAGAGGCTGTCCGGTATGCCCACGACCACTACCCTCAGTTCAAGATGGGCTGCATGATCTGCTTTATCACCAGCTACGCACTGACCTGCGACCCGGCCGACGAGATCGCCAACCAGAAGGCCATGCAGATCAGCAACTGGTTCTGCTCTGATATGCATGTCCGCGGCGAGTATCCCTCTTACATGAAGCGCTATTTTGCCGAGAATAACATCACCATCCGGCAGGAGCCGGAGGATGCTGCCATCCTGAAGGCCGGTACTGTCGATTTCTACACCTTCAGCTACTATATGTCCAACTGCATCACCACCCACAAGGATGCCGATGATGTGGGCGGCAACATCATTGCTGGTAAGAAGAATCCTTACCTGAAAGCCTCTGACTGGGGCTGGCAGATCGATCCCGTTGGTCTGCGCTACACCCTCAACGAGATCTACGACCGCTACCGCATTCCCCTGATGGTGGTGGAAAACGGCCTGGGCGCTTACGACAAGAAGGATGCCGACGGAAAGATCCACGACAGCTACCGCATCGACTACCTGCGGGCCCACATCGAGCAGATGGCTGAGGCTGTAAAGGACGGTGTAGACCTGATGGGCTACACCCCCTGGGGCTGCATCGATCTGGTGAGTGCCTCCACCGGTGAGATGGCAAAGCGCTACGGCTTCATCTACGTCAACAAGTTTGACGACGGCACGGGAGATCTGAGCCGCGAAAAGAAGGACAGCTTCTACTGGTATCAGAAGGTCATTGCCACCAACGGCGAAGACTTAGGATAACAAAAACAGACCTCCGGGTGCCATGTTTGCAGTACCGGGGGTCTGTCTTTTTGAAAGAAGGAGGTCATTTATGGAAAAGGCATTTTGCTGTGCGCCGGATTTTCCGGTGGTTCAGACAAATTACGGTCCGGTGCGGGGATATCGCTTCCGGGAGATCAGCAGCTTCAAGGGCATCCCGTATGGGCGGGCGGTGCGCTTCCATGCACCCCAGCCGCCCCAGCCTTGGGCAGAGCCGCTGGACGCTTCCAGTTACGGCTGCGTCTGCCCTCTGCTGAGCATCGACAAGCCCAGCGGCGAACTGCGTGTACCCCACCGCTACTGGGTGCAGGATGAGGACTGCCTGAACCTGAACATCTGGACCCCGGCCTGCGATGCCCAAAAGCGGCCGGTGATGGTCTGGCTCCATGGCGGCGGATTTTTTGCCGGCTCGTCCATTGAGCAGGTGGCCTACGAGGGCGGAAACATGGCGCGGGAAGGGGACTGCGTGGTGGTGTCACTGAACCACCGGCTGAACATCCTGGGCTACTTGGATCTCTCCGATTTTGGGGAGGAGTACGCAAACTCCGGCAATGCGGGTGGGGATGATATCATCCTGGCACTGCAGTGGGTGCGGGACAATATTGCAGCGTTTGGCGGCGATCCCGGCTGCGTGACGGTATTCGGCCAGTCCGGCGGCGGTGCCAAAGTGACAACGCTGCTGCAGACCCCGGCAGCAGATGGCCTGTACCACAGGGCAATGATAATGAGTGGTGTGCTGGAAGGTTTGCTGAACGACAGTGTCGGCAGCGGCAGGGACTGTGTGCAGGCGCTGATGCAGGAGCTTGACGTGCAGACAGCACAGCAGCTGGAAACTGTGCCCTACCACCAGCTGGCGCAGGCTTACCGGAACGTCAGCCCGGCTCTGAAAGCAAAAGGCGCGAACGTGGGCCAAAGTCCCCACCCGAACCGCTTCTATCTTGGAGATCCGCTCCAAAACGGCAGTGGGTTTCGGCCCGAGACTGCAGACATTCCGGTGCTGATCGGTACGGTTTATTCGGAGTTCTACGGTTTCTTTGATGGTCTGAAAGGAGTCGGCCCGGAGGAAGCAGTGGGCCTGTCTGCCGCAGAGACCCTGCGGGAGCAGTTCCGCACTGCCTACCCGCACCGCCCGGAGGAAGACCTGCTGCTGGCAGATACCAGCTTCCGCGCCCCCACGATCAAATATGTCCGGGAGCGTGCCATGGCGGGTGGAAAGGTGTACAGTTATCTGTTTGATCAGGACTTCCCTCTGATGGGAAAAAGCACCCCGTGGCACTGTGCGGATATCCCATTTGTGTTCCATAATACAGAGCTTGTACCAGTGTGTGCCTTTGAGGGAGCAAAGCAGCTGGAAGCGGAAATTTTTGGCGCTGTGATGCAGTTTGCCCGTACCGGTGCGCCGGGCTGGGCTGCCAGTACGGAGGATGTGGAACAGACCATGCTTTTCGGCCCCCAAAGCCGTCTGGTGCAGAACCACGACCATGCACTGATCGAAGCATTGGCACCCTTCACAGATTTACGGATGAAAAAAGCGACCCGGGCAGGCGGACAGATCCAGCATTAAAAAGCGCTGTTCAATACGCGGGAATTCCGGGAAACAGAAAGCAGAACAGGCATCCTGCGATACCGCTTGGCGGTATCGGGCAGGATGCCTGTTCTGCTATGATGATTTTCATTGCATTTTCTATATCCGCAACAGCCTGACGAGATTTCTGGCAGAGTTCATAGCAGATAAAAACAGCGTGCAGCTTTTCTGCATTTTTGCTTGCTGCCTTATCTGTGCGGAATGGATGCCGCACGCGGCATTCAAGGGTCAAACCGGTCTGCATTCTATAATTGCCACTTGACCCAACCCGTGGTATAATGAAAGAATCGAATACTATGGGAACAAAGGACAGGGGTCAGAACAGAAAATGGCAAAACGAAAGCGAAAAACAACTGCAAAGCGCGCGTCTGCACGCAGAAAAAGCCGGGCCGAGGAGCGGATGCCGGCGGGGCTGGGCACCCTGTTTGTGGGGCTGCTGCTCATCGTGCTGGCGTTCGTGGAGGGGGACTCCGTCTGGAAGAGCGCCCACCAGATCCTATTTGGGCTGTTCGGCTGCGGCAGCTTTGTGCTGGGCGCGGCGGTGTGCTATCTGGCCATTCTCTACACCCGGGGGCAGGACCTGCTGATGCAGGTGTTCAAGCTGCTGCTGGGACTGATCTTTGCCAGCGGCACGGTCATCGTGTTTTCGGATATCCCCGCCGACCTGACCGCTGCCCAGATGATCGCTGCCTGCTACCAGAACGGCGCGAATGCCTGGCTGGGCGGCGGCGTGCTGGGTACTCTGCTGGGCGGCAACCTGCTCCTGCTCTGCGGGCGGCCTGCGGCCAATCTGGTCATGGCGGTGCTGGCCCTGTGCGCCAGTCTGTATATCTTTGATATCACCCCTGCCGAGTGCTGGCAGTGGCTCTGCAATGTGGGCGGCGGTGTGCACGAAAAAGGCGTGGCGGTCTATGAACAGAACGCCGCCCGCCGTGCCGAACGCCTTGCGGCCCGGCAGGCGGAAGAGGAGTACCGCGCCGAGGAACCTGCGGGCGATTACGATGACAATTACGATGAGGAAGATGCGCCCGGCGGCATTCCGGTGCCCGGGTGGCTGTCCGGCGTGTTCAGCTGGGGCCACAAGGTGACCAAGGAGATGGAAGGCGAAGCGGAACCTGCTCCCGTGGACGATTCTCTGGGCTACGAGCCGCCTGCGCCGGTGGAGCCGGAACCGGCTCCCGCCCAGCCTGCCCCAGCCTTTGAGCCGGTCAAGGTAACTTCTAACCATCCCCGCGCGGCGTTTGATATCGACCTTGGGCCGGATACCTCTGTTTCCGAGGGCGGCAGCGAGCCCATTGAGCCCATCATCATCGGGCCAGGCGGCACCTTTGGGCAGGACCCGCTCCAAAAGGCCCCGCCTCGGGCCATCGTCAAACCGGTGGTGCCGGATGCCGTGGAGACTGCCGCCGAGGATTTCTTCGCGCCCGCCGGATCGTCTGCTCCGGCCCCGGTGGTGAACCCCACCGTGCCGCCTGCGGCCCCGGAAGCCCCTGCGGCTGCACCGGCAGAGCCCGTGCAGCCTGAGATGCCGGTGTTCCAGACCCCCACCCTGCCCACTACGGACGAGCCGGTGGTGCCGGTGCGGGTCAGCGCGGAAAACGCGGTGGCCATGCGCAGTGAGCCGGACGAGGACGGCTGGATCAGCATTACCAGCGAACCGGTAGAGGAAAAGGACCTGAACACGCTGGTGGCGGCCGCCATGGAAAAGCCCGCCGCAGGCGAGCAGGCCGCTGCCACCGCCCCGGCCGAGGAGCCGGAGGTGGTGGAGACCTTCCAGTATCAGTATCCCAGCATCGAGCTGTTTGAAAAGTCTGCCGAGGAGAGTGACCCCGGTGCCCAGGACGAGCTGAAGGCCAACGCCCAGAAGCTGGTGGATACGCTGGAAAGCTTCGGCGTGCGCACCCGGGTGCTGGATATCTCGCGGGGACCCTCCGTTACCCGGTACGAGGTCCAGCCCATGGCGGGCGTGAAGATCAGCCGCATCACCTCGCTGGCCGATGATATCGCCCTGAACCTTGCCGTGGCCGATGTCCGCATGGAAGCACCCATCCCCGGCAAGCCTGCCGTGGGCATTGAGGTGCCCAACCACAAAAAGACCCCCGTTTTTATCCGCAGTGTCTTTGAAAGCCAGGCCTTCCTGCGGATGACTTCGCCCTTGGGCGTGGCGCTGGGCAAGGACATTGCCGGTGTGGCCCAGGTGGCCGACCTGTGCAAGATGCCCCATCTGCTCATCGCGGGCAGCACCGGCAGTGGTAAATCTGTCTGCGTGAACAGCATCATCATCAGCATTCTGTTCCGCTCCAGCCCCGAGGACGTGAAGCTCATGCTCATTGACCCCAAGGTGGTGGAGCTGGCTGAATACAACGGCATCCCCCACCTGCTGATGCCCGTCATCACCGAGCCGAAAAAGGCAGCGGGTGCTCTGAGCAGCGCGGTGCAGGAGATGGAGCGCCGCTACCACTTGTTTGCGGAAAACAATGTCCGTGACATCAAATCCTTCAACAAGCTGGCGGCCACCGACCCCATGCTGGAAAAGATGCCCTATATCGCCATCATCATCGACGAGCTGGCCGATCTGATGATGGTCGTGGGCAAGGACGTGGAGGATTCCATCTGCCGGATCGCCCAGAAGGCCCGCGCCGCCGGAATGCACCTCATCGTTGCCACCCAGCGCCCCAGCGTGGATGTCATCACCGGCCTGATCAAGGCCAACATCCCCAGCCGCATTGCCTTTGCCGTGTCCAGCCAGGTGGACAGCCGCACCATTCTGGATGGTGCCGGTGCCGAAAAGCTGCTGGGCCAGGGCGATATGCTCTTTATGCCTGTGGGTGCGCCCAAGCCGGTGCGTATCCAGGGCACCTTTGTGCGGGATGAGGAAATCAGCCGCGTGCTGGACTTCATCAAGCAGAGCGCCACCGTCCAGTACGACGAGGCCATGATCGAAGCCATGGAAAAGCACGCCATTCAGGATGGCAAGAAGGGCGCATCCTCTGCAGATGCGGATGAGGAGACCGGCAGCGACCCGATGCTCAAGCAGGCCGTTGAGGTGGTCATTGATGCCGGACAGGCATCCACCAGCCTGCTGCAGCGCCGCTGTAAGCTGGGTTATGCCCGTGCCGCCCGTATCATGGATGAGATGGAGCAGAAGGGCATCATCGGCCCCTATGAGGGTGCCAAGCCCCGCGCTGTTCTCATCAGCCGCCAGCAGTGGCTGGAAATGCAGATGAATCAGCCGGAGGAATAAGAACACAAGCAACACTTTTCTTGGCTCCCTGTCAGGGGAGCAGACAGAGAGGTTTAACCAGTGAGGAACACTATGGACAACTCTTCCCCAATCTACACCGAATTTCTTCCCATCAGCCGGGCGGACATGGAAGCCCGGGGCTGGGATCAGCTGGACTTTGTGGTGGTGGGCGGTGATGCCTACGTTGACCACCCCAGCTTTGGCACCGCCATCATCAGCCGCCTGCTGGAGGCCGAGGGCTATAAGGTCGGCGTGCTGGCCCAGCCCCGCTATTCCGACTGCGAGGACTTCAAGCGGTTCGGCAGGCCGAAGTACGGCTTTTTCATCGGCGGCGGCAACGTGGACAGCATGGTGAGCCACTACTCCGTGGCAAAAATTCCGCGTGCCGAGGACGAATACTCTCCCGGCGGCATCGGCGGCGCGCGGCCTGACCGCAGCGCCACCGTTTACACCAGGCTGGCCAAGGAGGCCTACCCCGACCTGCCTGTGATCCTGGGCGGTCTGGAGGCTTCTCTGCGCCGGTTTGCCCACTACGATTACTGGCTGGACACCGTTCTGCCCAGCATTGCAGAGGACTCCGGAGCCGATCTCATCAGCTTTGGCATGGGTGAGCACCAGACCGTGGAGATCGCCCGGCGGCTGGCGGCAGGGGAGCCGGTGGAGTCCATCACCGATGTGGACGGCACCTGCTACCTGACCGACTTCGACCACCTGCCTGAAAAGTATGTGGAGTGCGCCGGTTTCCGGAAAGTGGCCTCCGATAAGGTGGCCTACGCCAAAGCCTGCCGCATCCAGATGGACAATCAGGATGTGGTCAGCGGCCAGATCATTGTCCAGAAGCAGAGTGAAAAGTACCTTGTGCAGAACATCCCGGCAAAGCCGCTGGTGCGCTGGGAGCTGGACAAGGTGTATGCGCTGCCCTACACCCGCCGATACCACCCCATCTACGAGAGCATGGGCGGCGTGCCTGCCATCCGGGAGGTGCAGTTCTCCATCATCCAGAACCGCGGCTGCTTCGGCGGCTGCAACTTCTGCGCCATCCAGCTGCATCAGGGCCGCCGGGTCACCAGCCGCAGTGCGGACAGCATCGTGGAGGAAGCCGAGCGCATGACCCACGAGCCGGATTTCAAGGGCTACATCCACGATGTCGGCGGCCCCACCGCCAACTTCCGGTTCCCGTCCTGCCGCGAGCAGATGCTGCGGGGCATGTGCAATGGCGGCAAGCACTGCCTGGCCCCCACCACCTGCTCCCACATGATCGTGGACCACAGCGATTACCTGAAGATCCTGCGCCGTGTCCGGGAACTGCCCGGTGTGAAAAAGGTGTTCATCCGCAGCGGCATCCGGTTCGATTACCTGATGGCTGACCCGGACGACACCTTCTTCAAGGAGCTGGTGGAGTATCACGTCTCCGGTCAGCTGAAGGTGGCCCCGGAGCACTGCGCTCCCAATACACTGGCCTACATGGGCAAGCCGCCTATCCAGACCTTCAACAAGTTCAAGGATAAGTTCTACGAGCTGAGCAAGAAGGCGGGCAAAAAGCAGTACCTCGTGCCCTACCTGATGTCCAGCCATCCGGGCAGCACCCTGAGCGATGCCGTCTATCTGGCCGAGTATCTCTACAAAAACCACATGCGCCCCGAGCAGGTGCAGGATTTCTATCCCACCCCCGGCACGGTGAGCACCTGTATGTTCTACACCGGCCTTGACCCCTACACCCTCAAGCCCGTGTTCGTGGAAAAGACTGCGGAGGGAAAAGCGCTCCAGCGCGCCCTGCTCCAGTATTACGAGCCCTGCAATGCCGAAAAGGTCATCAAGGCGCTGAAAATGACCCACAGGGAGGACCTGATCCCGCTGCTGGTGCCCGCCGAGGGCCGCCGCGCGGTCCAGCGCTCTGCCCGCCGGGCCGAGCCTGCCGAGGTGACCATCCACAACGACGGCACCTATACTGTCCGCCCCAACAAGGGCAGGGGAGGCAGGAATCAGAGCCGTGGAACCGCCCCGGCCCGCACCGCAGGCGGCCGCCAGCCCAGCCCCGGCGCACGCTTTGCGCCCAACGGCACGGCACCCCGTAAGCCGAAGAACGATCAACAGAAAGAGAATACAGCGTGGAAAACTTCAAAAAAGAAAAAGTAAGCCTCTGGCGGCGCATTGCCGCTCTGGTCCTTGCGGCGGCGCTGGCCCTTGGCCTTGCCGCCTGTGATGCCTCGGCGGTGGTGCCGGGCAGCAGCACCCCTACGGTCAGCACTGCCCAGCCTGCCGGAGACGGCCAGACCGCCAACTTTGAGATGCACTTCCTGGATGTGGGGCAGGCCCTGAGCGTGCTGGTGGAGTGTGACGGCCAGTATATGCTCTACGACGGCGGCAATGTGGACGATGGCAGCTATGTCGTCTCCTACCTGCAGAATCTCGGTGTGGAGGAGCTGCAGTATGTGTTCTGCTCCCACGCCCACGAGGATCATGTGGGCGGCCTGGCCGCTGCGCTGGCCTATTTCCCGGCAGACCATGTGTACAGCCCCGTGACGGAAGCCTCCACCAAGTGCTTTCAGGATTTCGTCAAGTACACCCAGCAGCAGGGCCTGCAGGTGGAAGTGCCCGCTGCGGGCACGGTCTGGCCGCTGGGCAGTGCCACTGTGACCATGCTGGGCCCTGTGGCGCAGTATGACAACACCAACGATACCTCCATCGTCCTGCGGGTGGATTACGGCTCCACCAGCTTTCTGCTCACCGGCGATATGGAATCGGATGCGGAGCGCGACCTTGTGAACAGCGGGGCCAACCTGAAGGCAGATGTTCTGCAGGTGGGGCACCACGGCTCCAGCACCAGCACGAGCTACATCTTCCTGAACGCCGTCCTGCCCGAGATGGGCATCATCTCCTGTGGTGTGAACAACAAGTACGGCCACCCACACGAGGAGACCCTGAGCATCCTGCGGGATGCGGGGGTGGATGTTTACCGCACCGACCTGCTGGGGGCCATCGTGATCGGTTCCGATGGACAGAACTATACCATCCGCACCGAGAAAACGGCCACCGATGCTGAGCTCAACCCCACCGACCCGGCGGCAGCGTCCACCGCGCAGCAGGGGTATATCGGCAACGTGAACAGCAAAAAGTTCCACCTGCCCAGCTGTGCCAATCTCCCTGCGGAAAAGAACCAGATCCTCTTCTCCAGCTACGAGGAAGCCATTGCGGCAGGGTACAGCCCGTGCTCGAGCTGCATCAAGTAAAAGCATATCAGACAAGCAGCGCCCTGCCGGGGCAAACCGGCAGGGCGCTGCTGTTTTCTGGGATCATTTTTTTCGCTTCTTGAAATCAATCGGCAGAGTTGTCCACCGCTTCCGGAAGAGGTACGCCGCATCCTTGGGCTGACGCTGGCGGGTGAAGATGCCTTTTTTGTTGCCGTCCACCCGCAGGATGCCCTCGGTGGTCTGGAAATCGGCAAAATTCCACACCAGCTCACCCTGTATGAAATCGTAGTGGTCGAACACGGCGTGGGTCATCTCCAGATATTCATTCTGGTACTCGGCACTCCACATCACGCTGGGGAGCTTGTGCGCACCGCTCAGGTTGTCGGTGCCGTACTCAGTGAAGATGAGCGGGCGGCCATGCAGGACTTTTGCCCAGCCTTCCATCTCATGGTGGAAGGCGGCTTCGGCATCCGCCAGCCCGGCCCCGCCCAGTACATACCAGCCATAGTAGCGGTTCAGGCTGACGAAATCGGCAAAGCGCTGGCCCTTGCTGGTGTCGGGCAGGCTGGTCATCAGGACCGTATAAGTACGGGGGCGCTTCTGGGGGTCGAGGCGGCGGGCCAGCTCGAACAGGGGCTTGAAGTATTCCTCAGTGCCCGCGCTGGTGCACTGAGGCTCGTTGAGCAGGCTCCATGCGATGACCGAGGGATGGTTTTTGTCCCGGTCAATCATATCGGTCAGGGCTGCCTTGTGGTTCTTGAGCAGCGCAGGCGTGGTCTCCTTCTCAAAAAAGCCCTGCTGCCTGCCGTTGCCCTGATTGGCGGCCAGGAAGTTGGCTGTGCTCTGCATAAAGCCCACGGCGGGGACTTCGTCGATGATGAGGAAGCCCTCCTCATCGGCCATCTGGTAGATCTCCTCGGCGTAGGGGTAGTGGCTGGTGCGGAAGCAGTTTGCGCCGATCCACTTCATCAGCTCAAAATCCCGCTTGACGGTGGGCAGGTCGAGCCCACGGCCCCGGATGTCGGCATCCTCGTGCCGGCCAAAGCCCCGGAGATAGACCGGGCTGCCGTTGAGCAGGAAACGCCCGTGCCGGATCTCAAAGGTGCGGATGCCGATCCGGTCCAGATACTCGTCCACCACCGCGCTGCCCTCGTGGATGCGGATGACCAGATCGTAGAGATAGGCGGCGTGGACATTCCACAGCTTGGCGTTTTTGACCACCAGCGTGCCGGTGGTGCCGGAGCTTTCGGCCACCCGGGTGGTGCCGTCGTAAAGCTCCACAGTCACGGGGTGGGGGCCGTTGGTGGACACGGTATAGTCGATCTCGGCCCCGGTCTCGGTCAGGCGGTATCGTGTGGAATAGTCCAGCACCCGCTCCTTGGGCAGGGCCATCAGCCAGACGGGCCGGTGGATGCCGGCGTAGTTGTAAAAATCAAAGTAGGGGGCGGCGATCTTTCTGCCGTCCGCAAGGGTGCGGGTGGTGCCTGCGGGCAGCATCGTCTCGCTGAGCTCGTTGTTTGCCAGAACACTGAGCTTGTTGAACTGGTTATACCGCACGATGTTGGTCACGGTGGCATCAAAGGGCAGGAAGCCGCCCTCGTGCTGGGCCACCTCCACGCCATTGACAAAGACCCGGGCCCGGTGGGTGACCGAGCCAAACCGGAGAACGATGTCCCAGCCGCTCCATTCCGCAGGGACAAAAAAGCTGGTCTCGTACCAGAAATCACCGCAGTATTCGCGGGAGGCCTTGTCGGTGAACAGGTCGCAGAAGGAGGCAGGCACCGGCATGGAAAGAGAGGAGGGCAGGTCCAGCGCCCATCCGGCCTCCACACCCTTGCTCTCGGGGTCGAAGCTGAAACGCCACATCCCGTCCAAGCCGATGAGACGGCGGGTGGTGGTAGCGCGGGGATACAGCAGGGAGCGGTTCATCAGGATGACCTCACATTCATCAGCCCGGCGGCATTTTGCGTGCCACAGGGGCGTTTATTGTCTTTATACCCAGTATGACAGAAATTTTATAAAAGGGATAGAAAGATTTTTGAATAAATCCAGACTTTTTTCAGGAAAACAGGCGCTGCTCTGGGCAGAATACCTATTATCTCCGTCCGGGTTTAAAAACTTCCGTAAAGAGTGCCACAAAAAGTGAATGCTGGGAAAAAGAGGAAAAAACAGAATGTGAACGAACTGTGAAAATATACAAAAACAATACCTTAAAATTGTACGAATTCACCTAAAAAATATTCTAACATTTTTTGATAAAAGTTTGTCATAATATTGGAGTACAAACTTGGATACAGCATAAGGGACGCTGTACCGTTTGAATTGACCACCGAAGGAGAATACAATGGCAAATGAAATGCAAAAGACCACCCCGTTTGGGATGCGGGACAAGGTCGGCTATATGTTCGGCGATTTCGCCAACGATTTTACTTTTATCCTGTCGTCCAGCTTCCTGATGAAGTTCTATACCGACGTGATGGGCGTGAGCGCCGGTGTTGTGGGCATGATCATGATGATCGCCCGCTTTGTGGATGCCTTTACCGATGTGACCATGGGCCAGATCGTGGACCGCTCCAAGCCCACCAAGGACGGCAAGTTCCGCCCCTGGCTCAAGCGGATGTGCGGCCCTGTGGCCATCGCATCCTTCCTCATCTTCCAGTCCGGTCTGGCCGGGATGTCCTACGGCTTCAAGGTGGCATGGCTCTTTGTGACCTATATCCTGTGGGGCTCTATCTTCTACACCTCCGTCAACATCCCTTACGGCTCTATGGCTTCCGCCATCTCTGCTGACCCCAAGGACCGCGCAGAGCTGTCCACCTGGCGTACCATCGGCAGCACCCTGGCCGGCCTTGTGATCGGCGTTGGCACCCCCATGGTGGCTTACGTCACCGTCAATGGTCAGACGGTCCTCTCCGGCAGCCGCATGACCATCATTGCAGGCGTTTTCTCTGTCTGCGCCATCCTCTGCTACCTGCTCTGCTTTAACCTGGTGCGTGAGCGTGTGGATGTGCCCGCCAACAACAGCAAGATGGACATTGGCAAGATGCTCAAGAGCGTGTTCACCAACCGTGCCCTGCTGGGCATCATTGCTGCCGCCCTCTTCCTGCTGCTGGCCATGCTGACCATGCAGGGCATGGCAGGCTATGTGTTCCCCAACTTCTACGGCAGCGCCGCCGCCCAGTCTACCGCTTCTCTGCTGAGCAGCGTGCTGATCCTGCTCGTCTGCGCACCCTTTGCCTCCAAGCTGGCCAGCCGGTTCGGTAAAAAAGAGCTGGCCACTGTATCCTGCATCGTGGCCACGGTGCTGGAGATCATCTGCTTTGTTCTCAAGCCCACCAATGTCTGGGTCTATGTCGGCTTCTACTGTGCCGCCTTCATCTGCCTGGGCTTCTTCAACACCATCATCTGGGCAATGATCACCGATGTCATCGATGATTCCGAGGTCCGCAACGGCATCCGTGAGGACGGCACCATCTATGCGGTCTACTCCTTTGCCCGCAAGCTGGGTCAGGCGTTCTCTTCCGGCCTGACCGGCGGCCTGCTGACCATGATCGGTTACAGCGCTGCCACTGCCTTTGACCCGGAGGTCACCATGGGCATCTTCAACATCTCCTGTATTGCCCCCGCCATCGGCTTCGTGGCCGTGGCCCTGAGCCTGTTCTTCATCTACCCCCTGACCAAACAGAAGGTGGAGGAGAACGTGGCCGCACTGGCACAGCGCCATAATAAGTAAGGAAACGGATCAAGCCGCTCACGGGAAATTCCTGTGGGCGGCTTGTTTCTGCTTCAAAATTGATGTATACTAATATATCAGGAATGACACAATGGCACGAGCGGAACAACAGGAAAAAGGAGCGGTGTACGATGCGGGTGGATCCCTTGCAGATCCTTACAAAGCTGGCAGCGGTGCAGAATATCCCGACCCGGCGGGTCACCCCGCCCTTTGAGGGGTTGGAAGAGTTTGACTACGGCCTGCGGCGATCGCTGGACCCCCAGTTCGACTGGCAGGAGTTCGGCCAGTTGCTGCTGGACAGCACCCCTGAGAATACCCTGCTGCTGGTGGAGGGTACCTTTGAGCTGCACTTTGCTCTGTTCCGCATCCCCGATGAAAAAAACACGGTCTTTCTCATTGGACCCTGGACGGTGGGCCCCCGCACCCCGAGCGCTCGCAAATGGGTCAGGCGTTATCTGGGGGAAGCCGGAGAGGCCGCCGTGCAGGAGTACTACAACGGCGTGAAGATCCTGGAGGCCAGCGATTTCTATGGAGCTTTGCGGGTTGTGGTGGATACGATGTTCGGCTGCACTGTCCCGGTGCAGGAGCTGAAGGAATTCCTGCCCTTCCAGTTCCACCCGGATACCCGCTATTTCCACGAGCCGGAGTTCCAGAAGGAGATCCCGGTCACCATGCTGGAGCAGCGGTACGAATCGGAGAACCGCATTCTGGACGCGGTGGCCCGGGGCGATGAGGAAGCCGCCATCGAGGCCATGCACCAGCACTCCCGCTTTACCTATGGCGGCCGGTTCGAGGGGACGCTCTACCAGCAAAAGAACAAGATGATCGTGCTGAACACCCTGCTGCGCAAGGCCATTGAACCCAGCAAGGTGCATCCCTATTATATTGATGCCATTTCCAGCAAGTACAGCCGCATCATTGAGGAAGCCAACGAGGTGCCCAACGAGATGATGTGGCAGATGACGCGGGATTACTGTGCCTATGTCCGCCGCTACTCGCTGAAGGAGTATTCGCCCGCGGTGCAGAAGGTGATGAACTACGTCAACCTGAACGTGGCCGAGCCGCTGACGCTGAAAAGTCTGGCTGCCATGTGCTTCATCAGCCCATCGTACCTGTCGGCGCTGTTCAAGCAGGAGACCGGCAGCACCCTGATCGATTATATCAACACCCAGCGCGTCAACCGCGCGGCCCAGCTGCTGGTACAGAACAACCACACCATTGCCGCCGTGGCCGAGGAAGTGGGCATTCTGGACGTGAATTATTTTACAAAGATCTTCAAAAAGACGCTGGGAGTCACCCCCACCCGCTACCGCCGCGAACACAAAGAAAAGTGAAAAATGAAAAAAATGCCCGGTTTTTCCCGGAAATGTACGTTTTGTGCAAAACTTCCGGGAAAAGACGGGCATTTTCTGTACGGAGAAATTTGTTGCATGAACAGAACGATGTTGTAACCATTTTGAAAGGATTTATGGATTTTTGGCATGGAATTTGGATGTATGTTGCATTTCTGACCGATTTTGTGCTTGATATCAAAAAGAATGTTGTACACAACAATATCAACTGTGAAGAATGCACAAAGAAACGGCCGGAATCTTGTGAACTTGTCCCATTGCGAACTTTTTTTCAGATGGCTATAATACAAACAGAAACCATGGAACGTACATGTAAGTATATTCCATGAAATGCTGTGATATGCGAATGAAGGAGAACAAGATTATGAAAATGATTTCCCGTCGTGACTTTATGAAGGCTTCTGCTGTTGTGGGTGCTGCTGGCGTTCTGACCGCCTGCGGCGGTTCCTCCAGCTCCACTGCTGCTTCCTCTGTCGCTGCTTCTTCTGCAGCTGCTTCTGAGGCTGCAACCGGCAGCGCAAACGTCGGTGTCTGCATCTATCAGTTCGCTGATAACTTTATGACCCTGTACCGCACCGACCTGGAAGAGTACCTGAAGGATAAGGGCTACGCCGTGACCATCGTTGACGGCAAGAACGACCAGAACACCCAGACCGAGCAGATCAACACCTTCCTGCAGCAGGGCGTTGACGTTCTGATCATCAACCCTGTTCAGACCACTTCTGCACAGACCATCGTTGATACCATTTCTCCCTCCGGCACTCCCATCGTCTTCATCAACCGTGAGCCCGAAAAGGCTGTTCTGGATTCCTACGCAGGCAAGTGCTGCTACGTTGGCGCTGACGCACGTCAGTCCGGTACTTACCAGGGCGAGCTGATCCTGGAGACCGAGACCCAGGGCGATATCAACGGCGACGGCAAGATCACCTACATCATGTGCAAGGGCGACCCCGAGAACATCGATGCTCAGTATCGCACCGAGTACTCCATCAAGGCTCTGACCGATGCCAACAAGGAAGTGGAGTGCCTGTACGAGTACCTGGACAACTGGGATCAGACCACCGCACAGCAGGACGTTGCAAACGCTCTGGCACAGTACGGCGAGAAGATCGAAGTTGTGTTCTGCAACAACGACGCAATGGCTCTGGGCGCTCTGCAGTCCATCGAGCAGGCTGGCCGTACCGTTGGCAAGGACATCTACCTGGTCGGTGTTGACGCACTGAAAGAGGCTGTCCAGAATGTTGTTGACGGCAAGATGACCGGTACCGTTCTGAACGACGACGTGGGCCAGGCTACCAAGGCTGCCGAGGCTACTCAGCTGTTTGTTGAGGGCAAGGACGTTGAGGAGTACTACTGGGTCGACTACGTCAAGGTCACTACCGAGAACGCAGCACAGTACCTCTAATTCCTGTAGCACAAAACTCACGTTTGCAAGGTACGCAGTGAGTCCTATGGCTTGGTAAAAGCTTAAAAGCGCGTGCGTGCGAGAGTTCTCTCGGGCGCACGCGCCTTCTTTTAGAAAGGACGCACCGCGCGGCCTGCAAATTGCAAGATAAGGAGGCTCTGCGGAATGTCAGAATACCGTCTGGTAATGAAAGGCGTGGTCAAGACCTTCCCCGGCGTAAAAGCGCTGGACCACGCGCAGTTGGAGCTCCGCCCCGGTAAAGTTATGGCCCTGATGGGCGAAAATGGTGCCGGTAAGTCCACCCTGATGAAGTGCATGTTCGGCATTTACAAGATGGACGAGGGCGAGATCGAATACGAGGGAGAAAAGGTCGTTGTTGCGAACCCGTTGGATGCACTGGACCGCGGCATTGCCATGGTGCATCAGGAGCTGCAGCCCATTCCGGCCCGTACCGTGGCTGAGAATATCTGGCTGGGCCGCTACCCCACCAAGAAGTATGGCCCGGTGACCACAGTGGACCATGCTAAAATGTACAAGGATACCGATGCACTGCTGAAGAAGCTGAAGCTGCAGATCAATTCCCACGCAAAGCTGGGCAGCCTGAGCATTGCCCAGATGCAGATGGTGGAAATTGCAAAGGCTGTTTCCGCAAACTGCAAGGTGCTGATCCTGGACGAGCCCACCTCCTCCCTGACCGCCAACGAAGTGGAATCGCTGTTCCGCATCATGCGTGAGCTGAAGGAGCAGGGCGTTGCACTGGTTTACATCAGCCACAAGATGGATGAGATCAAGGTCATTGCTGACGAAGTGACCATCATGCGTGACGGCCATTACATCGGCAAGTGGAATGTGGCCGAGATGACCAAGGAGCAGATCATCGCCAAGATGGTCGGCCGTGAGCTGTCCAACCTGTTCCCCCCGCTGGAGAACCACCCCTCCGAGGAAGTGATGATGAAGGTGGAGGATTTCACCTCCATCCATCCGCGCTCCTTCCGCCATTGCAGCTTTGAGCTGAAAAAGGGCGAGATCCTGGGCGTGGCCGGTCTGGTGGGCGCACAGCGCACCGAGCTGATGGAAGGCATCTTCGGCCTGCGCGCACACACCTCCGGTAAGGTGTGGATCAAGGGTGAAGAGGTCAACATCAAGCAGCCCCGCGATGCCATTCGGAAGAGCGTGGCTCTGCTGACCGAGGACCGCCGCGCAACCGGCATCATGGGTGTGCTGAGCGTGGCCGACAACATCTCCATTGCATCGCTGGACGCTCTGCGCAAGGGCCCCATCATGCTGGATGACAAGAAGATTTTGGATCTGGTGGCGACCAATAAGGAAAAGATGGCCATCAAGGTGCCCAGCCCCAAGACCCAGATCAAGAGCCTGTCCGGCGGCAACCAGCAGAAGGTGCTGATCGCCCGCTGGCTGGCAAATAACCCCGATGTCCTGATCCTGGACGAGCCCACCCGCGGCATCGACGTTGGTGCAAAGTACGAGATCTACTGCATCATTGCCGATCTGGCTAAGCAGGGCAAGAGCATCATTATGATCTCCTCTGAAATGAGCGAGATCATTGGCATGTCCAACCGCGTCATGGTCATGTGCGATGGCCGCATCACCGGCTTCATCGACGGCAAGGACGCGACCCAGGAGAACATCATGGAGCTGGCTACCCAGTTTGAGACCGCGCCCGAAACGGCAGCGGCCAATCAGTAAACAAGGAGGCTGTCTATTGTGGAAGCTACCAAGAAATTAACGGGTAAATCCGTAAAGAAATGGCTGGGCAACAACGCCATTATCGTTCTGATGCTGCTCGTCTCTCTGTTCGTCGGCATCATCCATCCGAACTTTTTTGCACCTGCAAACCTGATCAACCTGTTCAAGAACGTGTCCATCCGCTACATCATCGCGCTGGGCATCTCCGGCTGTCTGATCACCACCGGCAACGACCTGTCCGCAGGCCGTCTGGCTGGTTTTGCTGCCTGCCTGGCCTGCATCTTTGCGCAGACCGAGGGCGCTGCCGGTAAGTTCTACCCCAACATGCCCAGCCTGCCCACCCCTGTGGTGTTCATTCTGGTCATTGCCATCTGCGCCATCGTGGGTCTGTGCAACGGTCTGGTCGTTTCTTACCTGAAGGTCCAGCCCTTTATCGCTACTCTGGGTATGCAGCAGGTGGTCTACGGTATCTGCCTGGTCTACACCGGCGGTACCCCCATCGGCTCCCTGAACAAGAACTTTACCTCTCTGGCCTCCAACACCATCCTGAAGGTCCCCGTGCTGATCTGGATCGCCCTGGTCGTGGCTGTCTGCTTCTGGTTCCTGTACAACAAGACCCGTCACGGCAAGTACATGTACGCCATCGGCGGCAACGAAGCTGCTGCTGA
>ENA-ORCN01000544-ORCN01000544.1-human-gut-metagenome-genome-assembly--contig:-NODE-544-length-31028-cov-8.411198_pt1 | contig 31028 bp, 19 predicted proteins | sample MGYA00242984_ERZ507984 | MGnify/ENA primary metagenome ERZ507984 (study PRJEB26167, sample SAMN06115395) | human gut metagenome | host: Homo sapiens | place: China:Hubei | collected 2016-05-19 | study... | reverse complement strand
TTCCACACTTGCAGCCTGAGAAGTATTTTCTTCGCCGCACATGTCGCCGAAGAAAATGATTGGACTTTCTTTGCGCCCGCAGGCGCAAACTCCACGAGGTTCCTTGACAGTCTGGCCGCCGCTCATGTTGAGCGGCGGCTTTTTGCGCGGCGATGTGAAAAAAGCAGTCCGGCATGAACCATGCCGGACTGCTCCATCCAATTGGGGCGCAGTGCCCCGGTTCTCCCCCCTGCTGCACAAACGATCTACGCAGCAGCATTGGCACTTGGCCAGTGATCCGGCGCCGGGCATCCAATCCGGCACCGGGTGATAACGATACTCAGTCGAACTTCGGCTGCTCGAGGTAGTCGGTGTAATCGCGCAGGAACTTCTTCTCCTCCGGCTTGAGATCCAGACCGATCGTGCCGCCCGGGTTCATGTTGTAGTCGGGGTCGAAGTAGTTCTTGAGCACGCGGAACACGCCGTACTCCTTCTCGCCGATGTAGCCCTCGAGCCAGGGCGCGAACATCTTGCCGATGCCGTGGTGGTGGCTCACGGCCGCGCCGGAGCGCTGGATCGCGTCGAGGATCGTGGTGTGGTAGGCCTTGAAGGCATCCTCATCCTGCATACGGGTGAGGAAGATAAAATACAGGTTCGCGCCCTGCGGATAGCAGTGCGACATATGCGTCGTGACGACGGTGTTCGGCAGCGCGTGGCAGATCTTGCGCACGTCGGCGTGCACCTGCTCCATGTTCGACCAGTTGACCGTGCACTCGAGGGTGTCGGTCGTGATGCCGAAGTCCATGAGCGTGTCGCGCAGGTAGGGGTCGTTGAAGCGGCCCTTTTCCCAGCTGCGGGTGACGTAGCCGGTCAGCGGCATGCCGCCGTGCTTGCGCGCGATCCTGGCGATGTTGCGCGCGACGTTGCGGCTGTAGCCCTTCTCGCCGTCGGTAAAGCCGAGGAAGAGGCAGCGCTCCATGTCCTTGTAGCCGAACTTGTCGAGCAGCGGCTGCAGCGGCGTCTCATCGACGTTGTAGAGCTTGAGCATGAGGTTGGTCTCTTCCGGGTCGGACAGGCGGAACACGGACGAGTAGCCGCACTCGCACTGCATCATCTCGCGCGCGGCCTTCATGGCGATGTCCCACGTCTTGAAGATGTAGGAGAAGCGCTTGCGGTTTTCCGGCATCCAGCGGAAGATGCGCAGCGTGACCTCGGTCAGCACGCCGAACGTGCCCTCGGAGCCCATCATGATCTGGTTCAGGTTCGGACCGGTGGCCTCGCGGGAGTAGTGGCTGGTCTGGATGACGCCGATGGGCGTGGCGTACTTCTGGCTGAGCACGATGTCGGCGATGGTGCCGTAGTACGTGCTGTTCTGGCCTGCGCCGCGCGTGACGGTCCAGCCGCCGACGCTCGAATACTCGAACGACTGCGGGAAGTGGCCGCAGGTGTACTGACGCTTTGCACCGAAGAGTTCGGGCGCGTTCTGCAGCGTCTTTTCCAGATCCGGACCGGACATGCCGGCCTGCACGGTGATGGTCTGGTCGATCTCGTTGAAGCTGATGACCTTGTTGAAGTTGCGGCGCATATCCAGCGAGATGCCGCCCTTGGTCGGCTCGACGCCGCGGGTGACGCTGCTGCCGCCGCCGTAGACGTACAGCGGGATGTGGTGCTCGGTGGAGTAGGCGACGATCTGCTCGACCTGCTCGCTCGTCTCGGGGTAGAGCACGACGTCGGGCACGCTGTCGATGCGCTTGTGGCGCAGACGCAGCAGGTCGTAGGCCGTGGCGCCGTAGGCCACGCTCAGACGGTCATAGTCCGTGGTGGAGAGGTTCTGCTCGCCGACGATCGCCTTGAGCGCGTCGATGTGCTCGGGCGCAAGCTGCACCGGGTGATCGGGCAGCTCCACGGGGTCAAAGCCGGTGTCGTCGGAATATGCCTTGAAGTCGTCGTCCGTCATCTGGAACTTCTCTTTCATGAGCGTGTACAGAGACTCCTTCGGGTATTTGAAGAAGTTCGGGTCGCCCCAGCGGAAGATGGAGCGGTAGCTATTTTCGGGGGCGGGGGTGAGCAGCCAGTTCGGCTCGAATCCTTTGTACGGTTTGTTGCTCATTGTGCAATCCTCCTCTTGACTTGGATCAGTTTCTGATAGATCGGGCGCAGGCGCGGATAGATCTTGCGGTAGGCCTGCTCGTAAATGTCGTTATATACCTCGTGATTCCGCTCGTTTGGCTGGAACGTGTCCTTGACGTGGACCATGGCCTTGGCCGCCTCGTCAAAATCGGCGAATACGCCCTTGGCCACGAACGCGACCATGGACGAGCCGATGGAGCACGCCTCGTGCGTCTGCGAGCGCACGACCGGCAGACCGAACACGTCCGCCGCGATCTGGCAGACCACGTCACTCTTCGCGCCGCCGCCGCCGATGCGGATCTCGCGGATGGTCAGACCCGAGCGGTCCTCCATGATGCGCAGCGCCATGTACAGCTCCAGGCACAGGCCCTCGATGATGGCGCGGTAGAAGTGGTAGCGCGTGTGGTAATCGGAAAAGCCGATGACCGCGCCGAGCGAATCCGGATGCAGGATGCCGGCCGTCCAGTACGGCTGCAGGAGCAGACCGTCGCTGCCGGCGGGCAGGTCGCGGATGCGCTGGTCGAGCAGGGCCTCGGGCGCCATGCCCATTTCCTTGGCGTCGATGGCGTCGGCCGTGCCGAATTCCTTGACGAACCAAGACAGCAGCCACAGACCGCGGTAGATCTCGATCTCGGGGTTGTAGTGGTCGTTGAGCACGCCGGGGTAGGCGGGCAGAAACTGCTGCGGCTCGACGTACTGCGTCGTGCTGAACTGGATCGTGGCCGTCGTGCCGAGCGAGATGGACGCCTTGTCGGAGTCGACCACGGCGAGGCCGAGCGTCTCACAGCCCTTGTCCGAACCGGTCGAGATGAGCGGCAGGCCGACGGGGATGCCGGTCAGGGCGCAGACCTCCTCGGTGACCGTGCCGATGACCGTGCCGGACGGCACGAGGTCGCACAGTTTTTCGTTCGGCACGTCGCAGAAGCAGCGCGTGAGGCTGCCGGGCTTCATCCAGCGGCGGTTTTTGTAATCGAACGGGATGTGTCCGATCTGGTTCGAGGCCGAGTCGATGAGATTGCCCGTGAGCTTGTAGTTGAGGTAGGTGGGCAGCATGACGTACTTGGCGGTCTTGGCCCAGATCTCCGGCTCGTGGCGCATGATCCAGTTGCCGACGGAGGCGGCGTAGACCACCTTCGCCGTCGGCTCCATGCCGGCGACCTTAAAGACCATCATGTTCTTGGCAGGCATGGCGCCGTTCGGATCGACGGTGCGCTTGTCCAGCCAGAGGATGATGTCGCGCAGGGGGTTGTTGTTCTCGTCCAGACACACAACGGTGTCGCGGATGACGGTGATCGTCATGGCGATCACGTCCGGCAGCAGGGCATTGCTGCGCGCACACAGCTCGCGGCAGCATTCGCACAGGCGGTCGAAGTAGAAGTCCGGCTTCTGCTCGGCCCAGCCGGGCTCTTTTGAAAAGTACGGCTCGGCGTATTTGCTCTGGACAACGTCCACGATCCGGCCGTCCGGGTCGACGAGCAGGGCGCGTGCGCTCTGTGTGCCGATGTCGCAGGTCAGCACCAGCGGTTTGCTCAAGTTGATTCCCTCCTATGATATAGTTTGCTCTCTCTCCTATACTGTAAGCGATTTTCGCTCGGATTTCAATCGGGTTTGTGCTTGAGTAGACTGCTTGTGGCGATGACGTCCACGCCGAGGCCGAGTACGTCGGGGATGACCACGTCGCCGCGGGCGATGCGTTCGGTCACGGTCACGGTGCGGATCGCGTCCATGACGTCGAAGATGCGGTCCTTCGGGATGTCCGCCGATACGCGCACCGGCAGCACCGGCGCGTCCGGGAAGGTGGTGCGCACGGTCGAGCAGATGGTGCGCTTGGGCGCGGTCATCTCCGAGATGGCAAACTCCCGGCCGCGGGGGCAGGTGTTGCCGGTGACGGACCAGCCGTCGCCGTCGCGTTCGATTTTCAAGGTGCAGCCGCGCGGGCAGCCGATACAGGTGAGTTCTTTCATGCCTCTGCCACCTCGATCTCAAAGTGGACATCGCTTGCATCTGCGATGCCGAGCTTGTCAAAGTCCAGCGTGAGCTGCTGCATCTCGGGCGGACGCAGGAAGGGATAGCGCCGCGACCAGACCTCATTGCCGTCGATGGTCAGCACCACGCGGCAGGGGCCAAGCACTGCCGCGCTGCGGAAATACAGCGTGACGGCGCTGTTGTCCTGCGTGCGGTCGAGCCGCTGCGGGACGAGATAGCCGAAGTCGTCCGAGATCGTGACGGCGACCTCGTCGCGTGTGTGCGCGGCAAAGTGCGCTGCGCTCCTGCCGGCAAGCTCGCCGGAGGCGGACACGTAGTCCACAAGGTCATTGACGTGCAGCGCGTTGCCGCACGAGAAAATGCCGGGGATCTCGGTCATGAGCTGTCCGTCGCAGACGGGACCGCGGGTGTGCCCGTCGAGCGGGACGCCGAGCGACTCCGCCAGCTCGTTTTCCGGGATGAGACCGACGGACACGATGAGCGCGTCGCAGTCGATGCGCTGCTCCGTGCCGGCGATGGGGCGCATATGCGCGTCCACCTCTGCGACCTCTACGCCCGTGAGCCGGTCTGCACCGAACACGCGCGTGACCGTGTGGCTCAGGTGCAGCGGGATGTCGTAGTCGTGCAGGCACTGGTGGATGTTGCGCGTCAGACCCGAGGGGGTGGGCTTGGCCTCGTACACGCCGAGCACCTCTGCGCCCTCAAGCGTCAGGCGGCGCGCCATGATGAGCCCGATGTCACCGCTGCCGAGGATGACGCAGCGGCGGGTCGGCAGCTCGCCGAGCAGGTTTGTAAAGTTCTGTGCGGTGCCGGCCGTGAACACGCCCGCCGGGCGCGTGCCGTGGATAAAGACCTGCTTTGCCGTGCGCTCGCGGCAGCCGGTGGCCAGCACGAGCGTGCGCGTCTCATCGCGGGCGACGCCGTCGCGGCTGACGGTGTAGACCGCAAAGCCGCCGGACGTTTTCTCCACGCGCGTGACGAAGGTCTGCGTGCGCGCCTCGATCTGCAGCTGCTCGAGCCGGTCGATGAAGCGCTCGACATATTCCGGCCCTGCCAGCCGCTCGCCGAAGCGCGCGAGGCCGAAGCCGTCGTGAATGCACTGCTTGAGCATACCGCCCAGACGCGCCTCGCGCTCGATGAGCAGCACGTGCGCACCGTTTTCGTGCGCGGAGATGGCGGCTGCGAGCCCGCCCGGGCCGCCGCCGATGACGATGACGTCATACATCATGCCTGCACCTCCCCGGATTTCGTCGGGCCGAACGTGATGGGTGCGTCGGCCGAGGACTTGCGCACCTCGCTGAGCGGCACGCCGAGGAATTCGGCGATGATGCGCACCACCTGCGGCGAGCAGAACCCGCCCTGGCAGCGTCCCATGCCGGGACGCACGCGCTTTTTCACGCCGTCGACCGTCGGCACGCACACATTCGAGCGCAGCGCGTCGAGGATCTCGCCGCGGCTGATCTCCTCGCAGCGGCAGACGATGACGCCGTAGTCGGGATTTTTTGCAATGTAGGCCGCGCGCGTCTCGTCGTCCATCTCACGCAGTACGGGGATGCCCGGGCGGTGGGGGTCGAAGTCGGGATTCGCGGCCACGGGGCGGTCGTGCGCGAGGATGTTGACCGCCATGTCCGCCACATCCACCGCGACGGCGGGCGCCGTCGTCAGGCCGGGGGACTGGATGCCCGCGACGTGGATGAGGTTGTGCGTGCGGCGGCCGCGCTCGATGATGAAGTCCTCCTCGAACGTGGGGGCGCGCACGCCGGTGAAATAGGTGATGATGTCGCGCTCGGTCAGCGCGGGCATCGTTTCTTTCTGCTTCTGGAATACGTGCGCGATGCTCTCGGGATGGGTCGCGGTGTTCTCCTTTTCATAGGTCTCCACGGCATCGGGACCGATGAGCAGGTTGTCGTGCACGGTGTGCAGGATGCCGCCGCCCTTCGAGTGCGTCTTGGAGACGGTGTCGGTGCCCTTGACGGACGCGATCGAGTGCATGAACGCACCGGCCTTGCGGTCGAGGATGCTGTTCGTGCCGCGGCGGGGGTGGATGGAGAAGAAGCGGTCGCCTGCCATGCGCGCCACTTCCTCGGCAAACACGCCGGCCGCATTGATGACGAGCGCGGGGTGCAGCGTGCCGCGGTTGGTGTGCACGGCGGTGATCGTTCCGTCCGCGACGTCCATGCCCAGCACGGCGGTGTTGAGCGCGATGCGCGCACCGTTTTGCACGGCGTTTTCCGCGTAGGCGATCGTCAGCCCGTAGGGGCAGACGCAGCCGGAGTCCGGGTTGGAGATGGCGAAGCTGGTCTTTTCGTTGAAGTTCGGCTCGCGCCTGAGCAGCTCCCTGCCGGAGATGAGGCGGGTGTCCGAGATGCCGTCGTGGTATTTGCGCCACATGCAGTAGCACCACACGGCCGGGCGCAGCCAGCCATGCTGGAAGCAGACGTACTGCCCCACGCGGGAAAACGGCACGTCGAGCTCCCTGCAGACCTGATCGAACATGGCGTTGCCGCGCCGGATGTATTTGTGCTTGACGCTGCCGCGGCCGAGGTCGATGCCCGGATGCACCTCGCCGTCGTTGCGCCCGGAGGCGCCGAGCGCGAGGTCACACTCCTTGTCGACGACCAGGATGTCAAGCTGCTTGCGCGCAAGCTCGCGCGCGATGGACACACCCGAGATGCCGCCGCCGATGATGAGCACGTCGGGCGTCTGCCCGTCGAGCGCGTCGTCGCGCAGCGCGGGCACGCGCATGGGCGCATCCTTGCCGCCTGTGAACGTGATGTCGTTGACGACATGGCACGTGGAATATTTCGTTGCGGCCATCTGGCCGGCACGCACAACGTCGTCCCAGCGGTCAAGCATGCCGCGCAGGACGATGCAGTTGTCCTCCAGCGCCGCTGTGACGCGGCCGCCGAAGGCTTTGCGCAGTTTTCGGTTCAAAACGGAGATCCGCATAACAGAGGTGCCTCCCAAACGGTAAGTCGGTCGGCCGACCGACTGAATAGGTCAAATATACCCTTTTTCCGGTGCAAAGTCAAGAACGGGGTCTGCGGCAAATCTGCCGAAATTTTTTTGTCATACTAGACAAAACGACCAAAATCGCGTACAATCAAATGCGTATGATTACACAAAAGCAGAAAAGAGGGACACGAAATGGCCGCTCCGCGCAATGACAATGTCAAAGAAAAGATCCTCGACGCCGCGACTGGCCTGCTCAATACACAGACGTTTGCCGACATCTCGCTGGCAGAGATCGCGGCGGCGGCGGGTGTGTCCAAGGGGACGCTGTACTACCATTATAAGAACAAGACGGACATTCTCTTCGGCATCACCAACCGGTATCTCGACCGCCAGTGGGACGATCTGATCGCGTGGACGGAGAACAAGGACAAGGACACGTCCGTGCACCGTCTGGTCAAGTACGTGGTCGAGCGCAACACCGCCTCCGCCGGAATGCGCCTGCACCTGATCCACGCCGCCATGCTCGGCGACGAGGCGCTGCGCGCCAAGCTCATCGAGCGCTATGCCGCCTTCGAGCGGCTCATCGCCGAGAAGATCGCCGAGCGCACCGACGCCGTTTCCGCCGATTACCTGACGCAGCTGATCCTGCTCGCGTCCGACGGGATGATCGTGCAGGAGGCGCTGCGCAACGATAACTTTGACGCGGCCGCCTTCGTGCGCCAGAGCGAGGCATATCTGCGCGTGCTGCGTCCCGCGGGGCGCGACTGAGCGGCTGCGCACGGTGCACGCAGATTGTATCGGAAGTCACTCTCTTGTCCGGATTTGTGAAAGAATTAGCGTGTAGCGGTTGACACCGGATGGAACACATGGTAGTATTTTTGTAATAACCGTGGGGTGGAGCGGTTATCCTGTTTTACCGGCGGCAGCGTGTGCCGCAACCGCTTTTTTTGTATGTCGAAGGCAGCGGAATGCATCCGCATTCCGTCGTCTTTTTACATAGCTGCAATGGGAATTATTTTGAAAGAAGGGACAATATGAAAGACCTGAAACATCTGATTTTCTTCGAAAATCTCCTGCAGGATGCGCAGAACGAGCTCGTCACGCAGGCGGTCAATGACGGGAAAATCGCCCTCGGGTACAACTGCTATTACATCCCCGAGGTTCTGCTCAACCTGCCGGGCTGCTTCTCGAGCCGCCTGCGCGCGCCGCGCTGCGAGTCTACCGACGTTGCGACCTACTACATGACCAGCCGTGTCTGCCCGTATGTCCGCTCCATCCTCGAGCGTGCCATTGAGGGCGGCTACAACTACCTCAACGCGCTCTTCGGCGCCGAGTGCTGCGCGTCCATGGAGCGTATGGAAGAGCATTTCTTCCTCATCAATCCCGTGAAGAACGAGCGCTTCTTCGTCACGCAGATCGATCCCCCGCTCAAGGGCGATAAGACCAGCTATGACTACTACAAGGGCCAGCTCAAGCTCAAGGTCGTCGACCAGCTCGCCGAGCGCTACGGCGTGGACACCTCCGATGCCGCCATGCGCGCGACCATCGAGAAGTTCAACGAGCTGTGCGACGTCATCACCGAGATCGGCAACTTCCGCAAGCTGCCCAACCCGCCCATTACCGGCTATGAGTTCCATGTCATCCAGCTCGTGAGCCAGGTCTGCCCGCATGACCTGATCCTCCCCTACCTGAAGGAGACGCTTGCCGAGATCAAAAAGCGCAAGCCCGAGCCGGAGTTCCCGTTCCGTGCGCGCATCGTGGTCGCCGGCTCCGAGATCGACGATCCCGAGTTCACGAAGCTCCTCGAGGGCTGCGGCGCGATGGTCGTGGCCGACCGCTACTGCTTCGGCAGCTTCCCGAGCCGCGAGCGCATCGAGATCCGCGACGGCGAGACCGCGTTCGACGCCATCGTCCGCCACTACCTGCACTGGAACCAGTGCGCCCGCTTCATGGAGGGTGCGAAGATCGACCAGCGCCATGCTGAGGTCAAGCGCCTTGTCGACGAGTTCCATGCTGACGGCGTGATCTACGAGAACATGAAGTTCTGCGAGTTCTGGAGCTATGAGAAGGTGCTCGCCTCCCATATCCTGACCGAGGAGATGGGCGTGCCGTGCTGCACGATCGAGAAGGAATACGCGCTCGGCTCCGTCGGCCAGCTCCGTACCCGTTTCCAGGCCTTCGTTGAGAGCCTGGAAATCAAGAAAATCAATTCTTGAACAGGAGGGGAATGAAAACTATGAATTGCCCTGTTACGAAATTTATTGACTCCAAGATGCAGAGATTCGACCCCCTCTGGCAGGCTCAGAACGGTGTCGGCGGTCTCCGCAGCCGTTACTATGATAAGACCGGCGTCGCCAAGTACCGCGAGTGGCGCGGTCTGCACGACACCATGGTCGACTACCGCGCATGGCTCAAAAACGTCATGTCCATGGCTGCCATGGTCGCCTCCGCGCCGATCCCGTGCCTGAAGGGCTTCTGGGAATACCGCTGGATGGGCTCCTACCTCGGCACGTTCATGTTCATCGACCGTCTGTTTGAGGGCTACCGCGGCCCCGAGCTCGTGATCGCGCACATGAATATGCATGCCATCGTGCAGAGCCTGACCAAGAAGATCGCCCTTGTGCTGTCTCACGACCTGCGCATCGGCGGCAAGGACAGCGATAAGATCATCCCTGTGGACGAGGTCATGCCGCCGCTGTTCCTGACCGGCTTCAAAGACCTGATCCCCATCCCGCTGCAGACGCTGCCGGAGTTCATCATCTGCGATGTTGACCAGCAGCTCGAGCCGTACTACATCGACGTAGCCGAGTCCTTCGGTCTGCCGGCAGACGTCTGCTCCCGCTGCGCGGCGGAGACCGGCGTTGCCCTCAACGACGACTTCCCGCTCTTCGGCAAGGCCATGATCTCCACGAACATGCCCTGCAACGCCTCCGAGGCGACCTCCATGTTCCAGCGCCGCCGCATCGGCCTGCCTGACTTCCAGGCGACCATGGCGATGATTCACAACGAGCCGGCTGCCCACCCGTACTCCGCGCAGGTCCTGCGCGACTGCATCGAATTCGTCGAAAAGGAATACGGCGTTGAGTATGACTGGAACGCCCTGTTCAAGCGCGCCAAGCACATGAACGAGCAGAACCGTCTCGAGCTCGAGAAGTGGGATTACTTCAAGACTCCCTACTGCCCGCTGACCGGCATCAGCGAGACCCTGTACCGTCTGTATGCCTGGGCCTCCGCCAACGGCCAGGAGGACTACTTCACCAAGAACGACCGCAAGGTCATGAAGATCCTGCGCAAGTGCTACAAGAATAAGTACGTCCCGTACGGCGGCACCACGCGTCACCGTGCGTTCCTGTGGGGACCGTCCGCCGTGTACTACACCGACTTCCCGACCTGGACGCAGAACTGCTGGGGCATCAACATCGTCCTGAACATGGACTCCACCATGGGTCACAACATGATCAGCACTACCGACCCCGATCAGGCGCTCATGGATCTGGCGCTGTTCAGCGAAAAGGGCGTTATGCGTCACATGGCCGTCGGCGGCTGGGACAACGTCAACTCCGTCTGGGAGTGGGCCAAGAACTTCAACTGCGACATGGTCCTCATGAACGACAACATCGCCTGCAAGGGTATGCTCGGCGTGCACGCCATGATGGAGGAGCAGGCGCGCGACCTTGGCTTCCACTTCATCTTCATCGAGCACGACCTCGAGGACTGCCGCACCGTGCCGCGCCGCGATATGCGTAAGTGCGTCAACGAGTATATGTCCATCGTGCTCAACGAGCAGCCGCTCGACCCGACGCTGGTCGACTTCGACGATTCCGCGGCGTACTAAGAAAGGCAGGTACCGACTATGAATATGAAACTCGCTGCAAAGATCATGGGCAAGGTCGGCCTTGTCGGCTTTATCGGCTTCGTTGCGACCTTCTCGATCTATATGTTCAACCTCGAGAACAAGCTCATCTACTATGTGCTGCGTCCGCTCCTGAACAAGCACTATGATTCTCAGGTGCGCGATAAGCGCATCGTCTGAGCGCCCGCAGAGCAACCACAAATCAGCAAACCCCGCTGCTTCAGCAGCGGGGTTTTTGTGACAGTCAAAAAAGTATTACTTTTTTGACAAAGGGGTTTGCGGCCTGACTGCATCGCACTCGCTGTCCGCGGAGACGGACAGCTCGCACGTTTGCAGGCCGAGAAGTATTTTCTTCGCCGCACATGTCGCCGAAGAAAATGATTGGACTTTCTTTCGCCGCTTCGGCGGCGAAACTCTACGAGGCTCTTTGACAAGCTGCACGGCTGCGCGCCCCGAGTGGGGCGCGCAGCCGTTTGCTATTTTATGCGCGGCGGGCGTCGGATGCCGCGGCGCTCTGCTGCAGCGCGGCCTGCGCCAGCAGCTCCATGCCGTCAAATACCTGCGGATAGCGCGCGGCGAGACCGAAGTGCGCGAACGCGGCGCACAGCTGCGCACTGTCGAGCACAACGCCGTCGCACCCGCGCGCAAGCTCCAGCTCAATGATCGAGCGCAGCACCTGCTCGCTGCACGCCTTTTCCGGCCGGACGCAGCCGAGCAGCGCCTGCACCGGCGCGTCCGGATAGCTGCACTGCAGGCCGTAGCGCTGCGCCGCGAGCCCGTAGGCGTTGGCGGCGCGCACGCCGGGCGTACACAGCACGCTCGCGCGCTGCCGGAGCTTGCCGACGAGCTGTGGCAGTGCGGCGCCCGCGGTGCTCAGCACCGGGATGCCGGCCGCCGCCGTGAGCTGAGTGCAGAAAATGCCCGCACTGTCGGGCACGGCGATGACCGTGCAGCCGGACGCGGCCAGAATCTCGGCCGCCTCGCTCAGCTTTTGCAGCGGCGCGTGTGTGCTCGCACCGCACAGATACGGCTCACAGTCGGGCACGGCAGTCGGACTCAGCGGCAGGAGGGCGGCAGTCTCTGCATCCAGTGCCTGTATGCGGCGCAGAAACTGCGCGGTGGCGGCGGCGTCTGCGCTGAGCACGCCGATGTGAGGCTGATCCTGTATCTGCATGATGGACATCTCCTGACGAAAAAAGTCTCCGCGAAGCGGGTATGACCCCATCTTAGCGGAGACTGTGATCCGTCCGGCAACGCTTTGGCATCGAAACGGCATCATTGTGCGTTGAAATACAAAGTATTTTCCACGCGCCACGCCGGCAGGGAAAAGGCCGTGTCGGCGTCCGGGTCATAAAACTGCAGGTAGTCGGTGATGCTGCTGTCCATGCCGTCGTTGTAACTGCCCTCGTTTCCGGCGTTGAGCAGCTGCAGGGGAACGGTGTTTCCACCGCTTGTGCGCAGACCGAGCATTTTTTTCGCCGCTTCCGGCATCGGGATCTGCACCTCGTCGTACGGCACGCCGAGCGCGGCCGCGACCGTGGCGCCGACGCGGGTTTCAAACACGCGCAGCAGGTAATCCCACAGGTCGTTCTGCCGGATCTGGAAGGCATAGCTGTCCGAAAACGTATAACTGAGCGCCAGCACGCAGCCGGTCGCATCATCGAGCAGGAAGGACGCCGTGTCGCCGCGCGGATTGCTCAGCGCGATGCCCCAGAGGACGAAGCCGCTGCCGTAGCTCGCGTACTGGACGGTCGCGCCCTCCTCCACGGAAAAGCCGCCGCCGAACAGCGCGCTGTCCTTTTCCAGCGCGCCCAGAAGCTCCTGCGCGTACTGCGTCATCTCGGCCAGCGTGTGCGCCGCGGCGCTCTCGTCGAGCTCGACGGGATCTTCGGCGCCGTAAAACAGGTTCTGCATGCCGTCGGTCAGTTTCCGGCGCAGAACGGTGGCCGGCCCCTGCTCGCCGCCGGTGCTGAGGGAAAACGCCGTGTCCTGATCCGCGCGGTCGAGCCGCGCGGTCACGAGGTTCGGCAGGAAGAAGCCGCCCGCCGCGATCGCCAGCATGAGCGCGACCGCCAGCGCGGTGCGTATCCATGGCTTCATACACGGCCTCCCTTCAGCTCCACGGTCACGACCGTGCCGTTGCCGACGCGGCTCTCAAACTGCATCGTGCCGCCGTGCAGCTGCACGATCTCATTGCACAGCGACAGACCAAGGCCCGCGCCGCCCTGTGCGCGCGAGCGCGACTTGTCTACGCGGTAAAACGCCTCCGTCAGGTGCGTGAGCGCCTCCGGCGGGATGCCGCGGCCGTTGTCGAGCACACGCACGCGGCAGCCGTCGGGCAGCATCTCCTGCCAGACGTAGATGTTGCCGCCGCTGTCGAGCGCCTTGCGGGCGTTGTCCATGAGGTTGACGAGCAGGGTCTTGAACAGATCCGGCTCCAAAAAGCACGCGCCCTCCGCCGTGCGGTATTGCAGGGAGATGCCCTTTTGCGCGTACAGGCGCTTGAGGTGCTCGAGCAGCCCCGCCACGAGATCGGCGGGATGCGCGGGCACAAGCTGCAGCTTCGACTGGTCGAGCGAGAGCATGTCCAGCAGCTTCAGCCCAAGCGCCTCGAGCCGCTTGCCCTCGGAAAAGATATAGTTTGCCGCGTCCATCTGCTCATCGGGCGTGAGCACCTGACTGCGCAAAAGGTCTGCATAGCCGATGATGGAGGTCATGGGCGTTTTCATCTCGTGCGAGAAGTCGGCCATGAACCGTTCCTGCAGCGCCATGGTCTCCTGAATGCGGTTGACGTTGCGCTCGAGCTGCCCGGCCATGCGGTTGAAGTCGGCGGCGAGCTGCCCCACCTCGTCGCGCGAGCGCACGGGCGCACGGTAGCTGAGGTTGCCGCGCGCCAGCTCCCGCGACGCGCGGGAAAGCGTGCCGAGCGGGCGCGTCAGCAGATAGGACGTGACCCACGACACGGCCGCGCCGATGGCGATGAGGATCACGAACGTCGTGTGGTAGGCGCGCTGCTGCGTCTGACGCACGGTGTAGGCCTCCGTCACGTCGAACGCGAGCTGGACGGTCGTGCCGTCGGCCGTGGCGCCGAGCATGAGGTAGTGCCGGCCGTTGCCGGTGCGCACGATGCGCGTGAGCCCGTCGCCGCCGTCGGACGGCTCCGGCGCGGCGTCGAGCAGCGCGGTGTCGCCCGTTGTGGTCATCTGTGCGCCGAATCGGATGCGCGCTGCCGTGCTCGACCCGCCGCTGCCGAGCTTGTGCAGCACGAGCGCGACGGTGTTGGCCGCCGTGCCGGGCGAGGCATTGTCGCCGAGCAGATCCAGCACGTCCACGACCATGCGGTAGGTCTGGACGGCGGCGTCGCGCTCGCGGTCGATCGACGCGGAAAACGACTGCGCGATCATGAGGCTCCCGCCGATGCCGTACGTCAGCGACAGCAGCAGCACCATGGCGATCGTGAGCTTTGCGCGAAACTTCATGCTCTCATACCTCCAGCCGGTAGCCGACCTTGTTCACGGCCAGCAGCCGGCTTTCCCAGCCGACCTTTTTGCGCAGCCGCTGGATGTGCAGATCCACGGTCTTGCTGCCGTAGCTGTACTCGCCGCCCCAGACGTGCTCGTAGATCGTCTCGCGGTAGAGCGCGGTGCCGGGGTTGCGGGCGAAAAACAGCAGCAAGTCATATTCCTTGTGCGTGAGCGCGATCTCCTCCGCGCCGCGCCAGACCTGCATGGCGCGCGTGTCGATGCGCAGCCCGCCGATCTCGATGACGGCGTCGGTCTTGTTGTAGCGCCGCAGCACGACGTCTACGCGCGCAAGCAGCTCGAGCACCTCAAAGGGCTTGACGATGTAATCCTCCGCGCCCATGCGCAGGCCGCGCACCCGGTCGTCGACCGAGCCGCGCGCGGTCAGAAAAATGACCGGGATACCCAGCGGGCGGATGTATTCCATGAGCTCAAAGCCGTCGGCGTTCGGCAGCATCACGTCGAGCAGGATGAGGTCAAAGACATTGTGCTCGAGAATGTCCGCCGCGGCCAGACCGTCGTACACGCACGTGCACCGGTAGCCCGCGCGGGTCAGGCTCATCTGGATCAGGTCGCAGATCGGCTTTTCGTCGTCCACGATCAGGATCTGGATCATGCTACCGCCTCCTTCGGGTCAAAATTACATCGTTCCGGCATCAAAACGGCATCGCCGCCGCGCGTCTGGACGATGCCGTGGTTTATTATAAGTGTATGCGCATCCGTGTGTCAAACCAAATCGGCAGGAGCGGCGGTGCGCGCGTTCCGGGCTATGCGGGGGGCTTGAGAGCGCCGGGCGCGGCGGAGGGACACCCGCATGCACAAACCGGTACAAAAACCGGATGTTTTGTCCGAAATGGGCTCGAAATATGGAAGACCTTGTGATACGATGACAGTGTTGAATTCTAACTCGTCTGGAAGCATGGAATTCCAGCATCCAATGACAGGAATTTGCAATTATTTTTAAACGGAGGAAAAAAGCATGTCCAAGAAAAAAATCCTGACAGTCGTATTGACGCTTTTGGTGGCAGTCTGCCTGCTCGCCACGACTGCTCTTGCGGGCGTGGCCCCGTCCGCCCCGTCGATGCCGTCGGCACCGTCCGGCACGACCGCGCCGTCCACCCCGAGCAATCCGTCCCAGCCGAGCCAGCCGTCTCAGCCGTCTCAGCCGGTCGTTCCGTCCCAGCCGAGCCAGCCGTCTCAGCCGAGCCAGCCGTCCCAGCCGAGCCAGCCGTCCCAGCCGAGCCAGCCGTCCCAGCCGTCTCAGCCGAGCCAGCCGTCCCAGCCGTCTCAGCCGAGCCAGCCGAGCCAGCCCTCTCAGCCGAGCCAGCCGAGCCAGCCGAGCCAGCCCTCTCAGCCGTCCCAGCCCTCTCAGCCGTCCCAGCCGGTCGAGCCTGAAATGAAGTTCGACGATGTGGCAGAGGGCGCATGGTACTATGACGCCGTGATGTGGGCCGTCAAGAACGGCGTGACCGCCGGCATGACCCCGACGACGTTTGTGCCCGACGGCTCCTGCACCCGCGCACAGATGGTCGAATTCCTGTGGAACGCCGCCGGCAAGCTGGCTGCGACCATCAAGTCCGTCCCGTTCACCGACGTTCCGGAGTCCGGCAGCGCCGGTTACTGGTACGAGGATGCGCTCCTGTGGGCCTATGAGGCGGGCATCGTTGCCGGCACGACCGACACCACGTTCAGCCCGGACAAGGTCTGCACCCGCGCCGAGATGGTCTGCTTCCTCGTGCGTCTGCTGTCGGACGGCGCAACGGACAATATGCCGTTTGTTGACGTTCCGGCCAGCGCATGGTACTACAACGAAGTGCAGTGGGCATGGGCCAACGGCCTGACTGTCGGCACCAGCGCCACCACGTTCAGCCCGGACAAGGTCTGCACCCGTGCCGAGGCTGTTGAGTTCCTGTACAACGCGTTCGCGAAGTAAGGAACTCACTGAAAATTACATGTTTTTCTATCAGGACTTCGGTTGCTAATAGACAAATCATAGACCCCAAAGCACAAAGAAGAGATGGGAAAACCTCATCTCTTCTTTTTTCACACATTGAGCTGACAAATTTAGAGAGGAAACTACAGAAAAGGAGCTGATGTGAGTCGTGAAAGCGACCCGATTCGCGAACAGAGCGTGGGCTTTTGTGTTGGCCGTCCTGATGACGCTGACGCTCATTGCCCCGCAGGCGCTGGCTGCGAACACCGTAGACCCCGTTGAACCTGCCAGCGGTAAGATCCTTGTGAGTCAGACGGATTACACGCTGATCGACGGCGTGACGGAATCTAACATCTTCCTGAATACGAAGGAAGGCAATGCGCAGATCGCCGGTTTTATGACGACGATCGCACCGGGTGCGAAGGCGACCTTCAAGGCCTCGTACAACGGTTACTATACAGAAGGCAGCACGCCCGCGTCCCGCAAGGACAAGGCGGCCAATCTGGCCTGGAGCATGGAAAAGACCACGATGCAGGCTGCTAACTATACTAAGGCTACCGGCGGCAACGTCATCATGGCCATGAACGGCGACTACTACAACATGCAGACGCTGCAGCCGCTTGGTTACCTCATCATGGAGGGCAACCTCATTCAGAAGAATAACGGTGTTGCCAACGAGCCGTATTTTGCGGTTTTGAAGGACGGCACCTATGCCATCCGTGACGCCGGGGTGGACTGCTCCGACGTTCTGGAAGCGATTTCCGGCCCGTTTTATCTGATCAAGGATGGACAGCCCTGCTACAACGGGAATCCGGACCTCATGCCGCGCAACTGCATCGGCATCAAGGCGGACGGCACGGTCGTGACCTTCTTGGCCGACGGCCGCCAGAGCCCGTACTCGGTCGGCATGACGATCGATGAGGAGATTTCGTTCCTGTATGCGCAGGGCGTGGTGAATGCGATCTTTCTCGACGGCGGCGGTTCCGCCACCTGCGCCACCAAGCGCGAGGGCACCGCGGAGCTTCAGGTCCGCAACCGCCCGTCCGACGGTGTGGAGCGCACGGTCGCCAGCGCCCTGCTGCTGGTCTCCACGGCGGAGAGTGACGGCGTGTTCGACCATGCCTCCCTTTCCCCGAACAACACGGTCTACACGCCCAACAGCCAGATCCAGTTCTCGGCCATCGGCGTGGATAAAAACGGCGGCGAGGCCGCGCTCCCGGAGAATGTGACCTGGACGGTCGCGGACGCCAAGAGCGGCACGATCGACGCCAACGGTCTGTTCACGCCCGCGAAGAACTATAAGGGTGATGTGACGGCGCGTCTGCTTGTGGACGGCACCGTCAAGGGCACGACAACCGTGAAGATCGCGGACATCACGGACCTGTATTTCAGCAGCTCGTCCGTGTCGCTGGACTTTGGCGCGACATCCGATCTCGGCCTTGTTGCCAAGTGTGACGGCGTGGACATCGTCTATAAGCCCGGTGACTTCAAATGGACGATCAAGTCCAAGACGGAGGGCGTGTCGGATAAGGACGTCGGCCACATGGACGGCAACACGTTCGTGGCCGGTACCGGCAGCGGCACGATGAACGCGACCGTCACGGTCACTTACGCAAACGACCGTGCCAAGTCGGCGGAGGTCGGTGTGGAGATCGGCAAGCTGCCGGTGACGCTCATGGACTTTGAGCCCATCAACGGCCAGCGCCAGACCTGCGCGCACTACCACTGGGGCAAATCCACTTACGTGGATAACGGCATGAATCCCGACCACGGCTACATCGGCAATGTGTCCCCGATCACGGTCACGACCGGCGGCACGTATTCCGACAATCCGACGACGGCGGAGCTCTCTGCGCCCTACCGCTTTACGGGCAACTGGGACAGCAAAGTTCCGGCTGCAGACATCTTCCGCGCCAACGGCTATAGCTATTACCTGTGGCCGAACGCCTCTATCACGCAATATCTCTGCGGCGACCTGAAGATGACGACGGCGGCCGAGGGCGGTCAGGTGCGCTTCGGCGACTACGCCATGGAGCTGAACTATGACTACGAGTCTTATGACGGGTCGAAAAACTCCAACTTCTATGTTCGCTACTGCGGCGACCAGATCAAGATCGAGGGCACGCCCACGGAGATCGGCGTCTGGATCTATGCACCGGAAAACACGCCGTGTTATTCGCTCTATGCCGATATTATGTTCTGGAAGGGCAGCGACTATGGAACTAAAAATTACCTTCTCTCGCATAAGGGCGCAAATGGCGAGCGCTCCACGATCATTGACTGGACCGGGTGGATGTACTGCTCGGCAAATATTCAGGACATTTGGCAATATCAGAATGATGAGCACCCGCTGAGCATCATCCCCGGCGCAGGTGTGTTCTGGCTGTCCTATCAGCCAGCAAAGGTCGACGATATGATGGGACATGCGGGCGCTGGGCGGCGCAACGGCACCATCTACTTCGATAACTATCGCGCCGTCTACGGCACGAACCTCGATGACCTGGATAACCCGGTCATCAACGACATGACGGTCAACGGCCAGACGCTCGCGGACGACGGCTCCACCGTCATTAACTCCAACTCGATCGAAGCGGTCGCCTCGTATGACGATGTGGACGGTCAGAACCGCTCCGGCATCAATGCCAAGGCAACGGTCATCAAGATCGACGGCGAGGAACTCCAGTCGGACAATTCCGACACGAATGCGACCGTGCGTCTGACGCTCCAGAACGGCAAGCACACCATGACGGTCTCCGTGTCCGATGCGTTCGGCAACACGGTCGAAAAGACCACGGCCTTTGTCGTTGCCGGCGATATGCTGGACACGGCAACGGTCAGCGTCAGCGGCTCGGACTTCGTCCCGCTCGGCAGCGACTATACGCTGACGGTCGCGGCGGACGGCAAGATCCGCTCCGCGGACATCACGATGCTCAATCTCAACGATGACATCGGCCAGCCGACGGTGACCTATGCCAACGGTGTGACCGGCAAACTGGTGTATACCAAGACCGGCTTTAAGAAGGCCATGCTGACGCTGCACCTTGAGTCGGCGGCACCGGTCGAGGGCGAGCTGGCCGCACTGACCTTCCAGATCGACGCCGGCCTGGACACGACGGTCAACCAGTTCACGTACACGGTGTCCAACATCGCGCTCACCGCAGCGAACGGCGAGGCCTACACGGCGGCGCAGGCGGCGGTGCGTCTGCCGCTGTCGGCGTACTACAGCATCCAGCCCGGCCCGCAGGCGGTCGGTATGTCCAGCGTGATCGCGGTCTATGAAAAGGACGGCAGTCCCGCCGCCGGTGTGACCGTGTCGCTCGACGGCGCGGAGATCGGCAAGACCGATGCCAACGGCCTGCTCGAAACCGATGCCATGAAGACCAAGGACGCCGGCACGGTCTGCGTGCTCACGGCTGTCGGTCCGAAGGGTGTCGCCGAGGCGACGAAGGTCACCGTTCTGGCAGACGCTGCCGGCACGGAGTATACCGCCGTCCATCTCAACGCCGTTCAGGGCAGCAGCACGAACCAGAACATCAGCTGGCTGTCCGGCCTCAGTACGGGCGGCAAGGCGGCCGCGCAGTATTGCGTCAAGGGCACGGATGCCTGGCAGACGGCCGATGGCACCTCTACGCTCACCGGTTTCTCCACCTCCAAGGATGCGGCTTATATCAACACCATTCAGCTTACGGGCCTGACGGCCGGAACGGACTATGAGTTCCGCGTCGGCGACGGCAGCACATGGTCCGAGCTGCACACCTTCCGCACGAACGCGGCGCAGCAGGACACCACGGCCTTCGTCGTCATGGGCGACACGCAGATGTCCGGTGACCGTGAGGCGGATGCCGAGAGCATCGCGATCCTCGACGCGCTCGGCGATCTCGTCAAGGACAAGCAGGTCGATTTCGGCCTCCAGACGGGCGACTATGTCGACAACGGCACCAACTACGCCATGTGGGCCGAGATGCAGGAGGCGTTTAACCACACGTTCCCGAACGTGGACTTCATCCACACGCTCGGCAACCATGAGTACTATGGCGATTTCAGCGGAAGTACTGCCAGCAATATCCTTCAGCTCCCGAGCAAGGACTACTACTCCATGGAGTACGGCGATGTCTACGTCGCCGTCATCAACAACGGCGCCGACCTGAGCGCAGCCTGCGAATGGCTCAAGCAGGACGCGGCGCAGAGCACCTGCATGTGGAAGGTTCTGTCCATCCACCAGCCGCCGTATTACACGAACGCCAAGGGCGGCAGCGAGCGGTTCCATGAGCAGATCCCGGCCGCGGCAGAGGCTGCCGGCATCGACGTGGTCTTCTCCGGCCATGACCACTCTTATGCACGCATCATGGCCAAGGACGGCGAACCCGTCACAGAAAACGGCGTGACCTATTTCATTTGCGGCGACCTGGGCGAGAAGTCCAAAAACGTCAACTATGCGATGACTTCCGATTTCTCGTTTGCCTACAAGGAGCAGGCTTACGCGGGCCTGATCCTGTACGTCACGGCCAACGGCGAGGAAATGACGATCACCGCTTACGACAGCAAGGACGGCCGTGTGGTCGATTCCACGACGCTGCAGTCCCGCTGCTCGAAGGGGCACCAGCTGACGACCTACCAGAATGGCAAGTCTGCCTGTGCGGTCTGCGGCAAGCTGATCGACGTCAAGGACGCGCAGTACACCGGCTGGATGACCGTCGAGGGCACCGAAAAGCAGATGTACTTCCTGGCCGGCGACTATGTCACCGGCTGGCAGCAGATCGGCGAGAAGATGCACCACTTCGGCGATGACGGCATCGCCCACGTGACCGAGACGGTCGACACCCGTACCTGCACGAAGTACGGTTGGCTGGAGACCACCTGCAAGACCTGCGGCGCCGTTCATCACAGTGCATCTCTCTGGCCGGAGGGCCATAAGTGGGATGACAACCATGTCTGCACGAAGTGCGGCTTCGTGGGCAGGGACATCTCCAAGGCAACGGTCAAGACGTGGCCGGCCACCTATAAGGGCGGCAGCACACCGTGCTATGTGGAGGCCACCTACGAGGGACAGAAGCTGACAGTCAAGACCAGCGACGCGGGTGTTGACGGCTATGTTTCCTATTCCAACAACACCAAGGTCGGCTATGGCGTCGTGACGATCCGCGGCATGGGCGATTACTATGGCATCGTGTCCGCACAGTATGAGATCGTTCCGCCGGTCGTCTCCGGTGTTGCGGTGACGGATGTCGGTCAGAAGCGTCTGACCGTCGGCTGGAATCCGGCTCCCGGTGCTGAGAACTACCGCGTGGAGATCAGCAGCGACGGCGGAAACACCTGGGAGGTCCTGGAGGTGACCTCGCAGACCAGCTGCGTGGCCACGGGCCTGAACCCGTCGACGGCGTACAGCTTCCGCGTATACGGCTGCACGAAGGTCGGCGACACATGGTTCAATTCTCGGCATTATTCCGATGTCGTCAGCGCAACGACACTCAACGCCGACCAGTTCGCGCCGTCCGAACAGTTCAAGGACATCTGTGCGACGGTCGACGGACAGACGATCTCCGGCATGCAGTCCGGTGCGGATCAGTATCTGTTCCTGCCGGCCAGTGCGAAGCTGAGCAAGCTCGCCCTGACGGTCACGACGCACAGCAGCGACGCACTCAAGATCGAGCTGCAGGGCACGAAGGGCACGCAGACGCTCGACGGTGCTGCCGTGAACGTCACCAAGCTGGCGGATGCGCAGGACGGCCTGTATGATCTTGCGGTTCTCGTCAACGGCCAGAAGGCTGCGGTCGTGCACATTGCACAGTCGGCCAATATCAACGCGCTCTACATCACGAGTGACGATCCGGCCACACAGGGCAGAGACTTTGTCGATGCCAGCAAGTCCAACATCGCGACCGGCAAGCTGCTCGTCGTAGACAAGGACGGCAAGACCGTGTATGACGGTGCGCTCACGCAGCTCAAGGCGCGCGGCAACACCACCTTCACCAACGCCGAGAAGAAGTCCTACCAGATCAAACTCGACGGCAAGTCCGACCTGATCGCCTGCGGCGAGAAGATCAAGACCTGGACCCTGCTCGCCGGCTCCCACGACGCAACGCTCATGCGCGACAAGATGTTCAAGGATCTTGCCAAGTCGCTCGGCATGCCGTACACGGCCAGCACCGACTGGGTGGATCTGTACTACGACGGCGTGTATCGCGGCACATACCTCGTCAGTGAGAAAAACTCCGTCAACAAGACGGGCGTCAACATCACTGACATGGAAAAAGCCTACGAGGCGTGCAACCCCGGCTATGGTGAGAACGCTTCCACGGCACTGGCCGAGAACAAGTACGGCCAGACTTACCAGTACACCACCGGCCTGACCGAGCCGGAGAACATTACCGGCGGCTACTTGCTGGAGCTCAACGGCACGAAGCTCGACGACAGCTACGATCCGAAGTATGACGAGGCCAGCGGCTTCATCACCGGCAAGGGCTCCGCGATGAATGTCAAGAGCCCCGAGTGGTGCGGCAAGGACGCTATGGCCTACATCAGCGAGTACTATCAGGAGTTTGAAGACGCCGTCTACGCGCAGGATGCCGACGGCAACTATACCGGCTACAACGCGCAGACCGGCAAGTACTACTATGAGTACTGCGATCTGAACTCGCTGGTTCAGGCTTACCTGATCCAGTACCTCTCCGGCAACTCTGACGCGTTCTACTCCTCGTTCTTCTTCTATAAGGACGTGGACGGCCTCATGTACGCAGGCCCCGTCTGGGACATGGAGCTGACCGGCGGCGGCGGCTGGTCCGGTGTGATCACGTCGGACAACACCTTCATCAACGGCCGCTATCTTGTCCAGGCACTTACCCAGATCCCCGGCTTCCGCGCTGCGGTGAACAACTACTATCACAACACCTTCCTTGCACAGGCGCAGGCGCTTGTCGGCGACAACGGTAAGGTTCAGGGGTATTACGATCACATCTCGGCCAGCGCCGCGATGAACTACCGCCAGTGGCCGCTGGTCCGCGTCGGCAAGCCGAGCTCGGACAATCACTTCTGGCCCGACGGAACGACCTACGGCGACACCGTCAAGGATCTTAACACGTGGCTGAGCGCGCGCATCGCAAAGATGAGCGCAGAGTTCAACGATACGTGGGACGATGGCGTCGTGACCAAGGAGCCGACCTGCACCGAGAACGGCGTGCGTACCTACACCTGTGAAAACGGCAACATCATGTACGAGAGCATCCCGGCGCTCGGCCACAAGGAAGTGATCGACCCGGCGAAGGATGCGACCTGCACGCAGACCGGCCTGACGGAAGGCAAGCACTGCTCCGTCTGCGGCGAGACGCTCGTTGCGCAGACAGAGGTTCCGATGAAGCCGCATACGCCGAAGGCGACGGAGATCGTTCCGGCGACCTGCACGGAGGATGGCACGGCGGGCGGCATCGTCTGCGCTGTGTGCGGCACGACGCTGGAAGGTTCGAAGCGCATCCCGGCAAGGCATCACTATGTCGGCGGCTACTGCACGGTCTGTGAGCGGCAGGATCCGCTGCGCATCCCGTGCTCCGGCGATCAGCATTGCCCGGGCCACATCTTCAGCGACATGCCGTCGACCGACTACTGGTCACACGGCGCGATCGACTATGTCGTTGCGCACAAGCTCTTCTTCGGCACGAGCGCGACGACCTTTGAGCCCATGACCAAGCTTTCCCGCGCAATGATCGTCAAGGTCCTTTATACGCTCGAGGGCGAGCCCGCCGTCACCGGGGAGAATCCGTTCCGTGACGTTGCGGATAACAGATGGTACACCAACGCGGTGATCTGGGCGGCGGAGAACAAGATCGTGGCCGGCATCGGCGACGGCAAGTTCGACCCGGACGGCGATGCAACGCGTGAGCAGGTCGCGACGATCCTGTATGAGTACGCAGCGTTCAAGGGCTGTGACATGAATGTGTATGGTGATCTGTCGACGTTCACGGACATGGGCAAGGTTTCCAATTTCGCGAAGGAGCCCATGACATGGGCGGTCGCCGAGGGCCTGATCTCCGGTGTCGCAGTCGGCCGCGAGGCGCTGCTCGATCCGCAGGGCGCGGCGACGCGCGAGCAGTTTGCGATGATGATGGCGGAGTACATGATGCAGGTGCTCCCGCTGACGCCGGACGAGCCGGATGAGCCGGATGCACCGGATGTACCGAGTGCGCCGAGCGCTCCGGTCGAGCCCAGTGCCTCACCCGAGGAGCCCAGCGCTTCGCCCGAGGAACCCAGCGCTTCCCCTGCGCCCAGCGCGCAGCCGGCTGAAACGGTGAAGCCAGAAACGGTGCAAACGCCCGCAGAAGGCGAAACGCCGTAATCACGGCGCGGGCGCACAACCCCCAAAGCCCCAAAACGGGACATCCCGGAGCGGCAATGCCGCTCCGGGATTTTTGGTTGGCGCGCACACATTTTTTTCGCGAAAATTCCGTAAAAAGTGCGGAAATTCCTGTCATATACTTGACAAACCCCGCTGCCGCGTGCTACACCTATTTTATCGTAAAGGGAATGCAATCTATACGGAAAGGCAAAAGCAATGACATTGGATAAACTGAAAATCGGTTCTTCGGGCGTCATCACGGCGGTCGGTGGGGACGGCCCGCTGCGCTGCCGCCTGCTGGACATGGGGCTCACGCCCCGCACACGCGTCACACTGCAAAAGGTGGCGCCGATGGGCGACCCGATCGAGATCCGTGTGCGCGGGTACGAGCTGACGCTGCGCATCGAGGAGGCGGAGAAGATCGAGGTCGAGGGGGTGTCGGCATGATCTTTGCACTTGTCGGCAACCAGAACTGCGGCAAGACGACGCTGTTCAACGCCCTCACGGGCTCGAACCAGCACGTGGGCAATTTCCCGGGCGTGACCGTCGACCAGAAAATGGGCGAGATGCGCGATGAGAAGGGCTGCTCCGTCGTCGACCTGCCGGGCATTTACTCGCTGCGTCCGTACACGCAGGAGGAGATCGTCTCGCGCGATTTCATCATCAATGAAAAGCCGGACGGCATCATCAACATCGTTGACGCCACGAACATCGAGCGCAACCTCTATCTCACGCTGCAGCTGCTTGAGCTGCGCGTGCCGATGGTGCTGGCGCTGAACATGATGGACGAGGTGCACGCCAACGGCGGCGCGATCGACGTACAGAAGATGAGCGATGCGCTGGGCATCCCCGTCGTGCCGATCTCGGCGGCGAAGGGGGAGGGCGTGTCCGAGCTCGTGGATCAGGCGCTGAGCGTCGCGCGCAGCCGCACGCTGCCGAAGGTGACGGACTTCTGCTCGGACGATTCCGCCGTGCACCGCTGCATCCATGCGGTCGTGCACATCATCGCCGACCATGCCGACCGCATCGGCGTGCCGGCGCGCTTTTGCGCGGCCAAGCTCATTGAGGGCGGCGATGATCTGGCGCAGGTGCTCGATCTCGACGAGAACGAGCGCGAGCTGCTCGAGCATTGCATCGTGCAGATGGAAAACGAGACCGGGCTCGACCGCAACGCGGCGCTGGCCGATATGCGCTATACGTTCATCGAGACCGTTGTGGCCGCTTCCGTGGTCAAGTGTCATGAGAGCAAGGAGCACGCGCGCTCGATGAAGATCGACCGCATCCTCACGGGCAAATATACCGCCATGCCGACATTTCTGCTCGTCATGCTGCTCACGTTTTATCTCACCTTCAACGTCGTCGGCAAGTGGCTGTCCGACCTGCTGCAGCTCGGCATCGACGCGCTGACCGGCGTCGTGGACGCGGCGCTCACGGCCTACGGCATCAACCCCGTCGTGCACAGCCTCATTATTGACGGCGTGTTTGCCGGTGTCGGCAGCGTGCTCGTGTTCCTGCCGATCATCGTGACGCTGTTTTTCTTCCTGTCCATTCTGGAGGACACCGGCTACATGGCGCGCGTGGCCTTCGTCATGGACAAGCCCCTGCGCAAGATCGGCCTGTCCGGGCGCAGCATCGTGCCGATGCTCATCGGCTTCGGCTGTTCGGTGCCGGCCATCATGGCCACGCGTACCGTCTCGTCCGACCGCGACCGGAAAATGACCATCCTGCTCACGCCGTACATGAGCTGCTCGGCGAAGATCTCGATCTATGCGTTTTTCACGGCGGCGTTTTTCCCGCACTACCGCGCGCTCGTCATGCTGGGGTTGTATGCGCTCGGCGTGCTCATCGGCATCGTCGCGGCGCTCATCATGAACAAGACGGTCTTTCGCGGCAAGCCCGTGCCGTTTGTCATGGAGCTGCCGAACTACCGCATGCCCGGACTCAAGAGCGTGGCGCTGCTGCTCTGGGAGAAGGCGAAGGACTTCCTCCAGCGCGCGTTCACGGTCATCTTCCTCGCAACGATCATCATCTGGTTCTTGCAGAGCTTTGACACGCGCCTGAACGTCGTGGCCGACAGCGCCGCGAGCCTGCTCGCGCTCATCGGCCGCTGGATCGCGCCGATCTTCCGGCCGCTCGGCTTCGGTGACTGGCGCTGCGCCACGGCGCTCATCTCCGGCTTCATCGCCAAGGAGTCCGTTGTGAGCACACTGCAGGTGCTGCTCGGCGGCGCGGCGATCTCGTCGCTGCTGAGTGCGCGCGCGGCGGTGAGCTTCCTCGTGTTCACGCTGCTGTATACGCCGTGCGTGGCCGCGATCGCCACCATCCGCCGCGAGCTGGATTCCCGGCTCAAGACGGTCGGCGTCGTCCTTTTGCAGTGCACGGTCGCGTGGATCGTGGCGTGCGCGGCGTATGCGATCGCGGGGATGCTGTGATGCGGGCGCTGGACTATATTCTGCTGGCAATCGTTGCGGTGTGCGCCGTGATCGCGTGGCGCGTCTGGCGGCGCACAATGAAAAAGGGCGGCTGCTGCGGCGGAAACTGCACCGGCAACTGCGCGCAGTGCGGCAGAGCGTGCGCGCACAAGCCCAAAAAGTAACCGCGGCACATGAACGCAAACCTGAAGCTCCTACAGCGGGATGCTGCGGGGGTTGACGAGCCGAGCAAGGCTTCCCGGATCCGGGAAGCCTTGCTTTTTGTGTGCAGCAGGAAAATGCCCAGGAAAAGATGGTTTCTGTAGGATTTTGATGGAAATGTGCAGAAAACGGCGGCCGGAGGGCGGCCCCCGACTATTGAAATTGCGCAAAGAATGCGTTAAAATGATGCTGCATTTGTCACGCGTTTGGCAAAGACCAAAACGCATTATTTTCATTTGAAAGGGTTTCGCATTGCGCGCGCCATGCTGCGCAGCGCAGACTATCTCCTGCTCGACGAGGCGACGAGCAGCCTCGACACCACGAGCACCGCGCTCGTCACCGAGGCGATGGACCGGCTCATGAAGGATCGCACGACCGTCATGATCGCGCACAGCTATGAGGCGGCCAGGCGCGCCGACTACGTCATCGTCATGTGCGACGGCACGGTCGAAGCCGTCAGCACGCCGGATGAGCTGCGCGCGAGCAATGCATACTATCAAATGTTCAGCAAATCACTTTGATGTCAGCGAGGGAACCATGATCAGAGAAAATGTGAAGCTTACCGACGCTCAGCCCGGCGATATCTGCTGCGGCTTCGAGCTGGAAAAGAAGCAGTACGTCGCCTCCAAGGCGGCAACGCTGTACACCATGCGGCACAAGAAGTGCGGAGCGGAGCTCCTGTACTTTGACCGCGACGACGAGAACAAGACCTTCTGCATCGGCTTCAAGACCCTGCCGGAGGATGACACCGGCGTGTTCCACATCCTGGAGCACAGCGTGCTCAACGGCTCGAAGCGGTTTCCCGTCAAGGAGCCGTTCGTGTCCCTGCTGCAGGGCTCGATGCAGACCTTCCTCAACGCCATGACCTACAGCGACAAGACCATCTTCCCGGTCTCCAGCCGCAGCGAGCAGGATCTGTTCAACCTCATGCGCGTGTATCTCGACGGCGTGTTCTGCCCGAACATCTACGAAAAGCCGGAGATCTTCATGCAGGAGGGCTGGCACTACGAGTTTGACGGCGAGCAGGCGCAGCCGTACTACAACGGCGTCGTCTTCAGCGAGATGAAGGGCGCCTATGCCGATGTCGAGCGCGTCATCGGCGAGGGGACGGACCGGCTGCTGTATCCCGATACCTGCTACGGGTTTTCGAGCGGCGGCAAGCCGGAGCACATCCCCGAGCTGAGCTATGCGCAGTTCATCGCCGCGCACAAGCGCTTTTACCACCCGTCGAACGCGCGCATCTTCCTCGACGGCCACATGGACGCTGAGCGCATGCTTGCCTATATCGACGCGGAGTACCTGTCGCAGTACACATACCGCGCCCCGGATTTTGACTTCACGGTGCAGCAGCCCCGCACGGGCGAGGCCACGGTGTACTATGAGGCGATGCCCGGCGAGGAGACGCTCTGCCATATGAGCCTCTCCAGACTCCTGTGCCGCTATGACGATGTGGAGACGGTCTATGCAGCCAAGATCCTCTCGGACTATCTCACCGGCTCGAATGAGGCGCCGCTCAAGCGCGCATTCCTCGAGCGCGGGCTTGCGCAGGACGTGACGCTTGAGATCTCCGACGGCATTTATCAGCCGAGCGCCGCGCTCATCGTGCGCAACACGACCAGGGACGCCTTTGACAAGGTCAAGACCCTTGCGGCGGAGGTCGCGCGCGATATGCTCGCCGCCGGGCTCGACCGCGCGGCGCTCTCGGCGTCGCTCGAGCGCTTTGCCTTCACCAACCGCGAGATCACCGAGCCCTACGGCGTGGAGCTTGCCTGCCGCGCGTTTGACAGCTGGCTCTACGGCGGTGATCCGCTGGCGTATATCGACAACGCAGCCGTGTTCGACACGCTGCGCGAAAAGATCCATGCGGGCTATTTTGAGCGTCTGCTGTCCGACCTGCTCGGCTCGAGCGGCGACCTGTGCACCCTCTATGTGCTGCCGTCGCTCACGAAGGGGGAGGATGACGCCCGCCGCGAATCCGAGCGGCTCGCCGCCGCCACCGCCGCGTGGGATGCCGATCAGCGCAGCAAGGCGTATGCGGCCTTCCGGCGGATGCAGCAGTGGCAGCAGAGCGAGGACAGCACGCAGGCACTCATGAGTCTGCCGCACCTGCGCCTTGAGGATGTGCCGCAGACGGTCGCCCCTGTGCAGACGCAGCCGGGCGAGGTCAGTGGCGTCCGGACGCTGTACGTCTCGGGTGACACGAACGGCATCGTGTACCTCAACCTGTACTTTGACGTCTCCGACCTCACGGACGAGGAGCTGTGCATGCTCAACGTGCTGAGCACCTGCTTCGGTGAGCTGCGCACGGAGACCTGCCCCGCGGACGTGCTGCAAAACCGCGTCAAGGCGCTGCTGGGCTCGCTGTTTTTGCGTGTGGACTGCCTGCAGAAGCAGGGGGACACCGAGCGCGTGCACCCGTATCTGCTCGTGTCGGCAAGCATGCTCGAGGAAAACGCGGCCGAGGCGGTGCAGCTCCTGCGCGAGCTGCTCACGCAGGGGTGCTACGACGAGACGGACCGCATCGGCGAGACCATCATGCAAAATGACTATTTCATGCGCCAGTCGCTCATCTCGAACGGCCACACTTTCGCCGTCACCAAGTCGCTGTCCGCGTTTTCGGCCGGTGCTGCGCTCAAGGAGACGCTCGAGGGTGAGACCTTTGTGCGCTGGTTTGCGGCGCTGGCCGCCGGCTTTGCGCAAAACGGCGCGCAGGTGAGCGCCGCGCTTGCCGCACTCACCGAAAAGGTGTTTGTCACGAGCCGCCTCTTCGCGGGCTATTCCGGCGCGCTCGATGCCGATGTGCTTGCACAGCTCATCGCCGCGCTGCCGCAGGGCGCGCCCGGCGCGACGGCTGCGCATAAGCGCTATGACGCGGCCGCCTGCGCGGTCGAGATCCCGGCGGATGTGGGCTTCTGCGCACTGGGACACAACCTCTACGCCCTCGGCAGCAGCTATTCCGGCGCGTGCCCGGTGCTGTCCTCGCTCGTGAGCTATGGCTACCTGTGGAACATGGTGCGCGTGCAGGGCGGGGCTTACGGCACGGGCATGAATGTGCGCCGCAGCGGCGACATCTTCTGCTACTCCTATCGTGACCCGAACCTCGACAACACGCGCGCGGTGTTTTCTGCGGTTGCCGATTTCATCGAGGATTTCGCGGCGCAGGGCATGCCGCTCGATGACATCATCATCGGCGCGGTCAATACGACCGATCCCTTGCTCGATCCCGCCGGTGTGTGCGAGAGCCAGTGTGTGCGCGCGCTCAAGGGCGTGACGCCGGAGGATCTGGCCAAGACCCGGCATGAGCTTCTGGCGACCAAGCCCGCCGACCTTGCGGCCATGGCCGGCGTCCTGCGCAAATACGCGCGCGAGGGAAAGTTCTGCACCTTCTCCGGAACAAACGGCGGCGCGTAAGGCGCAGCAAAAAAAGAAAAACCTGCGGTTTCCTCGGAAACCGCAGATTTTTTCTGTCTGAAACGGAGGTGTCGTTACGTTTTTGCGAGCGCATCGGTGACCGTCCGGCTGAAGGCGTCCGACTGCTTGTTCCAGTCGGCGTAGGCCGGGTCATCCTTATGGCTCGGGAGCAGACCGGTATCGGCAAGATACGCACCGAGCACGTTCGTGGCCTTCTGCGCACCGAAATAATTCAGGTTGTGGATCATGGCATCGAGATCGACCTCCAATACCGTCGTATGGCTCTTGCGTTCGAGCGCAT
>ENA-ORCN01000543-ORCN01000543.1-human-gut-metagenome-genome-assembly--contig:-NODE-543-length-31031-cov-20.087678_pt1 | contig 31031 bp, 25 predicted proteins | sample MGYA00242984_ERZ507984 | MGnify/ENA primary metagenome ERZ507984 (study PRJEB26167, sample SAMN06115395) | human gut metagenome | host: Homo sapiens | place: China:Hubei | collected 2016-05-19... | reverse complement strand
ACAGTGACCAATACAAGCTGTTAAGTTTCTTTGGAAGTGCTGAATACTCGTACAATCAAAAATACTTCTTATCGGCTTCTGTCCGTTCTGACGGTTCTTCCCGTTTCCATCCGGATCATCGTTGGGGTACTTTCTGGTCAGTCGGCGCATCTTGGAAAATCATGCAGGAAGAGTTTATGAAGGACACATCAGACTGGCTATCCAATTTGTCATTGCGTGCCAGCTACGGAGCACAAGGTAATGACCAGGTAGGTTATTATGCGTATCAGGCGCTCTATTCCATACGCAATAACCTCGGTGAATCCGGTTTGCACGCTTATCGTCTGGCAACTCCTAATTTATCATGGGAAACCAATCTAAATACTAATATCGGCTTGGATTTTGGTTTCTGGAACAATCGTCTAAATGGTACAATAGAATATTTTGAACGTCGTTCCAAAGATTTATTATTCTCTAAAGACTTAGTTCCATCTTCAGGCTTCTCAAGTATGGACGAAAATATTGGTGCTATCAAGAATTATGGATGGGAATTCCAAATCTCAGGATATCCTATCATGACTAAAGATTGGAAATGGAAACTTTCTTTTAATGCTACTACCTATAAAAACAAAATAACCTCATTGCCTGCCGAAGAAATGTGGAGTGGCAACAAGAAATGGGTGAAAGGAGGATCGTTATATGACTTCTATTTAGTAGAATGGGCTGGTGTCAATCCTGAAAATGGTAATCCTACGTGGTATCGTTACAATACCAACGGAGAAAAGATAACCACAGAAGACTATTCATCAACCACCCCGGACGACAAAGTAAAATGCGGCAATTCACTACCAGATTGGACCGGCGGTCTTCAATCAGATCTCTCATTCAAGGATTTTACATTATCATTTTTATTCTCTTATTCCATTGGTGGTAAAATCTATAATGGGGATAAAGTTTCATTGATGAGCCAAGGACCTACAGGCACCGGTTGGAGCGTAGATATGTTAGATCGTTGGACTCCTGAAAATCCCTATACCGATGTACCGCGTCTGACTACTTCTCCCAAAAGTTCATGGACAAACTCTTCAAACCGGTTCTTAGTTGACCGTTCATACTTACGTTTGAAGAATATTACATTCTCTTACAATCTGCCGAAGTCATTGCTGAACACATTGACACTGAAAGATGCAAGCATATTTTTTCAAGCAGAAAATATGCTGACATTAGCCAAACAACAAGGTCTAGACCCAGAGCAAACTTTCGGAGGCTCTACTTACTATCGCTATCCGGCAATGAAAACAATTTCATTCGGTATCAATGTGAAACTTTAATACAGAAAGAAGAATATGAAAACTATTTTTAAATATATATTTTCAGTCGCACTGGGAAGTATAATGCTCACTTCCTGCGATTTGGATACAATTCCTACAACTTATGTAGATGCCGGTTCTGTTTTCGGTAAAACAGGAGATGCCGAAAAAGTACTTAATGGTGGTTGGAACTACCTGATGGAAACTTTCAATTCCTACGCCAACCCTGGCTATGGAGCAATGCTACGTGCAAATGACGCAATGGGTTCTGATGTAGTGTTAAATAGCAAATATGGCTTTAGGACACATAATGAGTTTTCTGCAATTTATGGAAAAGGAGGCACAAACACCTTGAGCTGGCTTTTAGCATACCGTGTAATCAACGACTGCAATGGCGTATTAGACAATATTGATGCTGCCGAAGGCACGCAAGCCGACAGAAACCGAATTAAAGGACAAGCATTGGCTTTACGCGGTTTCTTATACCTGCACCTGGCCTCTTGTTATTCCTTTGCTATTGATAAAGACCCGGACGCTGTATGTGCACCTGTCTATACACAGTCCACCGATGAAACAATTGCAGCAGAAGGAAAACCCGCATCAAGTGTCAGTGAAGTATATGCGCAATCCATCAACGATTTAGAAGAAGCATTAGAACTTATTCCCGAAACTTATGTACGTGACGCCAAACACAAAATTGACAATGAAGTTGTCCTAGGTATTCTCTCACGTGCCTGTCTTTATGCTCGTCAATGGGAGAAAGCTAAAACTTACTCGGACAAATTGTTAACTAAAAACAATTATTTAATGACCGAAAGTGAATATAAAGCCGGATTCAATTCTGTAGACAATAAAGAATGGATTTGGGGGCATGCCCAAACCAACGATCAAAGTAATGCCAGTTATCAATTCCATTATTTAGATACTACAACTAAAGGATCATACTATTATAGCTTCAATGTAGACCCTTACTTCCGTGATTTGTTCGAAGATGGTGATTATCGTAAAGAAATGCTGTTCTGGGCCACAGATCCGGGAGCTGACGTCGCATCAGCAGCCTATGTATGGATGCGTAACTCTAAATTCAGATTCCGCGATATCGAAAACCAACTTGGTGATATCGTATTGATGCGCGTTGCCGAAATTTATTTGATAAATGCAGAAGCAAAAGCACATCTGAATGATCCAGATGCAATTAACAAATTAAATGATTTAAAAACAGCCAGAGGGGCAAAAACCATTCATACAAATCTTTCACAACAGGATCTATTGGAAACTATTTGGCTAGAACGCCGCAAAGAATTATGGGGGGAAGGATTCAGTTTGATAGACATTATCCGTAACCAACAGACCGTAGTCCGCAAAGCATATCCCGAAGGTCCCATTGACTATATTTACACTGATGAAAACGGACAAACTCACACCCTGAAGAAAAAGACTCAAGGACATCGTTTCTTCAATTTCCCCGATAAAAGTGCATTCTGTCCAAACAGTAAATATTATTTGTACCGAATTACGGATTCGGAAGAGCTGGCGAACAAAAACCTTTACAAGGATCATCCTAAACTCTCAATTTATACCAAATAACAGCAAACTCTAACAAAGTAAAAACCCGTAGCAAAATGAACTGTTACGGGTTTTTTATTGTTCTCAAACAAATCAAAAGAGAGTATTCATTAATAAATTTATAGTTCCAAAGGATAACTCAAAATAGATTAATGAAACAGCTTTATAATAATCTGTATCATCATGATACCCTACCCTTTCTTACTTTATTCATTGCTACATAAAATAAGAAAAGGGAGCTTCTCTTCGGATTTTAATCATAAGAGATTTAAATTTCAATATCTCTTTAGAAACACATTCTTTCTGTTTTATTTCTTCTTCAAATCCTCAGGAGAAACCAACTTATAAAGCTTGTCACTAGGACGTACCTTATCGGGTACTTTAAAGGATACATGTTGACCTTTTCTTACCACATCCACCGGTTTCAAATCCACACGCGCCTCATCCAACGTCAGAAATACCGCTCCTGTAGTAGGTCCTGTGATCAGAAGCTTATCCCCTACTTTCATCTCAGCAGCTTCCACCAGAAACTCTGCAACGCCAATATTAGAAAAGTACTTGATTCCCTTACCCACATACACTTTACGCTCAGTAGCCTCCGAACCATAGTTCTTACTCCATTCACCCAAACGCTGTCCTAAATAATACCCATTCCAGAACCCCCGATTGAATACGGTCTTCAGCCGTTCATCCCAAGCCTGCTTCTTCTCCTCGGTAAAAGTGCCCTCCAGATAAGAACAAATAGCTTCTTTGTAACATTCCACCACGGTACGTACATACTCAGGTCCTCGGGCACGCCCTTCGATCTTGAAGACACGCACGCCAGCCTCTATCATCTCATCCATAAAATGAATAGTTTTCAAATCTTTAGGAGACATGATGTATTTATTGTCCACCTCCAGTTCAATATCACTCTCTTTATCCTTCACATCGTATGCACGGCGACATATCTGCATACAAGCCCCCCGGTTAGCAGAAGCATTCATCTCATGCAAACTGAGATAACACTTGCCCGACACTGCCATACAGAGTGCCCCGTGGCAGAACATCTCAATACGGACCAATTCTCCATTCGGACCTTTAATTTGTTCCTTCTGGATAGTATCATAAATCACCCGCACCTGCTTCAAATTCAATTCACGTGCCAATACCACTACATCGGCAAAGCGAGCATAAAATTTCAACGCTCCGGCATTACTGATATTTAATTGGGTGGAAAGGTGTACTTCCTGCCCCACCTCGCAACAATAAGCCATTACCGCCACATCCGCAGCAATCACGGCACTGATGCCTGCCTCCTTAGCCGCATCCACAATGGTACGCATCAAAGCAATATCTTCATCATAAATAATGGTATTGATCGTAAGATAGCTCTTGATGCCATGTTTATCACAGATCTGTGCTATCTCGCGTAAATCATTGACAGTAAATGTACTGGCAGAACGTGCACGCATATTCAGACTCTCAATTCCGAAGTAAATAGAATCCGCACCTGCCTGTATGGCTGCCGCCAGCGACTCACGTGAACCTACAGGAGCCATTATTTCAAAGTCTTTTATAGAAGCTTTCATTATTCTTTTGATTAATATATGTGCAAAGGTAGGCTTTTTTCCGTATTTTTGCAGCCTGATTTCACCACAGATTACACAGATTCACACAGATTATAAATTAATACTCAAATGAATCTGACTTTTTTGTAACCCAAAGATAAACATACAACAATGAAGATTAGAAATATAGACCTGGGCAGATACCCTATTTTCCTGGCTCCGATGGAAGATGTAACAGACCCCGCTTTTCGCCTGATGTGCAAGAAGTTCGGTGCTGATATGGTATATACCGAATTTGTATCGGCAGATGCATTGATACGCTCGGTAGGTAAAACGATGCAGAAGCTGAATATCAACGATGAGGAACGCCCCGTAGCCATCCAGATTTACGGCAGAGACACGGAAACAATGGTAGAAGCGGCGAAAATAGTGGAAGAGGCGCATCCTGACATCCTGGATATTAATTTTGGCTGTCCTGTAAAACGCGTTGCCGGTAAAGGAGCCGGTGCAGGTATGCTGCAAAATATCCCGCTGATGTTGGAAATTACCCGTGCTGTTGTGGACACTGTAAAAATTCCCGTTACTGTAAAAACACGTCTAGGCTGGGACAATGAGCATAAAATTATAGTAGATTTGGCAGAACAATTACAAGATTGCGGCATTGAAGCACTGACCATTCATGGACGCACCCGTGCACAAATGTACACTGGTGAAGCGGACTGGAGTTTAATAGGTGAAGTAAAAAAGAATCCCCGTATGCATATACCTATCATTGGAAACGGGGATATAACTACGCCACAACGTGCCAAAGAGTGTTTTGACCAGTATGGAGTAGACGCTATTATGATTGGCCGAGCCAGCTTTGGACGCCCGTGGATATTCAAGGAAGTAAAACATTATATAGAAACCGGTAAGGAACTCCCTGCCCTTTCTTTTGAGTGGCGGCTGAATGTACTCCGTCAGGAAGTGTTGGACAGTGTGAATCTGCTTGACGAACGCCGCGGTATTCTTCATGTACGCCGCCATCTGGCTGCTTCTCCCTTATTTAAAGGCATCCCCAACTTTAAAGAGACACGTATCGCCATGCTCCGTGCCGAAACCGTGAAAGAACTTTTCAGTATCTTGGATTATATCAGGGGGAATTACGGAATGAATTCTTAATGCTACAATGTGCTAATGTGCCAATTGCCATGCGGAATACAGCACAGCCAATTGGCACATTAATATATTGTAGCAGTAACACATTATCTATTCCATTTTACGCAAACCTCTTTTGGGAGAGAAATCAATATCTTTAGGATTGCCTTTATAAGCCACCTCACCACTACTGGATGCTTTCGCAGTCAGCGAACCGGTCACATAACATTCCACATCACCAGAGGAACTGGCACTGGCAGTTACATTGACCGCCTTCATACCTTTTGCCTTTACATCCCCACTACTACTGGCTCTGTAAGAAGCGTTCTCACAAATACCTGCCAAAATCACATCTCCGGAAGAGCTGGCATCAGCAGATACATCAGCAGCGTTCAGATTCTTGACAGATACATCACCCGAGCTACTGGCATCAGCAAAGAAATTCGTACAAGATACCTTTTCCAGAATCACATCACCCGAACTATTAGCGGTAGCCGCAAAATCATCACAAGAAATAGCGCTTCCTGTTACATCACCGCTACTGCTAGCCTTAACAGTAACTTTCCCACTCGTTTTCAGTCCATTCTTTATAATAATATCACCGGAACTGGAAGCTTTCAAGCTGTTCACAGCCGGAGCAGAAACTCTTACTTCCTTTTTATGTTTTCCGTTTATTGAAAAATTGTTTCTTGGTGATTTAAAACCAACCTTAAGTACTCCACCCTCTACACGGACATCAATATAGTCCACCAAATTGTCCGGAGCATATATTTCCACATCCTGTCCACCGGAACTTTGAGTATAGATTACATCCACCGAAGAACTGGTAGAGATAGCATTAAAACTACCCACATTCACTTTTTTGGTAACATAGTTCTTACTAGGAGTTATTCTCTCTGCACATGCTGTGGCAGACACTAACATAAGGGTCACCGCCATTAAAGTTGATACTAATTTTCTCATACTATTTTTGTTTTATTCATTAGACGTTATTTCTATGCCAAACGTTGCAACGTTTAGCCATTATTTTTAAAGCAATATTCATGCCAGCAACATTTATCACTGAAAATCAACAAGGTATAAACAAAACAGGGTGTCCGAAAATGGACACCCTGTACGCTTTTATATACTTTTTAAAACTATTTCAGCACAAGTTGGAAGACTACAGAAGCAAACCAACGCTTATACATATAAGTAGCCACAATATAAATACATACCGCCGAAATCCAGCCGGCAATAACATCCACCAAATAATGCGCCTGAATATAGACCGTAGCACAGCATAGAAGTACGTAGAACGGTGCCAAGAAATAACATAGTTTCTTATTAACGCGATAGGCCATAATCATCACAATGGTAGATATACCGACATGCGAACTAGGAAAAGCAGCAGTAGGGCGTTCCCCCACTTCCTGTGAGGCCTCTACCAAATTAAAGAAGAAACCATGATCAAAACCGGGACCGGGCAGCAGAATATCATTATTATTGAAATAATCACCGATAGCAGGGAAATGCTGCGCCATCACATTGTCCATTCCGATAGCAGGGAAATAGAATTGCGGACCGGCAACCGGAACCAATATATAAATAAGATAATAGATAAAAAACGAAGTGACCAGCACAAAAGAAACCTTTTCAAACCACTCAAAACGAAACAAGAAATAATAAATAGTCACAATCCCAATCATTGGATAATAAGCGAAATACCCCATATTAAATGGTTCACTGAACCACATGGAAGGAAAATGTTCACTAAATTCTACCGAAGGCTGGCAACGGAACAAAAACTGCTCCGCCGAAGCGAAGAAGTTATCCAGATTGGGAAAAAGACGATTAAATTCAAAGGTATCGGGATACCAATACGCTAAAAATGCCATCTGCACAGCCATTCGTATAAATGCCGTAAGTTTACACGGATACTTGCGATACAAATATATTAATGCAAACGTAATGGCCACAATGCCTGCACGCTCCAAAAGCATAATTACAGGGTGGTCCATACGAGGAAATAATATTAAAACCATTATGGTCGTGAGGGCATTATATATCAGACTAATGCTCTCAACGGCAAACAATCCTTTCACACTGTCTACCCGTTTGAATAAATTTAAAGCCATCCTTCTTTCTTATACCATGCAATGATTTCCTTTACTCCCTTGTCTAAAGGGTACTCAGGACGATATCCCAGTTCTTCCACCAAGGGTGAAATATCGCATTGCCAATTACGTTGTTTCATTATTTTATATTTGTCAGCATTCAGCGTACTTACCTTTCCCAGGCAACGCGCTGAAAATTCAGCGAGCAAAGATACAACTTTTAAAATAAATAATGGGCATTTAATGTGTATAACCCACGGATTACCAAGTTCTTTTTGTATCAAATCAGAAAAAGTACGGCTGGAATAGACATTTCCGTCACTAACAAAATAGGCGCGCTGCCGCACTCCATGTTCTATTGCCAAATAAACAGCTTGTACCAAATCCCTCACATAAATAAAAGTAAGATCCTGTCTTTTAAAACCAGGAGCAAAGTCTATATGCTGCTTGATAGACTTCGCCATCAGAAAATAATCGCGTTCACGAGGACCATAAACTCCAGTAGGACGGAAAATCACTGTCGGAAAATCATTCAATGATTGCAGGTAATGTTCCGACTTTAGCTTACTGACCCCATATGCCGTATTGGGCATTGCCGTATCACGCTCACTGATGGGTGCATAATTATCTTCATGAATAGGACCGAAAATACTAAGTGAACTGATATAGACAAATTGCCGGGGAACCATGTCCAAGGTTCTCAAAGCTTCTACAAAATTACGGGTATAGACATAATTGCCTTTGTCAAATTCGTCCTTATGGCGGCATTTAGTTACACCGGCACAATGAATGATATAATCCCATCCCCCATGCAATTGTTTATGAACAGCCAATTGCTCCGTCAATCTTCCGGGATGAGCAAAATCCAATTCGGCAAATTGAATGCGAGGATCTTTCAAATAGGTACGATTACTGCTTTTACGTACACCAGCCCATACCTGCATCTCTCTCTCCAATCCTCCTTCCACCAGGAAACTGCCAATAAATCCGCTTGCTCCGGTTACCAATACTTTCTTTAAGCAGCAAGTGTTCTTTTGTGCAAATTCTTCGTTATTCATTCTTCGTATGTTATTTCACCGGTTCCACATGAATACCCACATGAGTATCCTCTCCAAACTTTTCTTTCAATCTATGTTCAATACCAGTTGCCGTCTCGTGCGCTTTATGCAGAGAAATGTTCCCATCCATGCGTATATGAATCTCTATAGCATAATTGTTTCCGATGCGCCGCGTGCGTAAATGATGCGGTTCGCTGACTCCATCAAAAGATAACACAATCCCTTCTATCTCACGTTCCACACTATCCGGCAAAGACTTTTCCAGCAATTCATCCAGGCAAGGAACCAGCAGCCTGATGGAAACCCGCATAATAAAGAAACTGACTGTCACAGCGGCAATAGGATCGAGTACCGCCCAATGAGGACCAAGTAAAATCGCTCCGCCAATACCGGCAGCCGTACCAATGGATGATAATGCATCACTCCTATGATGCCACGCATTCGCCACAACAGCCTGTGAGTGGCATCTTTTCCCCACTCTGACTGTATATTGATAAAGTATTTCCTTCAACAGAATAGAAATAATGGCAGCAACCAATGCCAACATTCCCGGTTGACGAAGTTCCCCACCTCGTAGGAAAACCAATATATCTGTTGCTCCATTCCACAATATTCCAAATCCTACCCCCAATAATGCCATACCAATGAAAGCAGTAGCCAATGTTTCATATTTCCCATGACCATAATCATGGCTCTTGTCCACTGGTTTATTGGATATACGTACAAAAAGAATCACTACTACGTCCGTAATGAAGTCAGATAGAGAATGAACTGCATCTGCCAACATAGCAGCACTATGCCCTGCAATTCCGGCAAGGAATTTAAAAATAACCAGCAAGAAATTAACGAAACTCCCCACTAATGTAACTCTATAAATTTCTTTTTCCCTGATTTTCTTATCAAGTTCAGTCATAACAATTGTTTTAGAACGGACAAAGATAGCACGTTTCATTTAGATTCAACCAAATTTAATGTATCTATTGAACCGCTATTCCAATTATTTTGTTTACTTTGTAGCACATAATACATAAATATATCCCCTTATGGCTAAAAAGAAAGAAAAAAAAGCAGGGAAACGCATGAAAAAAAGCGAAATGTCTGAACGACTGATAAGCTTATTCCACACAAAACCGAACGAAACATTCAGTCTGAAACAATTATCAAGCAGTCTGAACCTTACTACACATCCTCTTAAAATGCTTTGTGCCGACATCATTACTGAAATGATTGAGGATGATTTTCTGCAAGAAGTAGAAAAAGGACACTACAAACTGAACGACCACGGCCTGATTATGACTGGCGTCTTTCAGCGTAAAAGCAACGGCAAGAACTCCTTCATCCCCGATGATGGTGGAGAAACCATTTTCATAGCCGAACGTAATTCGGCACATGCCATGAATAATGACAAAGTAAAAATAGCCCTCTTTGCCAAACGTAAGAACCGGAACCCGGAAGGTGAAGTGATAGAGATTCTGGAACGTGCCAACGATACTTTTGTCGGCACACTGAAAGTAGAGAAATTCTACGCCTTTCTGCTGACCGAGAACCGCACTCTGGCAAATGATATTTTTATCCCGAAAGATAAGCTGAAAGGTGGAAAGAATGGGGACAAAGCAGTCGTGAAAATTGTAGAATGGCCCGAAGAGGCAAAAAACCCGATAGGACAAGTCATTGATATTTTGGGAAAAGCAGGAGAAAACACAACTGAAATGCATGCCATTCTGGCCGAATTCGGCTTACCTTACGTATATCCCAAGAATGTAGAAACCGCTGCCGAAAAGATTCCGGCAGAGATTTCCGAGACGGACTATGCAGAACGTGAAGATTTCCGCAATGTAACAACTTTCACCATTGACCCTAAAGATGCAAAGGACTTTGATGACGCGCTCTCCATCCGTCTCATCAAACCGGGACTATGGGAAGTAGGCGTACACATTGCCGATGTTACTCATTATGTAAAAGAAGGAGGCGTTATCGACAAAGAAGCTGAAAAACGCGCTACTTCCGTTTATCTGGTAGACCGTACCATCCCCATGTTGCCCGAACGGCTGTGTAACTTCATCTGTTCCCTCCGCCCCGACGAAGAGAAACTGGCATTCTCCGTCATTTTCAATATGAATGAAAAGGGAGAGGTGAAAGACTCGCGCATCGTGCACACCATTATAAAGAGCGACCGCCGTTTCACCTATGAGGAGGCGCAAAAAGTGATTGAAACGGGTGAAGGCGACTACAAAGAAGAAATTCTGGAACTGAACAAACTGGCACAAATCCTGCGTAAACAAAGATTGGCTGCCGGTGCTATTGACTTTGACCGCGTAGAAGTGAAATTTGAGATAGACGAAACCGGCAAACCGCTCAGTGTCTACTTCAAAGAATCCAAAGAGGCCAATAAGTTGATAGAGGAATTTATGTTGTTGGCCAACCGCACGGTTGCCGAAAAAATCGGTAAAGTACCTAAAAACAAGAAAGCCAAAGTATTCCCTTATCGTATCCACGACCTTCCGGACCCCGATAAACTGGAGAACTTGAATTGGTTTATCAATCGCTTCGGATATAAGATACGTACATCGGGTAGCAAAACTGAGATATCCAAATCCATCAATCGTTTACTGGACGACATAAAGAACAAGAAAGAACAAAATCTGGTGGAAACCGTATCCTTGCGTGCCATGCAAAAGGCCCGTTATTCCACACATAATATTGGCCACTATGGTCTGGCATTTGACTATTATACTCACTTTACCTCACCTATCCGCCGTTTTCCGGATATGATGGTTCATCGTCTGCTCACCCGCTATCTGGCAGGAGGACGTACGGTACAGGAAGCGAAATACGAAGAATTGTGTGACCATAGCTCTGAAATGGAACAAATCGCCGCCAATGCGGAACGTGCCTCTGTAAAATACAAACAAGTAGAGTTTATGGGTGAACGCCTAGGCATGGAGTTCGATGGAGTCATTTCCGGAGTTACCGAATGGGGACTTTATGTGGAACTGAACGAAAACAAGTGCGAAGGTATGATTCCCATGCGTGACCTTGGTGATGACTATTATGATTTCGATGAAAAGAACTATTGTCTGACGGGACGCCGGCATCACAAAAAATTCAGTTTGGGAGATCCGGTTACCATTAAAGTGGCCCGCGCCAATCTGGAGAAAAAGCAACTTGATTTCGCTTTGGTCGAGAAATAAAGATTAACATCCTGTTGTAGGGGCAGACTGGTTCTTCCCCTACAACAAGACAATAGTTTCATTTACTTCACTCTTCTATTCAACTGATTATTCGCTTTATCCGGCTTCGATTTGCCGATCCGTTTACCACCAGACTTCTTTTTAGTTTCCTGTTTTGCCTTAAAAGCAAATGGATTTTTCTTATTTACCATAAATATTCCCTTTTTTCTGCAAAAATAAAGGATTAACATCAATATTCATTCTATTTATTGGCAATAATATAGAATTTACTTACTTTTGTCCTTCTAAAGCATTCAGTTCATGACTACATTCAATTACACGAAAATATTAACGCAGGCAGTAGATGAATTATCTGAAAGCCAGTCCTATAAAGGATTATTCCACCAACACAAAGATGGAGATCCTTTACCATCTGCCAAATCCCTATACAAGATAGTAGAATTGGCACGCGCCATTATCTTCCCCGGCTACTTTGGTAATTCCACCGTTAACAGCCATACCATCAACTACCATATCGGTGTAAATGTAGAAACCCTGTTCGGTCTGCTGACCGAACAAATTCTGGCAGGACTTTGCTTCGGACAGGAAAACAGTAAAAATGCAACCGATGACAATGAACCGTGCAGAGAAACAGCCTCTTTGCTGGCAGCTCGTTTCATCAGTAAACTGCCCGAACTCCGCCGCATTCTGGCTACCGATGTAGAAGCCGCATATTATGGTGATCCCGCCGCCACATGCTTTGGTGAAATCATCAGTTGCTATCCGGCTATCCGCGCTATCAGCAATTACCGCATCGCACATGAGCTGTTAATACTGGGTGTACCTTTAATCCCCCGCTTCATTACAGAAATGGCACATTCGGAAACCGGTATAGACAATGCCGTGGCGACTTATTCCGACTTCAACGTTGCCGTGCAGCTCTCCTACTACGACCCCTACGACTATCATTCTTTCGCCGGGGCTTCCCGCGATATCCTGGAGCTGGAACCGGACGGAGTCATGTTTGCCCCCACCGTCCCGCAATACACCAAGCCTTTCACGGACAAGCTCGCCGAACGGAATATACCTTATATATATATAGACTCGAACATCAAGGAGGAGCCTGCCCTCTCCTTCTTCGGACAGAATTCACACCAAAGCGGCTATTTCGCCGCCCGCATGCTGATGCTGCTTGCCGATGAAGAAACGCAGGAGATTGTCATCTTCCGCAAGATAAATGAAGGCATAGTAGGCTCGAACCAGCAGGAACGCCGCGAAATAGGCTTCCGCGAATACATGCAGGAACATCATCCTGACTGCCGCATCTGGGAACTGGATTTACACGCCAAACGCGACAGCGAGGATTCGCAAATGCTGGACGAATTCTTCCGCGAGCATCCGGCGGTGAAAAACGGAATCACCTTCAATTCGAAAGCGTATATCATCGGGGAGTATCTGCAGAAGAAGCAAAAAAGGGAATTCAACCTCATGGGTTACGACTTGCTGCAACGCAACGTGGATTGCCTGAAACAGGGCAGCATATTCTTCCTTATCGCCCAACAACCCGCCTTGCAAGGGTTTGACGGCATAAAGGCCCTGTGCGAGCATCTTATCCTGAAGAAAGAAGTGACTCGGGAGAACTTCATGCCGATTGACCTGCTGACAAAAGAGAATATAGAGTTTTATTATAATAAATAATTACAAGTACAAACTACCATCCACTATGTACAATTCAGCCATACGGACGCAGCCCGGCCAAACCGTACATCGCAAATGGTAAACGGTAAATTTTAAAAGATGGAAACAAAGTATTTAAAAATCAACCCTGCCGATAACGTCGCAGTAGCTATCACTGCATTGCCGGCAGGTGAAAAGCTCACTGTGGACGGAAAGGAGATCGTTCTGAACGAAGATGTACCCGCCGGACACAAATTTGCCTTGAAAGATTTTGCCGAGGGTGAGAATGCCATCAAATACGGCTACCCTATCGGCCATGCCAGGAAAGCACAGAAACAGGGTGACTGGATGAATGAAAACAATATCAAGACCAACCTTGCCGGACTGCTGGAATATACATATAATCCGGTAAACGCTGACTTGGACATCCCCAAAAAGAATCTGACGTTCAAGGGGTACCGACGTAAAAACGGTGATGTAGGCGTCCGCAACGAGATATGGATCATCCCGACAGTAGGTTGCGTAAACGGTATCATCAACCAGCTTGCCGAAGGCCTGCGCCGCGAAACCGGCGGGAAAGGTGTGGACGCAATCATGGCCTATCCGCACAACTATGGCTGTTCGCAACTGGGCGACGACCACGAGAATACCAAGAAGATTCTGCGTGACATGGTACTGCATCCCAATGCAGGAGCCGTGCTTGTCGTAGGCTTGGGCTGCGAGAATAACCAGCCGGATGTGTTCCGCGAATTTCTGGGAGACTATGATGAGGACCGCGTGAAGTTCCTGGTGACCCAGAAGGTGGGCGATGAATATGAAGAAGGCATGCAACTGCTGCGTGAACTTTACGACAAAGCCAGCCGTGACCAACGCGAAGAGGTGCCTCTGAGCGAGCTGCGCGTAGGCTTGAAGTGCGGCGGTTCGGACGGTTTCTCCGGCATCACCGCCAATCCGCTGCTGGGCATGTTCTCCGACTTCCTCGTGGCACAGGGTGGTACGAGCGTGTTGACCGAAGTGCCGGAAATGTTCGGTGCCGAAACCATTCTGATGAACCGTTGCCGCAACAAGGAACTGTTCGAGGAAACGGTAAGCCTGATAAACGACTTCAAGGAATACTTCCTTTCGCATGGCGAACCGGTAGGCGAGAATCCTTCACCGGGCAACAAGGCCGGCGGCATCTCCACGTTGGAAGACAAGGCATTGGGATGTACACAGAAATGCGGAAAGAGTTATGTGGAAGGCGTGCTTCCCTACGGAGAGCGCCTGAAGGTGAAAGGCCTGAACCTGTTGTCCGCCCCGGGCAATGACTTAGTGGCCGCCACTGCCCTCGCCTCTTGCGGATGCCATATCGTGCTGTTCACCACAGGACGCGGAACCCCCTTCGGAACGTATGTACCGACCATGAAGATTTCAACCAATTCCACCTTGGCAAAAAACAAACCGGGATGGATTGACTTCAACGCCGGCGTAATCGTCGAGAATGAGCCCATGGAAAAGACTTGCGAACGTTTCATCGAGTATGTCATCAAAGTAGCAAGCGGCGAATTCGTCAACAATGAAAAGAAGGGATATAAGGAAATTGCCATCTTCAAGACCGGAGTGACTTTGTAAATCGAGAATCAAAGAGTGAATATGGAGGGCGGTGCAAAACTATTTTGCGCCGCCCTTTGTTTTTCGTATCTTTGCGGCCGAATTTGGTTTCACCTAAACAATACAGCTATGCCAACAATAACCGATACGAACTCCAAGCCAAAGGGCGGCTGGTGGGCACTCAGCCCGCTGATGGTTTTCCTCTGCCTCTACCTGGTGACCTCTCTCCTGGTAAACGACTTCTACAAAGTCCCCATCACGGTGGCATTCCTGCTGTCTTCCTGCTATGCCATCGCCATTACACGCAGGCTGAATCTGGAGCAGCGCATCTACCAATTCTCCGTAGGTGCCAGCAACAAGAATATCATGCTGATGGTCTGGATTTTCATCCTTGCCGGAGCATTCGCGCAAAGCGCCAAACAGATGGGGGCCATTGATGCAACCGTGAACCTGACCCTGCACATCCTGCCGGACAACCTGCTACTGGCAGGTATCTTCATCGCGGCCTGCTTCATCTCGCTCTCCATCGGCACAAGCGTAGGAACCATCGTTGCCCTGACCCCCGTAGCCGTGGGACTGGCGGAAAAAACAGGAACCGACCTTCCTTATATGGTCGCCATCGTAGTGGGAGGTTCCTTCTTCGGCGACAACCTTTCATTTATATCCGACACGACCATCGCCTCGACCAAAACGCAAGATTGCGTGATGAGAGACAAATTCCGGGTAAACTTCTCAATTGTGGTACCTGCCGCAATCCTCGTACTGTGCCTCTATGTCTTTCAGGGACTGTCCGTTTCGGCGCCGGCACAAGTACAGACCATTGAATGGATAAAGGTCATCCCCTACCTCATCGTACTGGGAACCGCCGTGGCAGGGGTCAATGTCATGCTGGTATTGCTGCTGGGTATCCTCTCTACGGGAATCATCGGGATATGCACGGCCACCGGTATCCTCGGCATAGGCACAGCAGCCACGGAAAACGTCACCGCGGGCACCGCCTTCTTCGACTGGTTCGGCGCAATGGGCACGGGCATCACGGGCATGGGAGAACTGATCATCATCACCCTCTTGGCAGGCGGAATGCTGGAAACCATCCGCTACAACGGAGGCATAGACTTCATCATATCACGCCTCACCAGCCACGTCACGGGCAAACGGGGCGCCGAGTTCAGCATTGCCGCTCTGGTCAGCATCGCCAACCTCTGCACCGCCAACAACACCATTGCCATTATCACCACCGGACCGATAGCCAAGGACATAGCCCAACGTTTCCATCTGGACCGCAGAAAGACAGCAAGTATCCTCGACACCTTTTCATGCCTGGTACAGGGGCTGATTCCCTACGGAGCACAAATGCTGATCGCCGCCGGACTGGCAAGCATCTCCCCACTCAGCATCATAGGTAATTTATATTACCCGTTCTGCATGGGAGCATGTGCCATACTCGCTATCCTCGTGAGGTATCCGAAGAAATACTCGGGAGATTTATAATTTATGATTTATGGGGAGGGGATCAAGAAAATCCATCCACACCAACAAATAAATCATAAATCTTAAATCATAAATCAAAATTATTCCCTACCTTTGCACCCGCTATTACGAGTTAGTAGCATTATTCAAATCATTAACTAAAACATTTTTATTAAAATGGCAACAAAAATCAGATTGCAAAGACATGGACGTAAGAGCTACGCTTTCTACTCTATTGTTATTGCAGACGTAAGAGCACCACGTGATGGTAAATTTATTGAGAAGATTGGTACTTACAACCCGAACACCAATCCTGCCACAGTAGATTTGAACTTTGAACGCGCACTGAAGTGGGTGATGAATGGCGCACAACCCACCGACACTGTCCGTAACATCCTTTCTCGTGAAGGTGTCTACATGAAGAAACACCTGCTGGGCGGTGTAGCTAAAGGCGCATTCGGTGAAGCGGAAGCAGAAGCCAAGTTCGAAGCCTGGAAAAACAACAAGCAGAGCGGACTGGCCGCACTGAAGGCTAAGCAGGACGAAGCCAAGAAGGCTGAAGCCAAAGCACGCCTCGATGCTGAGAAGAAGGTAAACGAAGCTAAAGCTAAAATCGTAGCCGAGAAGAAGGCTGCTGAAGTTGCTGCCAAAGCTGCTGAAGAAGCTGCTAAGGCTGCTGAAGAAGCACCCGAAGCTCCTGCTGCTGAAGCTGAAACTCCCGCAGCCGAATAAAAAAAACATTAATATACTTATTTCAAACAAACAAGAAAGAGGACGCGTCTTCCGGACACGTCCTCTTTTCTTTTGCAGACTTCCCGATAAAATCTGAAATCTTTTCCGTACCTTTGCCCCAATTACATTTAAATCCATAACAAAACAATGAAAAAGTTTACTTACCTACTCGCCGCAGCCGCCGTAATGGCAGCCTGTAACGGCAACAAGGGTTACACCGTAACCGGTACTGTAGAAGGAGCCGCCGACGGCGACACCGTATACCTGAAAATGGCAGAAGGCCGCCAGCTCGTCAGCCTCGACTCCGCTGTCATCGCCAATGGAACATTCACCTTCAAAGGTGTACAAGACACCGTTGCCAACCGCTATATCACGTATGCCGCACAGGACAAGGAACCGCTGATGATCGACTTCTTCCTTGAAAACGGACAAATCAACATCAACCTGACGCGCGACAACGATTCGGCCACCGGTACTCCGAACAACGACATCTACCAGACTATCCGCACCCAGCTCAACGGCCTGAACGGACAAATCATGGCTATCTACGAATCAATGGCCACCGACACAACCCTTACCGAAGAGCAGCGTAACGCCAAAGGCAGCGAAATCGAAGCCTTGCAAGACAAGTCTGTAAGCATCCTGAAAGACGCCATCAGCCAGAACATCACCAATGCCGTAGGTGTCCACCTGCTAAAACAGAACTTCTACTACATGGAGCTTGAAGAACTGGATCCGCTGATGCCTCAAATCCCCGCTACGTATGACAACGACGAGGCCATCATCAAGATCAAGGCCAACGTAGAAAAGATGAAAGCTACCGCCGTAGGCCAGAAGTTCACCGACTTCGAGATGCAGACTCCCGAAGGCAAGACTGTGAAGCTGTCCGACTATGTAGGCAAAGGCAAAGTGGTACTCGTTGATTTCTGGGCAAGCTGGTGCGGTCCCTGCCGTCGCGAGATGCCCAACCTGGTAGAAGCCTACAAGCTCTACAAGGACAAGAACTTTGAAATCGTAGGTGTATCACTCGACCAGAGCGGTGAAGCCTGGCAAGCTGCCATCAAACAGCTGAACATCACCTGGCCTCAGATGTCCGACCTGAAATACTGGAACTGCGAGGGCGCCAAACTGTATGCCGTAAGCAGCATTCCCCACACTGTCCTGATCGACGGCGAAGGCACCATCATCGCCCGCGGCCTCCACGGCGAAGGCTTACAGGAAAAGCTGGCCGAAGTTCTGAAATAATCATTTTCGACATAGAAAGCCTAGAAAGCTCCCGTCACCTGCGGGAGCTTTTTTATTGCATATATGCAAACAAAAATAGAAACCACATAAAATACAAAGTTTTCCAAAATAAGACAAACATGTATTGTAAATCAGATGATTAACAATTTTTGTATCACAAAAAGTTTCCCAAAACGGAAAACTATCAGATAAGATTGATACCTTTGCATCACCTAAAAAGAACAATAATCCACATCAAACAAGATTCTAAACCGTATGATACAGACAGTTATCAAGCGTGACGGCCGCATTGTCGGCTTCAACGAAGAGAAGATTGCCACTGCCATCCGAAAAGCCATGTTGCACACCGATAAAGGCGAAGACATGCAGCTCATACACCAGATCACCGACCACATCTCTTTCCGCGGTGCAGCACAGATGACCGTAGAAGCCATCCAAGACATGGTAGAACTGGAGCTGATGAAGAGCAGCCGCAAAGATGTGGCACAAAAATACATTGCTTATCGCAACCAGCGCAGCATTGCCCGCAAAGCCAAGACGCGCGACATGTTCCTGGAGATCATCAACATCAAGTCCAACGACGTCACCCGCGAGAACGCCAACATGAATGCCGACACGCCCGCCGGCATGATGATGAAGTTTGCCAGCGAAACCACCAAGCCGTTCGTAGACGACTACCTGCTGGACGAAGAGATCCTGAATGCCGTGAAGGGCAACTACCTGCACATCCACGATAAGGACTACTACCCCACCAAGAGCCTGACGTGCGTACAGCATCCGCTGGACCGCATCCTGACTCACGGTTTCTCGGCCGGACACGGCGAATCGCGCCCGGCCAAGCGTATCGAGACAGCCAGCATCCTGGGCTGCATCTCGCTGGAGACCGCCCAGAACGAAATGCACGGCGGACAGGCCATTCCCGCATTCGATTTCTACCTGGCCCCCTACGTCCGCCACAGCTTCATCGAAGAAATACAGACCCTCGAACGCCTGAACGGTGCCGACTATTCCCACCTCTACCAGACAAAGCTGGACGACTACCTGTCTCGTCCGCTCGACGGACTCCAGGGAGACGAACGCCTGGTACAGCACGCCGTCAACCAGACCGTCGCCCGTGTCCATCAGGCTATGGAGGCCTTCATCCATAACATGAACACCATCCACTCACGCGGTGGAAACCAAGTCGTGTTCAGCTCCATCAACTACGGTACAGACACCTCGGCCGAAGGCCGCTGCATCATCCGCGAACTGCTGAACAGCACCTACCGCGGTGTGGGCAATGGCGAAACTGCCATCTTCCCCATCCAGATCTGGAAAAAGAAACGGGGCGTCAGCTATCTGCCGGACGACCGCAACTACGACCTCTACCAACTGGCCTGCAAGGTAACAGCCCGTCGCTTCTTCCCCAACTTCCTCAACCTGGATGCCACCTTCAACCAGAGCAAGGAATGGAAGGCCGACGCCCCGAAGCGATACCTGCACGAAGTAGCCACCATGGGATGCCGTACCCGCGTCTTCGAAAACCGTTTCGGTCCTCAGACATCTGTCGGACGAGGAAACCTGTCTTTCTCTACCATCAACATCGTCCGCCTGGCTATCGAGTGCATGAACATTGCCAAGCCCGAGGAACGCATTGCCCGCTTCTTCGCCAAGCTCGACGCCATGCTCGACATCACCGCACGCCAGTTGCACGAACGTATGGAATTCCAGAAGACCGCCTTCGCCAAGCAGTTCCCTCTGCTCATGTCGTCCTTGTGGTTGGGATGCGACCAGTTGCGCCCCGACGACACCATCGCCCCCGTCATCAATCAGGGCACGCTGGGCATCGGTTTCATCGGCCTGGCCGAATGCCTGGTGGCACTGACAGGCAAGCACCACGGCGAATCGGCCGAAGCGCAGGAGCTAGGTCTGAAGATCATCACCTACATGCGCGACCGCGCCAACGAATTTTCGGAGAAATACCAGCACAACTACAGTATTCTGGCCACACCTGCCGAAGGCCTTTCCGGCAAGTTCACCCGTGCCGACCGTCAGCAGTTCGGCGTCCTGGCCGGCATCACCGATCGCGAGTACTACACCAACTCCAATCACGTCCCCGTCTACTACAAATGCAGTGCCCGTCATAAGGCAGAAGTCGAGGCGCCCTACCACGACCTGACCCGTGGCGGCCACATCTTCTACGTAGAAATAGACGGCGACGCCACCCACAATCCCGAAGCCATCATGCGCGTGGTCGATATGATGGACCGCTACAACATAGGCTACGGCTCTGTCAACCACAACCGCAACCGCTGTATGGACTGCGGCTACGAGAACTCCGACGACCACCTGGACGCCTGCCCGAAATGCGGCAGCACGCGCATCGACCGTCTTCAGCGCATCACCGGCTACCTCGTAGGTACCACCGACCGCTGGAACAAGGCCAAGCTGGCCGAACTGAACGATCGTGTCATCCACCAATAAGCCCGTTCGCCATGCTCTCCATACTCGACATTCTCGAAGACACTACTGCCGACGGCCCCGGTTTCCGCACTTCCATCTATGCGGCCGGGTGCCCCAACGCATGTCCCGGCTGCCACAACCCCGAGTCGTGGGACATTCGCCATGGCCGTCGCATGTCTACTGAAGAAATTCTGGAAAAAGTGCTCGACGATCCCTTTGCCGACGTCACCTTCAGCGGAGGCGACCCCATGTTCCAACCGGAGGGCTTCGCCGAGCTGGCTCGCGCCATCAAGGAAAAAAGCGACAAGAACATCTGGTGCTACACCGGATATACCTTCGAAAAGCTACTCGAAGACCCTCGCCAGAGCCTTCTGCTGCAGTATATCGACGTGCTGGTCGACGGACGCTTCCGTCAGGACCTGCGCGACGAGGGTCTCTGTTTCCGGGGCAGCAGCAACCAGCGGCTCATCGACGTACCGGCTTCCTTGAAAGCGCGAAAAGCCGTGGCCTACCACTACGCCCCCTATCACACCGTGTAATCTTTATTTTCCGTACATCGTTTCGTAGTATTTCTGGTAATCCCCTGAAGTCACGTTGTCCATCCATTCCTGGTTGTCCAGATACCAGCGCACCGTCTTCTCGATACCTTCCTCAAACTGCAGGCTGGGCTCCCAACCCAGCTCCTGCTGAAGCTTCGTCGAGTCGATGGCGTAGCGCATGTCGTGGCCCAGACGGTCCGTCACGTACGTGATCAGGTCCATATCCTCACCTTCCTTGCGGCCCAGCAGGCGGTCCACCGTGTTGATCACCACCTTGATGATGTCGATGTTCTTCCACTCGTTGAAGCCGCCAATGTTATAGGTTTCGGCTACTTTTCCGTTATGGAAGATGACGTCGATAGCCCGTGCGTGGTCCTCCACATACAGCCAGTCGCGAACGTTTTCCCCCTTACCATATACCGGCAGCGGTTTCCGGTGACGGATGTTGTTGATGAACAGTGGTATCAGCTTCTCCGGGAACTGGTACGGACCGTAGTTGTTCGAACAGTTCGTCACGATGGTCGGCATCCCGTACGTGTCGTGGTACGCACGCACAAAGTGGTCGCTCGATGCCTTGCTGGCACTGTACGGGCTGTGCGGATTATACTTTGTCGTTTCATAGAAGAAGTCCTTGCCGTAGGCCAGGTGATGCTTGCCCGACGACGCCTTCGTCGTAAACGGAGGCTCGATACCTTCGGGATGCGTCATCTCCAGCGCCCCATACACCTCGTCTGTTGAGATATGGTAGAATCGCTTGCCCTCGTACTTCTCCGGCAGGCTTTCCCAATACAGCTTCGCAGCCTGCAGCAGGCTCAGCGTACCCATCACGTTTGTCCGTGCGAAGGTGAAGGGATCCTTGATCGAACGGTCCACATGGCTCTCCGCTGCCAGGTGGATGATGCCGTCCACATGTTCTTCCTGCATCAGGCGGTAGAAAGCCTCGAAGTCGCAGATGTCCATCTTCACGAACTTGTAGTTCGGACGGTCCTCAATGTCCTTCAGGTTTGCCAGATTGCCCGCATACGTCAGCTTGTCCAGGTTGATGATGCGATACTCAGGATACTTGTTCACGAACAGGCGAACCACATGGCTGCCGATGAAACCGGCACCGCCGGTAATGACTATAGTACGTTGAAATGTTGCCATTTGAATTGATAATTGAAAGTTGAAAATTGAAACATGACAAAAACTCGAATTTGAAATCTGAAATCAGAACCCTAAATTCAGAAATCAGAACTCTGAAATCTTAAACGGCGTTTCAAAGTCCTTCAGCACCGGATGCCTCGTGTCCTTCTCACTCAGAATCGCCTTCTCCGTCGGTATCCGCCAGTCGATGCCCAGACTTTTGTCCAGGATACTGATCCCCCCGTCCGCTTCCGGATGGTAGAAGTTGTCACACTTGTACTGGAACACCGCCGTCTCGCTCAGCACCGCAAACCCGTGTGCAAAGCCCTGCGGGATGAAGAACTGCCGGTGGTTCTCCTCCGTCAGCTCCACCGCCACATGTTGCCCGTACGTCGGGCTACCCTTGCGGATATCCACCGCCACGTCCAATACCGCGCCCTTCACGCAGCGCACCAGCTTGCTCTGCGCATACGGCGGACGCTGGAAATGCAGACCGCGCATCACGCCATAGCTCGACATGCTCTCGTTGTCCTGCACAAAAGTAACCGGTTTCACCTTCTCATCAAATTCCCGTTGCGAGAACGATTCAAAGAAATACCCTCTCGCATCCTTGAAGATACGTGGCTCGATGATCACCACGCCGTCTATATTTGTTTTGATTATTTCCACTTGTTTAATTGATAATTGAGAATTGAAAGTTGAAAATTAATTCTTCATTCTTAATTCTTCATTTTTAAAGGTTCGATTTTCCCGTTCGTTCCACCTCGTCTACCACCTGTAGCAGGTATTGTCCGTACTGGTTCTTCAGCATCGGCTGTGCCAGTTCCCGCATCTTTTCAGCCGTAATCCAGCCCTTGCGGAAAGCGATACCCTCCAGGCAGGCAACCTTCAAGCCCTGCCGCTTTTCGATCACCTCGATAAACGTCGACGCCTCGCTCAGCGAATCATGCGTCCCCGTGTCCAGCCAGGCAAAGCCGCGGCCCAAGGTCTGCACCTTCAGTTCCCCGTCCTCCAGGAAACGTTGGTTCACCGTCGTTATCTCCAGTTCCCCGCGAGCCGACGGTTTTATATTCTTCGCGATGTCCACCACCTTGTTTGGGTAGAAGTATAAGCCCACCACGGCATAATTCGATTTCGGATGCTGTGGCTTCTCCTCAATGGAGAGACAGTTCCCTTCATGGTCGAATTCCGCCACGCCGTAACGTTCCGGATCGCTCACCCAGTAGCCGAACACCGTCGCCTTCTTCTCCTCTTCCGCCGTGCGCACCGCCTCTTTCAGCATCGCACTCAATCCGTTACCGTGGAAGATGTTGTCCCCCAGCACCAGACAGGCCGAACCGTCGCCGATAAACTGTTCACCGATGATGAACGCCTGTGCCAGTCCGTCCGGACTTGGCTGTTCCGCGTACTCAAAGTGTACGCCGTAGTCCGAACCGTCGCCCAGCAAGCGTTTGAAGCCTAGCAAGTCCTGCGGTGTCGAGATAATCAGTATCTCGCGGATACCCGCCAGCATCAGCACCGATATCGGATAATAAATCATCGGTTTGTCGAAGATAGGGAGCAGCTGTTTGCTCACGCCCTTGGTGATGGGATACAGACGCGTCCCGCTACCACCGGCCAATACAATACCCTTCATATCTAATCGTTCTTAAGGTTTTCCATTTGCGTTATTTATACAAAGTTAGGCAATCCCCCCGACATACCCAAACCTCCGCAGACAAAAATCGGGCGAAGCCGCCATTCCTCAGCTTCGCCCGATTCTTCATTCTATTATATTTATAACGTCATCAAACTTTCCATTTTGGCCACAAAAAGCTCCGTACTCTCCATATAAGGCATCACTTCCTCTTCCGTTATATCATACATGTCATCATAATCTCCCGATTGCCTTAATTCATATAAACGAGAGAAAAGCCTTCCATATTCTCGCTCCAAAAGTCCTTGTGTAACAAACTTTGCTCCAATCAAATGTATCACACCACTATGAGTTTTAGCAGCATAACTCAATTCCCTCTTTTAAAACATCCTTATAAAGCGGACGCATATTTCTACGTTCCCAATCACTAAAGGTATAAAGCATCGGATGAATTTCCGCATCTATCATCCAACCCAGCTCAAACAAAGGATACGCAAATTCATCAAAATCAGAAGGAGACAATTTCTGTTTGTCCAGCAGAATCAAGATATCCCAATCAGACCCCTCGTGATAGTCACCACGAGCCTGAGAGCCAAAAAGAATGACCTTAGCATTCATCGGCATTATCTCTGCCGACCTATTTTTGATAGACTGCAATATGTATTCTCTACGATCCATACATATATATTCTTTTTACAAAGATATACAAATCCCCGCACAAAACCAAATCTCCACCGCCACAATCATCCTCTGTCCGCAGACAAAAATCGGGCGAAGCCGCCCTATCGCCACTCCGCCCGATTTTCTAATACCTCATACCTCACACCTAATACCTGAAACCTGATACCTAATACCTAAATCTCACCCGCTTCGCACTCCCCAGCTCCTCCCGTTCCGTCACCGTGAGCCATCCCTCCTGCTCCAGTTCGAACAGGGCCGGATACACCCGCAGTTTCTCCGCTCCGCTGTGGGCGATGATGTCCTCCACCTCCACCCCGTCGGGATGCGATTGGATATAGTCCTTTATCTTCTGGGTATCAAGTTCCTTGTAGTTCACTATTCCTCTAATTGAAAATTGATAATTGAAAATGGAGAATTATCCCTTAATACCTGATATTTGATATTTGTCACTTTCCGTACATTGTCTCATAATACTTCTGGTAATCCCCTGAAGTCACGTTGTCCATCCACTCCTGGTTGTCCAGATACCAGCGCACCGTCTTCTCGATACCTTCCTCAAACTGCAGGCTGGGCTCCCAACCCAGCTCCTGCTGAAGCTTCGTCGAATCGATGGCGTAGCGCATGTCGTGGCCCAGACGGTCCGTTACGTACGTGATCAGGTCCATATCCTCACCCTCCTTGCGGCCCAGCAGACGGTCCACCGTGTTGATCACCACCTTGATGATGTCGATATTCTTCCACTCGTTGAACCCGCCGATGTTATACGTTTCGGCAATCTTTCCGTTATGGAAGATGACGTCGATAGCCCGTGCGTGGTCCTCCACATACAGCCAGTCGCGTACATTCTCGCCTTTGCCATATACCGGCAGCGGTTTCCGGTGACGGATGTTGTTGATGAACAGCGGAATCAGCTTCTCCGGAAATTGGTACGGACCGTAGTTGTTCGAACAGTTTGTCACGATGGTCGGCATCCCGTACGTGTCGTGGTAAGCACGCACGAAATGGTCGCTCGATGCCTTGCTGGCACTGTACGGACTGTGCGGATTATACTTCGTCGTCTCATAGAAGAAGTCCTTACCGTAAGCCAGGTGATGCTTGCCCGACGATGCCTTCGTCGTAAACGGAGGCTCGATGCCTTCGGGATGCGTCATCTCCAGCGCTCCATACACCTCGTCTGTTGAGATGTGGTAGAACCGTTTGCCCTCGTACTTCTCCGGCAGGCTTTCCCAGTACAGCTTCGCTGCCTGCAGCAGGCTCAGCGTACCCATCACGTTTGTCCGTGCGAAAGTAAACGGGTCCTTGATCGAACGGTCCACGTGGCTCTCTGCTGCCAGGTGGATGATGCCGTCCACCTTCTCCTCCTGCATCAGGCGGTAGAAAGCCTCGAAGTCACAGATGTCCATCTTCACAAACTTGTAGTTCGGTTTGTTTTCTATATCTTTCAGATTGGCCAGATTGCCCGCATACGTCAGCTTGTCCAGGTTGATGATGCGATACTCCGGATACTTGTTCACGAACAGTCTTACGACATGTGAACCGATGAAACCGGCTCCGCCGGTGATTACTATAGTACGTTGAAATGTTGACATTTTAATTGAAAATTGAAAATGATAGTAACTGTCATCCTGAGCCTGTCGAAGGATCTCCGAGATGTTTAAACTCCACTCCGTTCCGTTCTCAACATGACAAAACCAAATAGCCAATTAAAGATTCGATTTCCCCGTCCGTTCCACCTCGTTCACTACCTGCAACAGGTACTGGCCATACTGATTCTTCAGCATCGGCTGCGCCAGTTCCCGCATTTTGTCGGCCGTTATCCAACCTTGACGGAAAGCGATACCCTCCAAGCACGCCACTTTCAGTCCCTGACGTTTCTCGATAACCTCAATAAAGGTCGACGCCTCGCTCAGCGAGTCGTGCGTACCCGTATCTAGCCAGGCAAAGCCGCGGCCCAAGGTCTGCACCTTCAGTTCTCCGTCTTGCAGGAATTCCTGATTGACAGTAGTGATTTCCAGTTCCCCGCGCGCCGACGGCTTGATGTGCTTCGCAATGTCCACCACCTTGTTCGGATAGAAATACAAACCTACTACCGCATAGTTCGATTTCGGCTGCTTCGGTTTCTCCTCGATGGAGAGACAGTTTCCTTCGTTGTCAAACTCCGCCACGCCGTAGCGTTCCGGGTCGCTCACCCAGTAGCCGAACACCGTCGCCTTCTTCTCCTCTTCCGCCGTGCGTACCGCCTCCTTCAGCATCGCGCTCAGCCCGTTGCCGTGGAAGATGTTGTCGCCCAATACCAGACACACCGCATCGTTCCCGATGAAGTCCGCCCCGATGATGAACGCCTGTGCCAGCCCGTCCGGACTCGGTTGTTCCGCGTATTCAAAGCGTACGCCGAAGTCCGATCCGTCGCCCAAGAGACGTTTGAAACCCGGCAGGTCATAGGGCGTGGAGATAATGAGGATTTCACGGATGCCGGCCAGCATCAGCACCGAGATGGGATAATAAATCATCGGTTTGTCGAAAATGGGAATCAGCTGCTTGCTCACCCCCTTGGTGATGGGATACAAACGCGTACCACTACCACCAGCTAATACGATGCCTTTCATTCTTTTAACAATTATAATTGATTGTCATTTAGGAAAACACAATATTAAGGAAAACACTGTGCAATTTATAAGGAACGAAAAAAAATAAAAATTAATATAATCAGACAACAACTAAATCAAGTGATTACGAATTCTAGTTTTCCTATATATCCAACTATCAACTCGATTTTTAACCATTTTCATAAAATGGTTTGGAAGGAAAAGTAGGTAAAATATAAAATAACTTTTCAACTTTGAATATTTCAAATACTCTCTATAAATTTTAATATTATACTGAATTAAATTGAACTTATTTGAAGATAACGAATTAGGCAATATTCGATATTTCCAAAGTGGTTTATTTATAGAATAAGCATATTTAGAATATTTAGATATCTGCAACCACATAGCCCAATCCTGCCGTTTTCTAATATTAGGCATATAGAGTTTCCCAATCCGCTGGGTGTCATATATTACTCCGGGAGTTCCAATATTACAACCAATTTTCAATTGATTATGAGAAATACGCTTAGGCTTATACGACACCCCTGTTACATTAAGGTTTTCATCTGCATATTCAAAAGCTGTAAATACAAATTCATAACCATGTTTACAGATAAATTCCATTTGCATTTGTAATTTATCAGGATACCACCAATCATCTCCATCCAAAAAAGCAATAAATCGACCACTAGCTTCATTAATGGAATTATTTCGAGCAGCGCCAGCACCGCAATTTTTTTCCTGACAGAACAATTTAATTCTATGATCCTTCTCACAATAGGATTTAATAATACCAACAGTATTATCTGTAGAGCAATCATCGGTTATTAAAAGTTCCCAATCTGTATAAGTTTGGGATAAAACGGATTCAATTGTTTCAGCTATATACTTTTCCAAATTGTAAGAAGGAAGTATAATAGATACCAAATTATCTATTTCAGTCATATTACTAAATCTAACTATAAACGTCCATCTACCTCATCTCGAGCACATACACCTTTTACATCATAAACAACCCCATTATTAGATTTCAAAAGTGTTCTTACATTCATTTTTTTAAATTCGTTATGGGCCACAGCTAAGATAACAGCATCATATTTTTCTTCTGGCAATTCTTTAATTATTTCAATACCATATTCAAGTTTCACATCTTTAAGATTAGCCCAAGGATCATAAACAACAATATTGTGTTTATATTCTTGCAAGGTATTATAAATATCTACCACTTTTGTATTCCTTATGTCCGGACAATTCTCTTTAAAAGTAATACCAAGAATTAATATTTTAGCATCTTTGACCAACACACCTTTCTTATTCATCAATTTGATGACTTGGGTACCCACGTAGTCTCCCATGCCATCATTCAATCGACGAGCTGAAAACATAACACGAGGAAGCACCCCATATACCTGTGCTTTTTGAATCAGATAATAAGGATCCACACTAATACAATGCCCGCCGACCAATCCCGGTTTCAATTTAATGAAATTCCATTTAGATGAAGCAGCCTCGATAACATCATTGGTATCAATACCCATAGCATTAAAAATTTTAGCCAATTCATTCATAAATGCAATATTCACATCACGTTGCGAATTTTCAATTATCTTAGAAGCCTCAGCTACTTTAATAGAAGGAGCTTTGTGTGTACCATTCACCAATACTGAATTATACACGCCATCTACCAAATCGGCAATTTCAGGAGTAGAGCCGGAAGTTACTTTCTTAATCTTCTCTACAGTATGTTCTTTATCGCCTGGATTAATACGTTCAGGAGAATAACCGGCATAGAAGTCGATATTAAACTTCAATCCACTTACCCGTTCAATCACTGGTAAACATTCTTCTTCTGTTACGCCCGGATAAACAGTTGATTCATAGACTACAATATCTCCCTTCGAAATAACTTTTCCTACCGTCTCACTCGCTCCCCATAAAGGCCGCAAGTCCGGTCGATTGTTATGATCTACAGGAGTGGGAACAGCCACGACATAAAAATTGCAATCTTTGATTTTATTCAAATCAGTAGTACATATGAAGCCATTCTTATTGATTGCTTCCTGTAACAATTCATCAGTCACTTCCAGAGTCGCATCATGTCCACTCATCAAAGCATCTACACGCGCCTGATTCATGTCAAAACCTACAGTCTGATACTTAGTAGAAAAAAGTCGGGCCAAAGGAAGCCCTACGTAACCAAGACCGATTACGGCAATTTTAATTGAATCCATAATATTTAATTTAAAAAAACGAATTTCGTTAGCGTCCAACTTTGACGTACCCCATAGGGAAAGCCCCCTCAGGAAGCTTTCCTCTTAAAGTTTTCAAAAAACGGACCTGATTTTTAAAGTTTGTTAGTATTGATTCCGATGGTCATCGGCTGCAAATTCTCATAAACCCTGCGGTCTTCGACCACCTCACGGAAAAATTTCTTCAAATAAGCCAGGGCGGAGATACCATTCGCCCGGCAAGTGGAAAGTAAAGTATAAGTAGGATGACCCTCCAAAGTCAGCACATTCAAAAAACTGCGCATGCGGCCGATGACATCTTTTGTCCGTAGGGAGTTCCGCTGTCGGATTATCTCTTCAGCTGTCAGACCGGATTGGCGATAACTGTCTTCCTGACCTTACAACCAGCCGATGTATTCCAGCATCCGTTTCGCATTCAGATCACCGCCCTGCTCGTAGGCATACACAAACTTGGCGTACGTATGAGCCATATTCTTGATCGTTTCAACCTGTCTCTTGGTAAACCCTGTCCTTTCTCAAGCCAGTTGGTCAGATTCATGCGGCTCAGGAACATGCCATGATCATTCAGACGGTACATCTCACGGTAATAAGGCACATCCAGCACAAAATGGTTGAAAGCCAGGTGGGCCAGGAAACCGGCAGACGCATGAGTTCCCGGTACTACATCAATTTTGTCGGGACCACCGGATTTCGGAAAATAACCCTCCATAATCTTACCGTCAGACTACTTGTAACGGACTACCTAATACTTGTGTTCCAATATATAGCTGACCTGCTCATAGGAATACTTGTAGAAGGTCTTGATGACTACGGCATCTTTCGGAAGACGGCCCAAGTCTAAATCATAGCACACGGACTTGTCTGCCTTCATGCGCTTGTAGGATAGGCCCTGGCGGTAAGGACGGTTCTATTTTGCACCGGCAGATGACGGAATGTCCGTTCCCGTCTCCTCCGAAGGAAGGCCGGGAGTGGAACTGCCGTCAAAATCTTCCCTGTCAGCTTCACGGGAATCGAAGTCATGGTTCGTGGACGAAACCTTCTGCGTTTTGCTACCGAAACGGTTCTTGGCTGAAAGCTGCTTCTATTCCTTCAGGGCGGCATTCTCTTTCCGGAATAGTTCAATTTGCTTCTGAAGATCGTCTATCACCTGCTTCTACTCTTCATTTTGTTTCATTTGCATTTGAAAGTTCT
>ENA-ORCN01000542-ORCN01000542.1-human-gut-metagenome-genome-assembly--contig:-NODE-542-length-31042-cov-12.802099_pt1 | contig 31042 bp, 17 predicted proteins | sample MGYA00242984_ERZ507984 | MGnify/ENA primary metagenome ERZ507984 (study PRJEB26167, sample SAMN06115395) | human gut metagenome | host: Homo sapiens | place: China:Hubei | collected 2016-05-19... | reverse complement strand
GTGCGATACCTTTCCAAACGGAGAGATCACCTGTTTCTTTCCAGTACATGTATGACAGACTGGATTTGGTTCCTGCACCGTCGGCGTGCATGATGTTACAGTACTCAGGATCACCGCCCAAATTCAGTTTCTTTACGTTCAGATTTGTACGGTCAGTTTCAGGATCAACATAGATGATAACAGAACGAGTAGTTGTATCGATTACATAGTCTGTCATACCATCTATTTCGATGTCACGCTGGATAATTTGATTTACTGTTACTTTCCACTGATAGTCTAGGTACGTGCGCAGGGTGAAGGTAACAGGTTGCGAGAAGTTTACATGCGTGTTGGATGACAACGGGATGCTGTCTAGCGAAGCGAATCCGGACGTAGGGAATTTCGAGTAGTCTTCGCATACATTGGGATCATCCACCACAAGTTCTGCTCCTGTAGTCGTTTTTAGGCTGAGGATTTGCAGGCGGGAGAGGTCCACACCGTCGTTCACGTAGAGGGTTACCGTGCGTGCCGACTTGTTGATGGTGGCGGCAGTAAAGGTGTTCTGATCCGCTCCCCGTTGGCCTTCTACGGTCATCGACTCGATGGAGGCCTCTATGATGGGGTAGGGAATGTCGTTTTCGATAGCGCAGGATGTGAGGATGCAGGCCGTCAGTGCCAGCATGCCAAGTATGCGGGTCAGGTATTGTTGAATCATTCGTTTCATATCGTCAGAGGTAGAAAGTCATTCCGAGATTGATGGAGAAAAGGTTTATCTTGAAGTTACCGGAGGAGACGCGGCGTTTGCCTGTTTCCACCTGGTTAGTCTTCTGGTCGGTCCACTTGAAATCGAAACCCATTACGCCGACCGAAACTTCAGCTGCTGCCCAGTTGGTGATGAAGGCCGTCAGTCCCGGTGCAAAGCCGATCTGGAAGTTCTGAACAGTTTGGTAGGTACCATCATAAGTAGTTCCAGAGCCGGTAGAGTTTTTCCCTTCGCCATAACCGTAGGTGAGACGCATTTCGTTAAAGAGACCGAATACTTTACTGCGGCCTACGGGAATATAAGAACGAAAGAAGCCGGATACTTCGTATTTATGTTCCAAATAATAGATGTCTTTTAGACTGATATTAAAATCTTCGCCAAGGTTTAGGTCAAAATTACCTAAATCAAGATAGTCACGATTGTAGGCAAAACGGATACCTGCAGCCATGTTGTTGCGGAAGAAGTAGCCAATGTAGGGACTGATGCTGAAGTCGTAGCCGTTTCCTTCGACGTCCTTGATGACAAGGAAGTTCAGGTTGTCCTGTTCGTGCTCGGAGTAGGAGACAGTTCCTCCTGCCATCCATGTACCTTTGGGGATGAATACGCGTGTCTGTACGTCACGGTCTATTCGTTCGATGGCCCGTTTTCCTCGCTGGGCCCATGCGTTGGCGGTCGTCACGACCGCCAGCAACATTAGCAGAATTGTTTTTTTCTTCATCTATTCTTCTATAAGAATTACTTCTATAATATTTGAGTCTGATTATTTCCCGCTGAAGGGGTTAGAAACCATTTCCTGTTACAGAATGGGCTTCTAACCCCTTGGGGTGTGTTTGCAAAGATAGGAATTTTATTCCGACATTACCGGAGTATCACCATAAATCAGTTCAAGGTCGTCAACGTACATGACACTGCTTTTACTGCCGGTAAAGAAATCTCCATATTTACTTGCTGAAGCTACAATGATGATAAATTTGGGTGTACGGGATAGGTCACGATATTTTAAATCTATCGTAAACTCTTGCCAGGCTCCCGTGCCCTTAGCTTCTTCATCAGTTATTGTACCGTAGGCTATGATATGTGGATTGTTTTCAGAAAAATCAATTGTTGACTTATACTTGAATTCTGTTGGGTTATCACCACTTAAATCACCGTCAATTTGATATGCAAATTCTTTACCGTCGTATGTAAATCCTGCATTATCAGTCAGTGCAATATATACGGAACATAAATCACCTCCTGTCTGTTCAAGTAGTGTTTTATAATTACCTGTTGAATAATCAATCTTTGTGCCTCGGTTGTACTTAAACCAACCTTTTAATTGGATTGGGCGTGATGTAAATGGTTGACCAAAGTTAATTTTTGCTTGATAGGTTTGCATATTTGCACTGCAGAAGTGTCCTGTAAAAACATTGCCTGCAGCAAATTTACCTAATGTCCCGAAACCAACAAACTGCGATGCTAATTTTGCAGATTTTCCCCCTGCGGTATTTACTTCGCTTGATTCGGGTGAAGTTGGGTTCTTACTTAGAGTGACTGTTCCTCCATTACCGGAATCCCAAAATGAGAATAAATAATTATTGGTGTCGAAAGAATTTGCATCGTTACCCGATATCGGATACCACGGAGAACGGTTATTCTCTTCTTTTCTCCACCAGTCATTGAAATTTCCGTTGGGCAGCGGTGTTTGCGTTTCTGTGGAAAAGTTCACAGTTTCGCTTGTGATTCCTTCCTCGCTTCCGTCGTTGTAGTAGAGACGGTATTGATAAGCCGTGGCGGGCGTCAGTCCGGTAAGTTTGGTAGAGAACTTTTTGTCCTTTTCTTCTACGGTGATACTGTTCGTGACTTTGGTCCATTCAGCGGCATCGGCTGTTTTGTATTGGAATTCCAGTTTGCTTTGATCAAAGATATCCGCAAACGAAGGAACTTCTGCCGTCAGATAGGCAAAAGAACTCCAGGCATTGGCTGAGGCAACCAGGGTGCTGGTAGCGGTCACAGGCACACCAATAGTGTAAGTATAAGTCTTCGTAGCGTCGTCCACGGTAACGCCGATGTTTGATGAACCGCTGGATGCGATGCGATAACGCAGGATGACGTTCTCCTGGGCTTTGATGCCGGTGATGGTATCTTTCTTGCTGTGCAATTCACCTTTGTAGTTGGACACAGTCAGGCTGGCTATCAAGTCTGTCACAGGGAAATAAGCCTTACCTGTTTCGCTGGCTTGGCGCATCTCGAAAGTCACTTTGTTGTCACTGTTGCTTTTGTCCGACACGCCAACCACGGCGCTCTGGAAAGCGGCTCTGAAATCGTCGCTAAATTCTACGGTTACTAATACATTAGCCAGCTTGCAGACAATCTCTTTGCTGGTATTAGTATTCATTTTAATGTCTACGGTTTCCTTAGCGGCATAATAGGGCTTGTCCCATCCTGCCGTCTTTCCGTCAAATCCAGCAGAAGAGGCCTCGATGGTGTAAGTACCTACGGGCAGTTCAATGGCTTCAGTCCAAGTAGTGCAGTCATCCGTCTCTTTTATCGTTTTGCCTGCGGAGTTTATAATCTTGACGGCAATCTGTTTGGGGTTGTATGTGTCTTCTGTCTTGGTAAGGGTCGTTTTGTCCGTACCCACTTGCAGCATCAGGTAGCCGACAGCTTCCTGCTCCGTTGCCTCGTTTTGGCACGAGCCAAGGGAAGCAAGGAGAAGACAGACGGTTAGAATCGTATATAGCTTTTTCATCTTTTTATTCGGTTACAATTACACTTAATTTGCCAGATGCTGTCTTACCGTTTTGGTCTGTTACAGTGATTTCAAACGTATGTCCGTCTGGCTCATCCGTCGGTCCCATCGAAGATAGAATATCAAAAAATTCTCCTACAGGGAATTTATAATTTGTAGTTGCTTCCGTTGGCAATTTGATATCCATCTCCAAATCTTCAAATATCTTACCTAAAGTATCATTCCCGATTAATTCAAACGGTTCTGCACCAAATTGTATTTCAACAATGCTTTGAAACATTTTATTTCCACCTATAATTTGGATTTTTACACTTTTCAATTCTGCTTCAGCTGTAATCGTTGCATCCGCGTTCTTGATAGCATCATCAGGTAGCGTATATGTGGATTGCGGGAACGAAATAGTCGGCCCTGCGGCAGTTTCTCCGCCTCCGTCTCCGTCTTCTCCGCCTTCGTCACCACCATCTTCCCCTGTTCCGGGCTCTTCCGTATCACCACCATCCGTACCCGGATCAACTGTAATCTCTACGTTTTCGTTCTTTTCGGAGTTAAACATGGTGATGGTTATCTGGATGCCTTCTTCCAAAATACCCGGTGTAGAGCCTTCTACCTTTACAGGGTTGAATTCGATTTTCAGTTCGTCGCCTCCGACGAAAGAAGTGTCGTCGCCTTCTTCATATTCCGGTAAATTGGATTTCTTGGCTGTGCCTGAAATAGTAACGTCTTCACCTCCGTTCGTTTTGGCTGTTCCGTTGATGTAGATGGTTTCCACGCTTTCGTCCATTTTCCAATAGACAGGAGCAGGAGTTTCACCGTCTGCGGCTTTCGTATAGGTTTTGATGTGTCCGTTTTTGTCTGTCACGTTAATGGTCCAGTCTTGGTACGTAGCCAGGAACTCTTCGGTGAGGCTGATCGATATTTTGACGTTCTGCATCGTACAAACCACTGAGGTCTCGGCTGTCTGGCCTTTCACAATCTTTACGTTTTCTAACTTTCCGCCATAGAACGGTTCGCTCATTTCGCTTTTGAATTCTCCCGGTGAACAGGCTTCGATGGTGTATGTACCTACGGGAAGCGTAACATCACCGGCTTGTTTCAGTTCGGCATAGCTATCGAATTTCTTGGTATATTCTACGTCTGTACCGGTAATGGTGACGGGGAATTGGTCTACCTGGTCGGTGGTTCCCTTGGTTGTCTTACCAGTTTCTACGTATAAGTTCAGGGTTCCGGTATCGCCCGTCATCGGGTCTTTTCCCAGAATTTCATTTTTCATTTCGCACGACGCCAATCCGGCCAGCATGGCCACGGCCAACGCCCATTTATTGATTGCTTTCATCTTCTTGATTGCTTATTTAGGATGTTCTGTGATAAGTTTGTTTATACCCAGTCGGAGGGGACTTCGATGTCCACCGGATGCTCATTGACGGTGTCGTCTATTGTGATGGTGAGGCTCAGGTTGCCCGAACCGACTGTCGGCGTGAGGGTCATCTTCATGGCGTCTGCGGGACTTAACGTGTATGGCTTTTCAATGGATGTTTCGGCACCGACACCACTCTTTGGTGTCAGTTTGATCGTCATTGCGACAGACTCGCTCTGTTTTACTTTGAAATAGACGGGGCCTGTTGTCTCTTTTTCCCAAATATAAGTGGAACCGCTTTGTGCGGCTGTTTTGATTCTTACTTCGTAATCAGAGAAGTATTCGTCCATCTTTTCGTCGAATACTATATTTATACGGGCAGAATTGGGCTTGCAGGCTACTTCTACATTCACCGAATCGTTTTTCACGGTGAACGATTTGTATCCTAAAACGCAAAGGTCGTCTGTGTAAACAGCCTTTGTGCTGTCACCGCAAATGGCAGACATGGTGTAAGTACCGTTTGCCAGTTCTGTGAATTCAGGAATCTCGTTGTATTTCCATTGTTGCACGGGAACGCTTTCTCCGCTTTTTGTGATGGTTACCGTATAATTTTCTTTTTTACTGTAGTAGGACTCATCCACCACCTTGGTCTGGAACCCGGTATTCGTGTTCAGTGCCAGTTTTACATATCCTTTTCCTTCAGGAATTTGCTGGAGGTCGTCATCCGAGGTACAGGCCGTCAGCAGCCATCCTCCGAGGATGCATGACAGGAGGCCTCCCAATAATTTTTTCATTGCATTCATGTTTTTATATACTAACTTTGTTTTATGTATCATTGATATTAAAAGGATACGAGTCTGAAATGGAATGTCGCTGCATTCGCTCTCGTAATCTCACAATTTTTCGGGTGCAAAGTAACAGATAATCTGTGAGGCTCACAAGGTCATTTTTAAGGAAGAAAGGTTCTTTTTTTAAGAATTATGGAACAAAAAAAAGGTATAAACGACTTTTAGTGTTGCTTTTTTAAGATTGTACTTGGAAAGTGGCGACTGCCAAGTCCATAGTTACGTCCGTCAAGTTCATAGTTACGCTCGCCAAGTCCATAGTTATGTCCGTTAAGTGGATGTTTGTTTCCGTCATGTTAAACACGGTTTGTGTGTTGCTCGTAAGGACTTGCCGGTAGAGCGTGATATTGGAATTAACCGATGATGCTGAATATGATTTCAATCCTTCACACGGCATACAATCGGCTGTAGATGTGGAACTTCCGGTGAAACCAGAAATTTCACCCTCGTGAAAGATATATTCTTTCACGAGGATTTGATTTCACAATAAGATGCTGTTTCTTAGGTTTTTCCGGTGAAACTTCACCGGAAAGATGCCTCAGATTTCCGGCATCAGCACGACACCTTGTTTCTTCTTGCCGTCCATTTTGACGGTCATGGGCCGTTCGAAGCGGACGTGACGCAGGAATTCTGTTTCGTGCAGGGCGGGCTGGGCGTTGAGGAAGTCCTGGTTGTAGATTCCGTCGTTCATGTAGGCATTGATGGTGAAATAGCCCACGCCGAACGACGTCAGGTTCTGGAAGAAGTGTGTACCCTGGCTGGGATCTACGCGATAGTTGGTCAGGCCGGCTTCCACGATGACGCGGGCCGCACTGATGTGGGGCCACTTCACGGGGATGCCCAGCCACGTGTCGCTGCTTCCCCAGCGGCCGGGACCTACCAGTACGTAGTTGCGTCCTTCGTCGAGGAACTGCTGGTTGAGTTTCTCGATTTCCCAAGCTATCTTCTGATTGTTCGAGGCACTGTAGTGATCTGTCTTCACATAGATGATATCATAGAGGTCGTTCATGATGCCATGGCCCAGCGAGTTGTAGGAGCGAAGCAGCAGACGGTCGTCGGGGATGGCGGTGAGGTCTTCGTCGAGCACGGCGTTGTTGTCCACGATGGGACGTATCTGAAGCAGGTAGAAGGTGCCAGTCTTGTCTTTTTCGCGGCTCAGTGTGGCGGCAAACTCGATTTCCACGGGGCGGCGCATCTCTTCCTGCCCATATTTCAGGGCCAGTTGCAGGAGGCGCGGCAGGGGGAAGACGTCGTGCTGCAGGATGTTGGCAAAAGTGATGACCTTGCGTCCGCCCGGATACAGACCGTCGCGGATAATCTGATCGTAGGGGTCGTAGGTCGAGGCGATGTAGTTGAGTGCACCGTCTTTCTCGGCTTCCTTGACGTGAAGCTTCAGCAGGTTGAACCCGTCGTCGATAGAGAAGTCGTGCCCACAGTTGCTCAGGTCGAGGGCATAGAAGCGGGTCTGTGTCTCGCGAAGAGCTATCTCCATTTCGCTGGTCTGCAATACCTTGGTGGGGTGATAAGGCGAGAAACGGAGCGTCAGGCCGCCGTCCACGATATACTTACCCAATCCGAGTGCCAGATTGACGATACCTTCTTCGGCCTTCTCGTCCCCCAGGGGATAGTAGTTGAGCGAACGGGCCACGCCCGACATGCTGGGATAGAAGCGGGGACCGTACTGGTTGCCCACCACTTCCTGTAGGATGACCGCCATCTTCTCCTGGTCGATGACGTTGCTCGTGGCCTGCATATAGGCTTTGGAGTCTCGGAAGTAGACGGAGGCGTAAACACCCTTGATCGCGTCGCTCAGCATGCGGAGCATCTCGTACTTGTCGTCCAGGTAGGGAATCATGTACGTATTGTAAATGCCGGCAAAGGGCTGGTAGTGAGAGTCTTCGAGCAGCGACGACGAACGGATGGCGATGGGCGACTTCACCACGTCGAAGAAGGTGAAGAAGTCCTCGACCAGGCGGTCGGGCAGCTTGGCCTTGAGGAAATAGCGCAGGATGGTGTTGTCGTCCGCATCCGACAGGGCTACTTGGTAGAGGTTATTGGTCTCCATGAACTCGTCGAACACGTCGGTACAGAGCACGACGGTCTTGGGAATGGCTACACGGGCGTTGTCGAATTCCTCGAACTCGGGATGGCGCTTTACCAGATTGTCGATGAAAGCCAGGCCGCGGCCCTTGCCTCCCAGCGAGCCTTCACCGATACGGGCAAAGTTGGAGTAGCGGTCGAAGCGGTCGCGCTTGAAGACGGCCACCACGCCTTGGTTCTTCATCTTGCGGTACTTGACGATGGCTTCGAAGATGATCTGGCGGTGGGCATCCACGTCCTGCAAGGTATTCCAGGTGATGGGTTTCAGGAATTCGGCGATGGGGAACATGGCACGCGAGTAAAGCCAGCGGCTGATGTGGTTGCGGCTGATGTGATAGAAGAATGATTCTGAGGGCACGGCGAACAGGATGTTTTGCAGTTCCTTCAGGTTCTTTACACGGGCGATCTCTTCCATGGTATCGGGGTTGCGGAAGATGAAGTCGCCGAAGCCGAAGTTGTCGGATACGATGCGGCGCAGGTCGACGTCCATTTTTTTGGAATTCTTGTCGATGAAGGCGGCACCGTACTTGGAGGCGTAGGTCATGTTTTCCGTTTCGGACGACTGGATGATGAGTGGCACAAACGGGTCCTGCTCGCGTATGGCGGCGCAGAGGCGTATGCCGGCCATGCCGTCTTTTTCGCCACGTTCGGTACGCGGAAAGCGGACATCAGTCACCACGCCGAGAATGTTATTCTTATATTTATTATAGATGGAAATGGCTTCTTCGTAATTTCGGGCCAGTACGATCTTGGGACGTCCACGCATACGCAGGGTACGTTGGTGGGCGTTCAATGCTTCGGTACTGAACTCCTGGCTTTGCTTCAGCACAAACTTGTAGAGGTTGGGCAGCAGGGAGGAATAGAACCGGATGCTGTCTTCTACCAATAGGATGGCTTGTACGCCTACCTCCTTGACATCATGGTCGAGGTTCATTTTGTCTTCGATCAGCTTGATGATGGACACGAGCAGGTCGGTATTGCCCAGCCAGCAGAATACATATTCGAAAGCGCTGAGGTCTTCGTTTGCGATGCGCTTGGTAATACCGTGGCTGAAAGGGGTCAGGATGACCATCGGAATGCTTGGCCAGGCCGCTTTGATGGTGCGTGCCACGTCGAAGCCCTCGTTGTCGCCCGTACCCGGCATGCAGATGATGAGATCGTAGGTCATGTTTTTCAGCTGCGCCAATGCCTCGTCGCAGGTGCTGACCTGCGTGAAGCGCGGCGGATAGCGCAGGGACAGCGAAGTGTATTCGTTGAAAATCTTTTCGTCAATACGGCCGTCGTCTTCGAGCATGAAGGCATCGTAGGGGTTGGCTATCAGAAGTACGTTAAAGATACGGCGGGTCATCAGGTTGGCGAACTGCGTATCCTTCAGATAAAGCAGATTGAGTTTCAGTTTGCTGAGCATGTTTTTCCAAAATTAGTAGGACAAAAATCGGGCTTTTTCTTGGGATATGCAAAAAAGCGAAAAGGTATTTCGGAGGGCTGAAGAACAGCGTGCGGGGAAAAACGTATTATATATTGGATGTTAAATGACATTTTATTATTATTTGCTTATTTTTTCGTCTTAAAATTTAGGATGTTTGAAAAGAATAGCTATATTTGCAGTGTCGTTAGTTGACAATTTGCTCAGCTGGCAGCGAGTGAACCATTGATAGAACCTTTTTAAAACGTAATATTATGAATATTGAACGTATCATGGCCTCTTTGGAGGCAAAGCATCCCGGCGAATCTGAGTATCTTCAAGCCGTAAAGGAAGTACTTCTTTCTATCGAAGATATCTACAATCAGCATCCAGAATTCGAAAAGGCAAAGATTATTGAACGTCTGGTGGAACCCGATCGTATCTTCACGTTCCGTGTCACTTGGGTGGACGACAAAGGTGAAGTGCAGACCAACTTGGGTTATCGCGTGCAGTTCAACAATGCCATTGGCCCGTACAAAGGCGGTATCCGTTTCCATGCTTCGGTCAACTTGTCTATCCTGAAGTTCCTGGGATTTGAGCAAACGTTCAAGAATGCCCTGACGACGCTGCCTATGGGTGGTGGTAAGGGTGGTTCGGACTTCTCTCCACGCGGTAAGAGCGACGCTGAAATCATGCGTTTCTGCCAGGCCTTTATGTTGGAGTTGTGGCGTCATGTAGGTCCCGATATGGATGTGCCTGCGGGTGATATCGGTGTAGGCGGCCGCGAAGTGGGCTATATGTTCGGTATGTACAAGAAACTGACCCGTGAATTTACAGGAACCTTTACCGGTAAAGGATTGGAATTCGGCGGTTCGCTGATTCGTCCTGAGGCTACAGGCTTCGGAGGCTTGTATTTCGTGAACCAGATGCTGCAAACCAAGGGTATCGACATCAAGGGTAAGACAGTGGCTATCTCTGGCTTCGGAAACGTGGCATGGGGTGCCGCTACCAAAGCTACTGAATTAGGTGCCAAAGTGGTGACTATCTCCGGTCCGGACGGTTACATCTACGATCCCGACGGTATTAGCGGTGAAAAGATCGACTATATGTTGGAGCTCCGTGCATCGGGCAATGATATCGTAGCACCGTATGCCGAACAGTTCCCGGGTGCAACGTTCGTGGCTGGCAAACGTCCTTGGGAAGTGAAGGTAGACATCGCACTGCCGTGTGCTACCCAGAATGAATTGAACGGTGACGATGCCCGTCATCTGATAGACAACAATGTGCTCTGTGTAGGTGAAATCTCAAATATGGGATGTACGCCTGAGGCTATCGACCTCTTCATCGAACACAAGATGATGTATGCACCGGGTAAGGCTGTCAATGCAGGTGGTGTGGCTACCAGCGGACTGGAAATGTCACAGAATGCCATGCACTTAAGCTGGAGCGCTGCTGAAGTGGACGAGAAGTTGCATGCCATCATGCACGGCATCCATGAACAGTGCGTGAAATACGGAACAGAACCTGATGGTTACATCAACTATGTGAAGGGTGCGAATATCGCCGGCTTCATGAAAGTTGCTCATGCCATGATGGGACAAGGTATAATATAAGAGAGAAACTTTGTTTAGTTGTATTTGTATTTGTGGTTTATGCTGCCCCGTGCCTGTGAAGGTACGGGGCAGAGTGTTTTTAGTCAGGAAGTGAAATATACCTATTCGTAGGTATTTTCGGATTATCTGTCCGTATGAAAGGTTAACTTACTTTTTGATGCGTGATGCTTATTCCTTAAAATTACTATCTTTGCAAGCAGAAACCATAAACAGCTAAGAAAATGTTATTTCCAGAATTGAAACAAAGACGTGATAAAATACGCATTTTGATGGCTCAACAGGGGATCGATGCTGCCCTTATTGCTTGCAATGTCAATTTGATTTATACATATGGTCGCGTGGTCAGCGGTTATTTGTACTTGCCGTTGAACGATTTTGCGCGTTTGTTCGTGAAGCGTCCCAATACCATAGAGGGAGAACACGTGATGTCTATCCGTAAACCCGAACAGTTGCCTGACCTGATTAAGGAGTGTGGCTTGCCGTTACCTCAGAAATTGATGCTGGAAGGGGACGAACTGTCTTTCAGGGAATACAACCGCTTGGCAGCCTGCTTTCCCGAAACTGAGGTCGTTTCTTGCGGCTCTTCGCTGATACGTCAGGCACGTGCTACAAAGACTGAGATGGAGATTGAATTTTTCCGTCGCTCGGGCGTAGCTCATGCCAAAGCCTACGAACAGATTCCGTCGGTCTACCGGCCTGGTATGACCGACCTTCAGCTTTCCATAGAGATCGAACGGCTGATGCGTTTGGAAGGTTGTCTCGGCATTTTCCGTGTATTTGGTCAGAGTATGGAGATATTCATGGGCAGCCTGCTGGCGGGCGACAATGCCGCTACTCCTTCTCCTTATGATTTTGCATTGGGAGGGGCCGGACTGGATCCTTCGCTTCCCGGTGGCCCCAACGGTACACTGATACAGCCCGGACAGAGTTTCATGGTGGATATGGGCGGCAACTTCTATGGCTATATGTGTGACATGAGCCGTGTATATTCCATCGGCAAATTGAGCGAACAGGCTTATGCGGCCCATCAGACCTGTCTGGAGATACAGGAAGCCGTATCGTCCATGGCCAAGCCGGGAGTCATCTGCGAGGACTTGTACAACAAGGCCATTGAGATGGTGACAAAAGCTGGTTTTGCTGACTATTTCATGGGAGTAGGACAGAAGGCAAAGTTTATCGGGCATGGTATAGGACTGGAAATCAATGAAGCTCCTGTGATAGCTCCCCGTATCCGGCAGGAATTGGAGCCAGGCATGGTCTTTGCGTTGGAGCCGAAAATCGTATTGCCGGGAGTCGGCCCGCTGGGTATCGAGAACTCTTGGGTAGTGACGGCCGAAGGCTTGGAGAAGCTGACTACCGCTCCCGAAGAAATCATCGAGCTTTGACGGGCAGTTGTTTGGGGGTGTCATGCAGTGCTTCGTGAGCTGCTGATGCAGTGCTTCGTTACCCTCTCATACAGTGTTTCCTTACACTCTGAGGAAGCACTGCATGACACTCTGAGAAAGTACTGCGTCAGAGTGGTTTGTAGGTATCGAAGTTTTGTATTTATGTCCTATTTACTTACTCTGTTGATTTTGAGCGTTTTAGGTAGATGCGTGATAAGTGCTTGTATAAACTTTCTGTACATTATTAAATAAATAGCCTGCCACTCATCTACCTAAAATGAACATAATCAGGCAAGTAGGTAGATGAGTGGTTGGTGGAAGCTCACTTTTTGCTCAACCACCGGCGCACAGGCTCATCATAAAGTTTCAGGCAGAGCCAGGCCAGCAGGATGCTGCCTGCATAGACGGTGAGAGCCGTGGGCCACACTTCGCCGAACGTATAGTATTTGTGTTCGATCAGCCACGAGTAGAACAGGTACATCACGGGGTAGTGGACGGCATAGAGCGGATAGGAGATGTCGCCTGCAAACCGGCATATCCGGGTGGAATGTTTGTCTGTAGTCTTTCCGGAAGCGGCCAGCCACACCAGCAGCGGGAACACAAGGAAGATGCAGAACACTTCGTACAGACCGTTCAGGCAGATGCCCTCTTTTCCTTCTATATAAGGAACGCAGAACAGTACGAGCAACACGGCTGTACAAATCCAGAAGGCCCCCTTGATTTTGACGGGCTTGAAGTGGCGCGAAAGCAGCATACCCAGTGTGAAGGGGAAGAGCATGCGCAGCAGTCCACCCAGGAAGTTGGCGCCATCCAGTGTCCATCCTACACCGATCATGCCGTATCCCACCACGTCGAACAGGGCGAACCAAGCCAAACCTACCCCCGACAGGACGGTCAGCAGGGCCAGCATCTTGTTGCTCAGTCGATGGATGAAGAGCGCATAGAGGATATTACCGATGTATTCGAAGAAGAGCGACCAGCTCGGACCGTTCAGCGGAAACATTTCGCCGTTGCCACGTATGTCATAGCTGGCTCCCGGGGCGGCGGGAATGAAGAACATGGCACAGAGCAGGGCAAGCATTACCAGTGAAAGGCTGATGTGGGTGCCGTCCCATTGCACCGAGCCTTGCAACAGATAGAATACCACACCCAGCACAGCTCCCATTACAATCATCGGGTGGAGTCGAATCAGTCGACGCTTGAAGAAGTTGCCCAGACTCATGCTTTTGCCCAAGCGGTCGTCGTAAGCATAGCCGATGACGAAACCGGACAGGATGAAGAAGAAGTCTACGGCCAAATAACCGTGGTTGATGACGGTAATGAGGGTACCTCCGGCGGCGAAAGACAATCCTTCAAAGATGTGGTAGAACACAACCAGCAGGGCGGCTACTCCTCTCAGCCCATCGAGTAGCTCATAATGGGGTTTGGTGTCGCTGAAAGCGGCGGAAGAAATGTTTTTCATGTGTGATAATGTTATTTTCTGTGTTAATTCGAGTTATTTGTGGTGGATTCTATAATTCTTAGTTTCCTTCATAATATTCTCCCAGAAAGTAACGGGCAATGAAATCCCAGTTCTGCTGTAGTATTTCCCGACCTCTGTCGAAAGGGAGGGCGGCATCACACAAGAGGTTGTTCTGCATACCATACTTCAACAGATCGAATGGACAACGGCCGGGCAGGCAGAACAACTCGTAACCTTCGGCTGTGGCAGTCTGTGCATCATAGGCTGGATTGTGGGAATCACGGAAACAGGCAGCTACGCCGGGAGCCAGTAGCATGCCTTTGGTGTTGGCATAGACTACAAAGTCCTTTTCAGCTTTCAGGTCAGCCAGTATGCCATCGGGATGATCTTCCCACTCCAGTGTACCGACGAGGAAGACGCGTAGTTCTTCGTAAGTTGCAAAATAGAGCAGGGGATTTCCTTGGCTGTATTGCAGGCAGCGTTCCACATCCTTGGTCAATCGACTGTCGGGAGTGACTTCGGGCAGGGGAGCGAAAGGTATTTCCAGCAGGTTGAGGTCCATGACCCATGTTTCCGGAGAGGGAATTTCGTTGATGGGGGCTTCTTCGAAAAGGGAGTCCATCCGGTCATAGAGTTGTCGAGCCAGGGGTAGCAATGACTCTTCGGAAGGATTCTGGAAATAGAAAGAAGGATGAACATCAGACAGGTTTTTCCACAGGAGGAAACAGACATCATCCCAATTGATTTCGTCATCAATATAGCTTGTACAGGGGTAGAACGGTAAAGGTTGTCCGTACAACGTGCCGTAACGGGTGGTGAATGCTTTCCAGCCTCCGGTTTGAGCAATGGCATCCTGAAAGTAAAGGGCTATGTCCAAAACCGTTTTAGTTATCTTGTCAGCAGTCTTGTTGGCAAACAAGGGGGAGGCTGCAATTAGGGGGAGCATTTCGTTGGTGAAATTCAGATACCATGAGTCTCCGGGTAGCGTTCGGGTACGTCCGTTGGCCTCCAACCAGCGTTTCATATAGATAGTAGAAGTGGTTTTCATGGATGAAATAGCGTTTTAAAGTCTTTTTAAAGCCAGTTTGATCACTTGTTCCACCGGAGCGTCGGGGGTTTCCTTGAGAATAGCCAGTACCACCTTCTGCGAAGCAGCCTGTGCAAAGCCCAGCATGGTAAGGGCGGCTACGGCTTCGTCCATCACCTCGTTGCTGGCAGTAGTGGCGAGCGGAAGTCCCGGCTCGACACCCATTGCCGCGGTTACAGAACCGGTCTTCATCTTGTCCTTCAGGTCCACGATGATGCGCTGGGCAGTCTTCAGGCCGATGCCTTTCACCGTCTTCAGCAGGTTGGCGTTCTCCGTACTGATGATGTTGATGAGCTCGGCAGGTGACAAAGCCGAGAGTATCATGCGGGCGGTGTTTCCACCGATGCCTGACACAGAGATGAGCAGTAGGAAAAGTTCGCGCTCCTGTTTGTCGGCAAAGCCGTAAAGCTGGTAGGCGTCTTCGCGGATGGCTTCGTAGACGTAGAGCTTGCAGGACTTCTTGCCCTGAATGGCCGAATAAGTGTTGAGTGAGATACTGGCCAAGTAGCCCACACCATTGCAGTCGATGATGGCGGCTGCCGGAGTGAGTTCGGCCAGTTCGCCTCGGATGTATTCTATCATATCAAAAAGTTTCGTTGTAGCTGTTCCAGAACAGTGTTTTGTGGTCTGCTCGAACAAATGCTTTACTTGTCTTGTTTTATGTCTGGTGCAAATGTACAAAATATCTCTTGGCTATAAAATAGTCTTAATAAAGAAAAAAGGAAATGGAAGAATGAACTGTTTTATGTTCAAGTTTAAAGAATAATGACTACTTTTGTACCCGCAAAACAGAAAACTGATAATTAAATTCGATAAAAGTATGAAAAAAGTAAGAGCTGCCATCGTTGGTTATGGCAATATCGGGCACTATGTGCTTCAAGCTTTGCAGGCTGCGCCTGATTTCGAAATTGCCGGTGTCGTACGTCGTGCAGGTGCCGAGAACCGTCCAGCCGAACTGAATGACTATCCTGTGGTAAAAGATATCAAGGAACTGGAAAGTGTGGATGTAGCCATTCTCTGTACGCCGACCCGCAGTGTGGAGAAGTATGCCAAGGAGATTCTGGCACTGGGCATCCATACAGTGGACAGCTTCGATATCCATACGGGTATTGCCGACCTGCGCCGTACGCTGGATGCCGAGGCCAAGGCTCACAACACCGTTTCTATCATTTCGGCCGGTTGGGATCCGGGAAGTGACTCTGTAGTGCGTACACTGCTGGAGGCTATTGCTCCGAAAGGCATCACGTATACCAACTTCGGACCGGGTATGAGTATGGGGCACACGGTAGCTGTGAAAGCCATCGAAGGTGTGAAGGCTGCTTTGTCCATGACGATTCCTACCGGTACGGGTATTCATCGTCGTATGGTGTACATCGAATTAAATGAGGGTTATGACTTCGACAAGGTGGCTGCTGCCATCAAGGCCGATCCTTACTTCGTGAACGACGAAACACACGTGAAGCTGGTGCCCAGTGTGGATGCACTGCTTGATATGGGACACGGTGTGAATCTGACTCGCAAGGGTGTTTCAGGCAAGACGCAGAACCAGTTGTTCGAGTTCAACATGCGCATTAACAATCCGGCCCTGACAGCTCAGGTATTGGTTTGTGTGGCACGTGCGGCCATGCGTCAGCAGCCGGGCTGTTATACAATGATCGAAATTCCCGTTATCGACCTGTTGCCGGGCGAGCGCGAGGAATGGATCTCTCATTTGGTATAATCCCTGACCTATATATAATAAACGGCGAGGGCGCGTCCTATTGGATGCGCCCTCGTTTTATTTTCATCTTACTTCGCCGGTTTTAACAGCAATGTATGGTTGTTGGTATCGCGCCATTCAGCCATCAGGGCGTAGAAGTCACGGTAGACTTCAGGTGTGAGCAACTGTTGCGTGATGCTAAGGCTGCGGGTGACGGTTATTCCATCTGTACTGGGGTGGTAAGTGAACGATACTTTGCCACACTTGTTGGCCACTACCTTGTTGGCCTGCGGACTCCAGGTAGTACCTTCGGGCAGTTTGACCAGCGTTTCGCTGGTCACGTCCACAGTCTGTGGAAGCAGGATGTTCTCGCGGATGGTGGTATTGGCAGCATAGGCATAGAGCGGAAGAGCAACCGATATCGGCTTCAAGTTGACAACTTGCCATCCTTCGGGCAGTGTTTGCGAGTTGTCGGCTTTGACTTCCAATACGGCTTTCTGAGTGTTTTGAACTTCGGGTGCTTTCAATTCCAAAGGTTGTGCCTGCAGGTCGGTCACTGTCATGTAGCCTTGCAACCTGGCTTCGTCCGTACCTTGTAGCACTACACCTTTCGGGGTAGCATCCGATTTTGCGACGAGGGATATGATGCTTCCCAAACCGAGGTTGTCCACTTCCGCCGGGTGAAGGGCACATACAGCTACTTCGGCTTTCAGACCGGCAGCCTGTTGCAGGGCGATATCCAGGTTGACCAGTTCGGCCTGTGTACCGTAAGCGCTACGGATGACCTCTGAGGCCGGGCGCAGGCGGTAGCCCGCTTCTCCGAGCGACACTCTGCACTGGGCGGAACGATAGAGGCCGTCCATGTAGGTGGCGATGGCGCTGCGCAGGTCGCTGCTGTCTTTTTGGGCGGCTTGCTTTAGTTCGGTCAGCTTGGCTTCGATGACGGTGCGGTCGCCGGGGACGAATTGCCGGGTAAGAGACTTCAGTGCGTCGGCATAGCTAGCCCAAGTGGAGGCCACAATGACGGGCATCATGCCGGAGGCTGCTTGCTGCACCAGCCCCAGACTGCTGCGTAACGAGGGATAGGAATAGGGGCGCGGTTCCACGTTCTTCAACTTCCAGGTGATGGATTTCATGCCGTCCTTGTTTGTTTCTGCCGGGCGGGCGGAAGCATTCAGCAGTTCGTAGTGCAGCGTTTTCCCTTCAGGTACTTCGATGCGTAAAGTGAATTCGTCGATGGGCGACAGCTCTTTTATAGAACAACAGATGTCCAGTTCGGGCAGGTAGCCGGCACGACTCTTGATGGAGTAGTCCAGGCAGATGGTGGCGCCCAGTTCCAGACCGGTGTGTACTACGACCATTTCCTTCAGCCCGTTATAGGCAGGGGCATTGGCGGCTGCGGAGGGCAACACTTCGACAAAGGCGTTGTCGGGGGTACGGACGATGGTGCCGTCCTTCTGCCGCGTGTACGACTCGTGTATTTCGAGCTGCTGGTATTGCGGATCGTAAACGATGAATGTTTCGCCGTAGAGGCTGTTCATGGCGGCGTGGGTGTAGAGGGTCAGTTCTTTCTGCACGCGGAGTTCCTGACTGCCGTCGGCATGCAGAGTGTAGGTCTTCGACAGCTTGCCGAAACGTGCCTCGGGTGCGGCCTGTGCGGTGAGGGTCATGGACAGGAACAGGGCAAGCACACCTATATATAGATGGATTGTTTTCATTTTTCTTCAATTCAGTTTTGAGTGTTCGACGAATCGGTTCATTTCTTTACGACGAGATACTGGTCATAGCTCTTGGCGGTGTTGACGGCTTGGCGGAAGCTGTCCCAGTCGGCTGCCTCATAGACGCGCTTCTTCAGGGCGAGGCGGGTCTTCACCGTCAGTCGGTTGCCCTCCTGGGCAATGGAACCTTCGAAGTCGGCTGCCTGTCCGCTGAGGCTATCCTGACGTGGTTCTCCTGCCAGTTGGTAGCCTGAGGGCAGACGGAGCGTTTCGTCCAGTTCCACCAGACGCGAACAGCCGTCCTTGAAACCATACTGACGTGTCTCCAGACTGGTGTCGATGCGCAGGTAGGACATCACTTGCGTATAGAGGTTGTTCAGTACGAAAGGCTTGAAGACTATCTCGCCGCCGTCGCCCGCCAGGGCATAGCCGGGTATCTCGTAGCGGAAGGTGATGCGGATGGGTGCCTTCTGATAGTCCTTCGGGTTGCTGCCGTAGTCCACGCTGAGGAGGCGTGCCTTGGGCGATACGTTCAGCAGCTGGCGCTCCATCGTGTTCTGCCACTCGCTCTGGAAGCCGGTGGTGAAGATGCGGCGTATGTTGCTGTCGCTCTGTCCTTCGGCTTCGATGGTGAAGCTGCCTCGCAGGGTGCCGTCGGCATCGAGGTGGTTGTCGGCGTGGATGCGGACGTAGTGGTTCTCGGGAGCGGAGACGGGTGTCAGGCAGAGGTCAGTGCCTTCGGGCGTGCCGGGCAGGTAGTTCTGTTGCTGTTCGGCACTGCTCCACAGCTCGCGGCAGAAGGGTACCCACGTGGGGTCGAGGGGCATCAGCGTGCCATCCTGCAGGCGTACCACGGCCACGCAGTGGTTGAAGTGGTCGGCAGGGATGGTCTCCACGCGGCTGCCTGCCATCGTCATGGCCGGATAGGCTTCGAAGCCTGCCATACGCAGGAAGGCGATGAGTGTGCCCGCGATGTCCTTGCACACGCCGCAGCGGTCGGTGTAGTTCATCTTCAAGTTGTGCAGGGTGAATCCTTCGCCCTTCCCCATGGTGATGCCGGCGTAGCGGATGTTGTCGGCCACCCAGTGGGTCAGTACGGCTATTTTCTCCAGATCGGTCTTCTTGCCGCGTATCAGTTCGTCCACCTTGCGTTGGGCTTCGGGGATGGCGGTGAAGCTGCCGTAGTCTTCGTTGACGCCATGGAACCAGCGCGACTTCTCACGCCAGTCGGCAGTGGTGGACATCATCAGTTTGGGCGCGGCGTCGTAGAAGTCCACCATGTTCGGCTCGCGGCGGAAAGGCATCAGGCCGTCCGAGGCGAAGGTGTAGACTTTGCGTCCGTCTTCGTAGCGCAGGGACGAGGCGCAGCTGCCTTGGTAGAACTGAAACTGCATGTCCTTCTCGGCAGGCAGACTGACACGGTAGACCTTGCGTACCGTCGGGTCACTGCTCCAGAAGGGCACGATGTCGTAGAACTGGCCGCGCATGGGCGGGATGAAGCGTGAGTCGTCTCCGTCCTGAGGCATGTCGGTAAGTAGGGCGTAGGTGAATCCCTTCTTGTCTATTTCGTAGTCAATGACGTCGCCGGGCTTCAGCTGCCCCAGCTCGATCATAATCTGACGGGCACCCCAGTAGATGGCTCGGGCGGGTGCGGCATAGTCCAGGGTTTTCGATACATCCACTTCGGTCTTCGTACCGTCGGCATGGTGGACGGTGACCCGACGGAAGCGGGCGGCAGCCGTCAGCGGGTCGTAGTCGTACTTCAGTACGCGCTGGCGCAGGGCGCCGGCAGGTGTCTGCACCTTGACGGTGCGGCACACGGCGAACGAACCTTGTCCGCTGGGTTGTACCGTGACACTGGTGCTGTCCAGTAGGTTGACACAATCGTGTCGGGCGTAGGCTTCGTCCTGCAAGGTCGTCCGTTCATAGGCCTTCCACGACTGGGCCTGGAGAGCCGTCGCTCCGCACAGCAGGGCGGCGGCCAGGGTAGCAGTTGTTTTTCTCATATCGTTTGATTTTAGTTTGGTACAGGCTTGTCTTTTTTTCGTTGTCGCTGTATCGGCGTGCTAAGGTAAGATTTTCCGTTCGAAAAAGCAAGCTTTCGCGGTTTGCGAAAGCTTGCTGACGCTGCGATGATATTTTTCAGATGCTGGAAAACTCTATCTCGCTAAGATGGCACTTTCCCAAAACTGGAAAGCTTCATCTTGCTGAGATAGCACTTTCCCAAAGCTGGAAAGCTTCATCTTGCTGAGATAGCACTTTCCAGAAGTTGGAAAGCTTTATCTTGCTGAGATAGCACTTTCCCGAAGCTGGAAAGCTTTATCTCACTGAGATAGCGTTTTCCTGAAACTGGAACGCGAAAAAAAGTGCGGGCGGCTCAGACAGGCACGAACGCTGATGCAGTCAGTCCGTGCAGGTCCGAGTCGCCCGCAGAAGGGGTGAGGTCTGTGTCAGTTCAGTTGGCCGAAGAAGGCTTCGATGCGATCCTTGTCGACGAAGAGGAAGCTTGTGCCGCAGACGTCGCGTGGCGTCATCAGCCGCTCCAGTCCGCGGTAGCCGTCGCTTCCGGCAGCGAGGACCTGTTCCTCGTACTGCGGACAGGCTGTCTTCGCTTTGGGGTCGTCCGGCAGGGCGGTATAGGTGCCTAGGTACCAGTTGCCGCTGAATGCGTTGTCCGTCGACCGGGTCAGGTCGAAACGCGAGGGCTCGGCCGCATAGAAGATGTTGCGGCTGAAGATGGTGCGTTCGGCATAGCCGTCCCAGTTGTCGGAGACAATCATGCTGCGGTCCGTGTCGGCGGCCGGTTTGGTGTTGGCGTGGACGATGTTGCACTCGATACGCGTGTCCTCCACACGCCCGGCGATGTGGATGCCGGGCGAGAACATGCCCTGTCGGGTGGGTTTGGGGCGGATGCCGTCGCCGATGCTGACGTTGTAGCGCACGATGCTGTTCTTGTTGCCCAGGCTGTAGTCGCGTTCCTTGCCCGAGTCGCACACCAGCACCAGTCCGCCGTAGTTGTCGTGACTGTAGTTGTACTGGATGACGGTGTTCGTGCAGTTGTAGTCGCAGTCGTAGGCCTGTGCGTCCCAGGGAGCCTTGTGTCCGCTGACGTGGTTGAACTGGATGATCGTATTGTCGCAGCTCCAGGGCCAGAAGCCTGCGGCGGCTTCGGTCATGGGCAGTACGTCGGGACAGTTGCGCATCACGTTATATTCAATGAGCGTGCTGTCGCAGCCGATGGGTACGATTCCGTCGCCGGGCACTTCCTCGATGAGGTTGCCGCGTACCACGGTGTGCTTGCTGGGGAACCAGTTGCGCCGGTCGTAGTAGCCTTTCCAGATCATGGCGTTGCGTGTGCAGCGCACGATGTGGCAGTTCTCGATGACGAGGCTGTCGAAACACGAGCGTATCTTCTCGCCTTCGTTGACGATGTAGATACCACTTCCGCCGCCCAGTTCCTTGACAGGCGATCCGTTGACGTCGCGGATGGTGAGCCCGTCGATGCGTATGTTGCGTGCTACGCCGTAGTCTTGGCATTCAATTTTCAGGCCTGTGCGCAGGGGCAGTGGCTGCTTACCGGTATTCACAATTTCCAGATCGCGCACGGTCACGTACTCCGAGTTGAAGACGCGTACGGCGTAGAGCGAGGTGTTGTCGCCCACGATACAGGGCTTGGGTAGCGTCTCCTCGCCGTAGGCTCCCACGACAGCAGGCTTTCCAGCCGTTCCTTGGGCGGAAATTTCCAACTGTCCGTTCAGCGTGGTTCCGCGTTTCAGCAGTAGTTGTTCGCCGGGCAAGAGCGTCAGCTCTTTTACCCGCTCCAGGCTTTTCCACGCCTTGTCGGGCGTGCGTCCGGAGTTGGCGTCGTTGCCTTCCAGCGGATCGATGTAGTAGGCGTCAGGTTCGCAGGTGCAGGAGTTCAGGGAGAGGCCGGTGCCGATGCACGAGACAATCAGCAGGAGTATAGTGGCCAGAGCCAATTTGTGATAAGGGGAATAAGGGTTGGTTTTCATGAGTTTCTGTTGTTTCTTGAGAAAGAGAAGAGGATGGCACAAGCGCTGTACTTCATGGTTTTGGCTCGGCCATCCTCTGTTTAACCTATTGCTAACTGAAAAGGTTTACTTCCACAGTTCGTGCTGTTCCAGTAAGTCGTTCGAGTCGAGTTCGGCAGTCGGAATAGGCCATACGTAGTCACGTTCGCCATTGTACTGGCGGGTTTCGTAGGCCAGTCCCAGGGTGGTGCGTTCTTTCTCGATGTTGTTTACAGCCTGGTCGAGCATTTTCCAGCGATAGACGTCAAACAGACGCAAGCCTTCGAAAGCCAGTTCCACGCGACGCTCATGCTTGATGACGTTCAGCAGGTCGCCGGTGCTCAGGCCGGTTCCTTCCACGTCTTCCACTTTCGGCATCATCACGTCTCCGCGCTGGCGCACCTGGTTGATGAGGCTTCGTACTTCGGCTTCGTCATATCCGCCCTTCTGTACCAGTGCTTCGGCCAGCGAGAGCAGTACTTCAGCATAGCGTACGACGTAGAAATCCTGACCGTTGTCCCAGGAATTGCTGGTATCTGTCGGATCGAAATACTTCATTACGTATACAGTGGAGAGCGAAGCAGCTGCACCGCCATACCAGGCACCTTCGCCACCCTTGCCGTTCCAATACATGCCAGGGACGAACAGAGTGGCATAGAGGCGTGGATCACGATTTTCCCAGTGGGCTGCGTTGGGTTTGCTGACGTCTAGTTTACCGTCTTTCATTTCGCCGTAGTTTGTGTCGGTCGTTTTCTTTCCATCTGTCAGGTAATAGTCGTCGGCCAGATCTATGGTACCATTGATAAACTCGCCCGGCGTATTCCAGTGGGCGTTGAACGAAGCTCCTTCGCTCATGCCCGGGCCTTCGTAGCGTACGGAGAAAATAATTTCGGGCGATGTTTGTCCAGCCTGGGTGAACAGTTCACTGTATTTTGGATGCAGGCTGTAGCCCAGTTTCATTACCTCGCGGTAGGCACTGATGGCTTCGTCCCACTTTTCGTTATAGAGAGCCAGACGGCCTAGGATGGCATAACCGGCACCGCGGGTCAGACGTCCCAGATCGGCAGTTTCAGGCAGGTCGTTCACACAGTTTTTCAGGTCAGTGATGACATTGTTCACGATATCGGCCCGTTTGCTTTTCTCTTTACTTGGGTTTTCCAGAGTCAGGGGTTCGGTGAGGTAAGGCACATCCTGATAAGTCATGGTCAGGTTTGTGTAGATCAGGGCTCGGAGTACGGTGGCTTCTGCTTTGTAGCGTGCTTTTTCCGCGTCGCTTAGTTCTACTCGGTCGATATTGGCGATCAGCGTGTTGCAACGGCTGATAACCTCGTAGTTGGCTTTCCAGTAGTCACTGAATACCCACGAACTGGGGTTCTGGATGCCCATGGCCACGTCATAGCCTTCAATCCATCCGCTCCAGTTGAAGTGGCCACCGTTGTCACTGATGCATTCCATATAAAGCGGACCGAAAGTGTATTGGTCGGAGTTATAGAGCTGATTGCTTTGCAGGGCATCGTAGCAGGCTGCTAATGCCATCAGGGCATCGTTGGATGTTTGCCAGAAGGTGGAGGAAGAAGATTCTGTCAGTGAATCTTTCTGCAGGAAGCTGTCGGAGCAGGAAGTCATTAGGGTGCCGGACAGTAGAGCCAAACTTATATATTTATTTATTAGTTTCATAGTGTTCAAACAGTTTTAGAATTTAACATTGATACCAAATGAATATGTCTTGGTGTTGGGATGAACGTCATTACGTGTATCTCCGCTCTGTTTCTCAGGATCGTAATCGTCCAGAGAAGTGAAAGTTAACAGGTTGGTTCCGGCCAGGTAGAGACGGAGACTTTGTACACCGACTTTTTCCAGCCATGTCTTTTTCTTGAATGTATAGCCGATTTCAATATTCTTCAGGCGCAGATAGTCACCTTTGGTCAGCCAGAAGGAAGACATTGTGTTGTTGATGGTTCCACCCATGCGTGGCATGCTTCCATCTGGGTTTTCGGGTGACCAGCGGTCCAACCAGCGGGATGTCTTGTTACCGCCATTGGAAATGGTTGTTTCGTCCCAGTTGAAACGGTTCAGACCTGCTACTCCTTGCCAGAATGTCGTTACGTCAAGGTCTTTGTAAGTGAAGCCTAGATTGAATGAATATTGCAGTTTCGGGAAAGGATTTCCGATTACCTGACGGTCTGCGTCATTGATGTCGCCATCATTGTTGAAATCTTCGTACATGATATCACCTAATTGAGGCTTTTGACCGTTTTGTGTGATAGTCTGTCCGTTGGCATTGACGCGGTTTAAATCTTCTTCTGTACGGTAGATACCGATGGCTTTCCATGCATAGTAGGAACCGATGGCTTCGCCTTCGCGGTTGATGGTGCTACCGCTGATACTTTCCAAGCCGTTCATGTCAATAATTTCATTCTTTACGCCTGCCAAAGAAAAACCTGCCTGCCAGCTCCAGTCGCCTTTCTGATCGTAATAGTTGGCTGCAAATTCCCAACCACGGTTGCGAACTTCACCGGCATTCTGATAAGGTGCGGAGAGTGATCCCAGGAAGATACCCGGCATAGGCAGCTGCAGCAAAATGTCAGATGTCGTTTTGTCATACCAGTCGAACACAATGTTGATCCGGTTTTGCCAGAATGACGCATCGACACCGAAGTCGGTAATGGTGGTTGTTTCCCATTTGATGTTTTCGTTTGCAATCTTCGAAGTTTTCATACCTACATATTTCGTATCACCAAAATAGTAGCTTCCTTGTGCGGACAGAGTAGAAGTATAGGCATAATTACCGATTTCCTGGTTACCAAGTTTACCCCAGCTGGCACGCAGTTTCAATGAACTTAGCCAGTTGATATCTTGCATGAAGCTTTCGTTTGTGATGAGCCATGCACCAGAGAATGATGGGAACGTTGCATAACGATGATTCTTGGGCATGCGGGAAGAACCGTCGCGGCGGATATTCATTTCGAACAGATAGCGGCCACCATAGTTGTAATTGACACGTCCGAAGAAGGACTGGAGGGCTGTTTCTTCGGCCGAGCCGCTGACTTTGTCATTCTGTGTACCACCATCCATTTCGTAGATATTGTCGGTGGGGAAACCTTGTTTGCTGGCTTCGTTTTTATCCCAACGTGTACCTTGGATAGAGTGTCCTAGCAATACGCCGATTTCGTGGTCACCGAATGTAGCGTTGTAAGTCAGGATGTTTTCATTGATATAGCTGGTCTCCAGATAATGATAGTCGGTCAGTGTGTTTTGTGTACCGGCAGGAGCTAGTTCTTCACCTTCAGCATTATAGATAGCCAAACTACGTGGATTGAAAGTCGTCACATCATTCATATAGTATTTGTAAGCCAGACTGGAACGGAATTTCAGTCCTTTATACAAATCGATTTCACCAAAGAATTTTCCATCGAAACGGTAGTTTTTATTGTCTTTGTAACCATTGTTCAATGCATAAATTGGGTTCTTGAATACGGACTGGCCGATGGCTGAGTTGCCGTCTACATAACCGTAGTGTCCGTTGGCGTATTGGACAGGAACGGTGGGGCGTGTAAACCAAGTCAGATATCTCATCAAACCTTCACCTGTTACGCTGGTAGTTGGTTCGTCGATGCTTTGTCGGCTACCTGAAAGGTTCAGTCCTACCTTTACGATACCCAGCTGGGCGTCAATATTCGAGCGGAAGTTGAAGCGCTGGTTAGCAGTATTCTTCAGAATACCTTCTTGTTTGAAGTACTGGGTCGAAAACATGTAGTGTACGTTTTTGCTACCACCTGTAACAGATAAATGGTGCTGGTGCATGGGAGCTGTACGGAACATTTCACCTGCCCAGTCTGTATTGGCGAAATGGTCGGGATCAGACCCCGTGCGTAATGCTTCAAGCATATCATCTGTATAGGCTTTGCCTGGGTTACATTCGTTATACATTTTTGCCCATTCGTAAGAGTTAACGTAGTCGGGCAGTACGGTAGCCTGTTGCAAGGCTATACTTCCTGAATAGTTGATGGTGGGCTTTTGTTCGGTACCTCGTTTGGTTGTAATCAAAATCACTCCGTTTGCGGCACGTACACCGTAGATGGCTCCAGATGCAGCATCTTTCAATACAGATACACTTTCGATATCTTCTGCTGCCAATTCTGAGATTTGGCTGATGGAACTTTCTACACCATCAATCAATACCATAGGATTATTTTTGCTGGCATCACCTAATGTGCCGACACCACGTACACGGATTTCTGGATTGTCTTTACCAGCTTGTGCACCATTTCCTGTAAGCATAACACCGGGCAATCGACCTTGCAACATATTGGTAGTATTGGCAACAGGCATATTGGCTACGTCATTGAAATTTACAGCTGCTACCGATCCGGTCAGGTTTTCTTTCTTTTGTACGCCATAACCGACAACAACCACTTCGTCAATCATCTTAGAGTCTTCTTTTAAGATGACATTCAGTTGCATATTGTCACGGTTGATGATGAATTCTTGGGTAGCGTAACCAATAAAAGAGATCGCTAACGTAGAATTAGGAGTAACGGAAAGATTGAATTTACCGTCAATGTCGGTGATAATACCGTTGCTGGTACCTTTTTCCAAAACACTTGCACCAATCACGCTTTCGCCCATGGCATCTTTGACAACACCGGTCACTTTGTAAGTGGATGATTGTTGAGGTGTGGCATGTGCCTTCATCGGGAGAAGGCAAAAACAAAGCAGTAGCACTAAAAATGTAAAAGCTTTGTCGGAAGCTAGAAATTTACAGCTCATACTTTTAAAATTTAAGATTAAACAAAAAATAGTGCTGCAAATCTATAATGTCTATAAGGAAAGGGAGGGAAATAAATACCAGAAAAGGATGAATTTTTGTTTTTTCATCCTTTTCTGGCATTCTGCATTGAAAAATATAGAGGCTGTTTTTGCCTTTTTGTTGCTGAGTTATGATAATGCTTCGTTATTGAATTCGGTGTTTTCTCTTTGTGCTATGTATTCTTTAGGAGAAACACCGAATTTCTTGCGAAAGCAAAGTGTGAAATATTTGGGGTCATTGAATCCTACTTTATATGCAAGGTCATTGATGCGTATCTTTCTGTTTTCTTCAAGTAGACGGAAGGCGGCTTGTAGCCGGATATTTGAAATAAAAGCTAAAGGTGTCATGCCAGTCAGTTGCTTTAGTTTGTCGTTAAGGGAAGAACGGGACATACCCATCTCTGCTACGAACCGACTAAGGTCGAAGTCTTGTTGATCCAAATGAAGATTTACACATTCAGTTGCTTTCTGCAGAAAACGTTCGTCATCGGGAGTGTAGTTGATTTCTTTGGCTTCAAATACCAGTTTCTTACGAACATCTATAGTATTTTGTTTGCGATTTTTTAATAAGTTTTCTATTTTTGCTATCAAGACTGAAAAATCCAGAGGTTTGCAGATGTAACCATCGGCACCAGATTCGTAACCTTCTACTCGGTCTTGATTTCCTGTTCGGGCTGTCAATAAAATGACAGGAATATGAGATGTATTGAATTCATTTTTAATGTGTCGGCACAGTTCCATTCCGTTCATACCGGGCATCATGACATCAGATACGACAAGATCTGTATTCTCCATCTCCAAAATTTTCAGAGCTGTAGGTCCGTCTGGGGCTTCTGATACTTGATAGTATTTCCCAAAAAGTCTGTGCATAGCTCCACGTAATTCATCATTATCTTCTACAATTAGGATAGAAGAACGGTTACTGTTACTATTGGCTATGTTAGGTAAGCAAGAAGTGTCTATAGGGCAATGTTCAACAGACTCTTGTGTTGTGTTTTTATGAGTTTCTGTGTTTTGCGGCACTTCGTTATCTATTTCTTCATCGGAATATGCTTCTAAGGTGATTGGGAGTGATACGGTGAAAGTATTACCTGTTTCTGTATCACTTGTTACGTTGATAGTCCCATGATGAAGTGTAACTAGATCTTTGGTGAGTGAAAGTCCGATACCAGTACCGATAGTGTGGAATTTTCTGTATTCTCCTTCATAGAAGCGTTCAAACAAATGAGCTTGTTTATTGGGTGGAATGGCTTCTCCTGGGTTATTAACGCTAAATACGAATAGACCTTTGTTTGCTATGTATTGTTGTCGGATTGTGATGGCATGTCCCTCTTGGGTATATTTGGCTGCGTTGGATAATAAATTATATAGTATCTTATCCAATTTATCTGAGTCAAAATAACCTAGAATATCTTCGTTGTCTTTTTTTAAGATAATGCTTAGTTGTTTTTTTCTCACTAATGGTGCAAAGGCATTGACTGACTGTTCTAGAAAGAGAGTCAGATTGCCTTGAGATACCCGTAAACGTTGCTTCCCGTTTTCTACTTTACGGAATTCCAATATCTGTTGGATGAGCCGTACAAGTCGTAAGGTATTGTCTGAAATACTGCGTAATTGTTGTGACTGTTCAGGACGTTGTATCTTCAGTTCATCAACTGATGCCGAAATAATGGATAAAGGAGTAAGTAACTCGTGCGTGATATTCGTAAAAAATTGCAGTTTTGCATGGTTGATTTCTTGTAACTTTTGTCGTTGCATGTTGCCCAGTTCAATGGTATGCTGCATTCGAATACGTTTTTTTATTGTACGGTATATGAAAAAAGAGAAAGCAATTATGCAAAGAAGATAAATGCAATATGCCCACCAAGAAAGCCATGGTGGGGGCAAAATAGTGATGTGCAGAATACGTTCCTGATCAGACCATACTCCATTTTGGTTGGCTCCTTTTACTTTAAATCTATATGTTCCGGCTGGTAGGTTATTATAGTAGGCAAAATGACGTGAAGAATTGGGTGATATCCATTCTGTATCATATCCTTCCAGCTGATATTGATATTTGTTTAGTTGTGGGTTTACATAGCTCAAAATAGAGAAATCGAGGCTAAAGTTGTTTTTATTATGAGGTAGTGTAATTTGTCTGGCATAGTCTAATGGCGCATCTAATATGGTGTACCGTTCTTTGGAACTGAAATTGCGTATGGATGTTTCGTATATTTTCAAGTCTGTGATGACTGTTGGATAAGAAGTTTTGTCATGGTGTATATTTTCTGGATGAAAGCTGTTCAATCCATGAGTTCCACCGAAAAATAATCTTCCATCTTTTCGCTTGAAGCAGGCATTGCGGTTAAAGATATGGTCTTGTAATCCCTCTTCCATAGTATAAGTGTGTATTTGCGGTTGATGGTTTGTGCTCATATGAATATGATACATTTTAGAATTGGTCGTGAGCCATAGTCCTTTTTCATTATCTTCGAGCATTGAAAATACAACATCCCCTGGTTCAAAATATGTGTTAAAGGCAGGTATAAAACTATCGTTGTGTGTATCGTATAAATTCAGCCCATTACCGTTAGTTCCAGCCCAAATACGGTTATTACTGTCTATACAGAGTGTCAAAGCTCCTACGGCATGTGAATTGTCATGAATGTTGTCATATATTTTGCCCGTATATTTTCCGTTGCATGGAGTGATTTTCCAAATTCCATTATTGGGTGTGGCTATCCAAATATTCCCTTGATTGTCTTCTGCGAGGTCAAAAATTGGAACTTGTGGCCATGCTTGTTTTTCATTGGGTATTAATTTGTCTATAGGCCATATCTTTTTTTGTTTGTCTAACATACAAAGTCCATTTCGTGTTCCTATCCAGATATTTCCTTGTTTATCTTCGTATAAAGAGTAAATACATACATCAGTCAGTGTTGGATTCGTTTGCTGGTTAATGGCAAACGCTTTTTCCCCGTTGTAAAGCCATATCCCCTCATCCCAGGTAGCAAAACAATAGGTGCCATCTTTAAGTCGGATGATATCGTTTACTGTAGAAATATAGGGCATGTGACTAAATCTAGGGTGTTGTTTGTAGTGTATAATTTCTTGTTTTTCAATGTTATATTCAACTAATCCATATCCCATAACTCCCATATAGACTGATGAATCGTTTATAGGATAAATACTGCGTATTGAACTTGTAGAAAAACGTTTGATAAGCGGTTCGACAGGATCATAATCGAACATATGACGGTGTGTGTTGACTGTGTATACACCGCCACCCAACATTCCTATCCACATCAGCCCATCTTGAGTGCACATTAGGGCGTCTACTTCATTAAAAGGTAATGATGCAGATTTATTTCCTGGAAGATAGTTGCTGAAAATTCCATTTCCTTCTTCTGATTCAAGAATGCTTAGTCCGCTACGCGACCCAATCCATAGTTTACCAGAATTTCGATCTTGGGTAATGGAATATATGATATTATCACAAAGACCGTTTCTCTCTTTTTTCATTTTCAAATCTCAGTTCGCGTTGTCTGGAATTCTTTCCCTGCTTTCTTGCCGTGCCCCGTATGTTTGTATTTTTACGTTTCTTCCGAAAGTCTAACTCTCCCATAACCCCTCCGCTCTAATCGCTTCTGACGACTGCCCGCCTCTGCCATCTTTCTTTTCCCTCTTCCGGAAAATTTAAGATCGTAAGCGGACGCCAAGATCTCGGCAAGCCCGGGCTTTCGCTCGCCGCAATTACAAAAAAGGGACAATATACAAATCTGTAATTGTCCCTCTCACTGGTTACTATTTTACTAATTCTTTTACTTTTGCAGCTTTTCCTACACGTTTTCTCAAGTAGTTCAGTTTCGCTCTTCTTACTTTACCTCTGCGGATAACTTCTACTTTTTCAACATGTGGCGAGTGGATCGGCCATGTCTTCTCAACTCCGATTCCGTTAGATGTCTTTCTTACTGTGAAAGTCTCTCTTGCTCCGCCGCCCTGTCTTTTCAGAACTGTTCCTTCAAAAACCTGGATTCTTTCGCTGTTTCCCTCTTTAATCTTTGCGTATACTTTTACTTTAT